>ERZ772860.2098-NODE-2098-length-12116-cov-6.581544_pt1 | contig 12116 bp, 23 predicted proteins | sample MGYA00511342_ERZ772860 | MGnify/ENA primary metagenome ERZ772860 (study PRJEB29015, sample SAMEA2737665) | human gut metagenome | biome: human gut; feature: human-associated habitat; material: faeces | place: China | collected 2012 ... | reverse complement strand
AAAGAAGAATATGCAGCCCTCAGAGAGCAGATAATAGCGGAGCTGAAAGAGGAGAAGAGGGCGAGAGACCAAGCGCGAATAAAGCTGAACGAGGCGGTCGCCACAATGTTTGACGAAACGGCGCGGACGTATCTGCCAAAGCTGATGTCGGAATTTTACGAGGACTTGCGCAAGAAGTACCCGACGGACAACGAGACGGGGATTGCAAGTCGGTGTAAGGGCATTGTGGAATCCTCCGTAAGCGTGGTAATCGAGCTTCTGTGCGAGCGTAACGAGATGACGCTGTACAAGAACGGGCGCGCGGAAGAGGCGAACAAGCTGCTTGCGCAGCTGCTTGAAGAAAAAATCGAGAGGCACAGGAAAAATGCAAAACAACAGTAATCCTACCCAATGCGACATGATATTGGACTACTTAAAAGATTTTGGAGAAATAACGCAGCTTGACGCGTTAAAGGACTTGGGAATAATGCGTCTTGCGTCGCGGGTGTCGGAGTTGAAGAGAAAGGGCTACGCCATAAAAACGACAATGAGGACGGCGAAAAACCGCTATAACAAGCCTACGAGCTTTGCGGTTTATACGCTTGCGGAAGTGTAGTAAAACAGAAAATCAAGAGGCGCGAGGCGCCAAAGGAGATAAAAGATGAGCAAAACAATCCCCCAAACATCGGAAGAGCTGTTTAACGAGCTTGTTCAGATGAACGTGAACAGCCGCACGGAGGAGAAAAACGGGCTGACCTACCTATCGTGGGCGTGGGCATGGCAAGAGTTTAAGCGTATATGTCCCGACGCGACTTATGAAATCAAGAAATTCCCCGACGAGAACGGGCAGTTGCGCCCTTATATGGACTGCGGCGACGACTTGGGCTATATATGTTGGACGAGCATAACGGCGTTGGGACAGACGTATGAAATGTGGTTGCCGGTAATGGACGGTGCTAATAAGGCGATGAAAAGACACCCGTACACATACGTCGTCGGAAAAGGGAACGCCGCCTATGAAAAGACGGTAGAGGCGGCAACGGCGTTTGACATCAACAAGACCATAATGCGCTGCCTTGTTAAGAACATCGCGATGTTCGGGCTTGGATTGTATATATATGCAGGCGAGGACTTGCCCGCCGAGATTGAAGAGCTTTGCACTCCCGAGCAGGTGGCGCGCATGAACGAGCTTGGCGTGAAGCTGTCGGGCATTAAAGTACAGTTCGGAGTCGACGAACTCGAAGCCCTTACTGCAAAGCAAGCGGAGTTCGTGATTAAGTCAAAGGAAGCCGCGCTCGTCAAGAACGCGCAAAAGAAAGAGGAGGCGGCGACGGCATAATGGGCGAGACTGAAACCTTGACGTATTGGGATTTAAAGAGATCAGGCGCGACGGACGCGGAATTGCAGGAGCTTAAAGAGATAGAAGCGCGGTATGCGAGCGGCGAAATAAGGCTCGGAACAGCCTTTGAAATGACGGAATCGCTTAGGAACAGAGTAATAGAAGAAGGGGGCGGGAAGTCATGATAATCACCTTTGATAAACAAACCCATACATATGCGGTGAACGGCGACATCGCCCATATCTCCGTGACGGAGCTGTTGGCTAAGCACGGGCTGTCGCCCAATTACGACGGCGTAGATAAGGCGACGCTGACCGACGCGGCGGAATACGGGAAAACAATCCATAAGGACATCGAGAACTTCGTAAGCGGGGTTGTTTACGAGCCTATAACGCCGGCGGGAGAAGAATTTGCCGAATGGGCGAGAACCAACCTCGATTGTGCGGTAGCGGAGCAAATGCTTGCGTATGAGTACGCGAAAGACCTTGTGATTGCGGGGACGTGCGACCTGCTCGGCTACCTGAAAGACGGAACGCCCATAATGGGCGACCACAAGACGACAACGTCGCTTAATAAGGAAAGCGTGTCGTGGCAGGTGTCGCTGTTGGACTACATGGCGCGAAAGTTAGGGAAAGAGACGGTGAACGACCGTCCGCTCAATTGGAAAGGGGCTGCAAAGTTCTACTGCTGGCACTATGACAAGAAAACGCAGGAAATGAGCGTTGTAGAAATCGAGCGCGTGCCCGACGGCGAGATAGAGAAGCTGTTGGAAGCGGAGTTCAAGGGCGAACGCTACATGCGCCCACTGCTCGTTATAGACGCGGAAACAGCCCTTAGGGCGGAGAAAGTCGAGGCGCAGCTGATTGCCCTTAAACGGCAGGAAGAGGCTGCTATGGCGGAAGCGAGGGCGTTGAGAGAGGTGTTGTGTGCCGCTTTCGAGGCGCAGGGCATAAACTCGTGGACTTCGCCCAACGGCTTAATCAAGATAAGCTATGTTCCTGCGACGACGAGCTTTCAGGTTGACGGAACGAAGCTGAGGCGGGAGCAGCCCGCGCTTTTCGAGAAGTACGCGAAGTGCGTTCAGAAAAAGGCGTATGTGAGAGTATACGACAGAGCGGGAGGAGACGAGCAGTGAACGAAAAGTATGAATTGACCGAAGAATTTAAAGAAATAGAAACTTTGAGAGAAGGCTGGTTGCAAAAGATAAAGGTGTACCGCATACGTGCTCTTAGGGCGTTTGCCGATGTGAAAATAGGAGACTTGGGGGGATTTGTTGAAACGAAGCAAAATCTTTCAAATATGGGCAACGCATGGGTGTGCGACAACGCTAGCGTGTACGGCAACGCTGAGGTGTACGGCGACGCTGAGGTGTACGGCGACGCTAAGGTGTACGGCGACGCTAGGGTGTGCAACAACGCTAGGGTGTGCGACAACGCTGAGGTGTACGACAACGCTAGGGTGCGCGACAACGCTAGGGTGTACGGCAACGCTGAGTTGTACGGCAACGCTGAGTTGTACGGCAACGCTGGGGTGTACGGCAACGCTAAGGTGTACGGCGACGCTAGGGTGTGCGACAACGCTGAGGTGTACGGCGACGCTAGGGTGTGCGACAACGCATGGGTGCGCGACAACGCATGGGTGTGCGGCGACGCTAGGGTGTGCGGCGACGCTAAGGTATGCAACAACGCTAGGGTGTACGGCAACGCTAGGGTGTGCGACAACGCTAAGGTGTACGGCAACGCTGAGGTGTGCGGCGACGCTAAGGTATGCGACAACGCTAATATTTTTTGGTGCTCTAGTATTGGTTCCAGACATGCCACTACGACAATGTTCCGAAATGAAGATAATGGTATTACCGTGACTTGCGGTTGCTTTATGGGGACGCTTGAAGAATTTGCCGGGATAGTGGAAAAGGAGCATGGGGAAAATATCTTTGGCAAAGAATATAAGCTCTTAATAGAGCTTGCAAAAATACATTTTGGGTTGCAAGACGAGACAAAAGGAGAAGAGGAAAATGGCATATAGAATCAAGATTGTCAACCTTGACACAGACGAAGTGATGATGGACGCGGAGACCAACTGTGTTTTTGCCGCAATCAACGACAAAAAAATGCTGCAATCAAGTCGCATAGTTTTAATAGATTGCGACCGTACAACGCTTTTATCTACATATACGGACTTGCAGTTATTGGAGTACGAGCTGTCAGTAAGGAATCCCACTATCGCAATTTCTAGGGCGAGGGATGCGGTAAGCGACATGTTTGAAAAAGCAAAAGCAGAAGAAACGTCAAAAACCAGCGAAAAAGAGCCAGAAAAGAACCTTAAAGAGCTTTTCGACGAATTCTTATCCAAGATATTAAAGAAGATTGAATCATGAAAATAACGCACGTAGTGCAGGACACGCGCGAGAAACGCGGGAAGCACAGGAACATCGAGGAATACTTGCGCCAAAGCGGCGTGAAGATAATCCGGGATAAGGTGTACGTCGGCGACTACACGCTGCCGACCGACAGGCGCGTAAGCATTGACATAAAGCAGGACGTAGTAGAGATAGCCGGAAACATATGCGGAGCGGAGCATGCGCGGTTTCGGGAGGAGCTGAGACGGGCGCAGGAGACGGGGACGCAATTGTACGTTCTAATCCAACAAAACGAGTGCAGCGGCAAGTCGATTGCCTGTCCCGAAGACTTGCGGCATTGGGAAGCTCCGAAGTTCCGCTACGGCGCAAAGCGGGGCGAGCCGAGAACGCTGGTCAAGGGCGAGCCGCTCGGCAAAGCCATGAGGACAATGGAAAGCCGGTACGGCGTTGTATTCCTGTTCTGTGCTCCCGAAGAAGCGGGGCAAAACGTGTTGGAGTTATTGGGAGGAAAAGACAAATGACATATACGGAGTTTTTGAGATTTTGCGAGACGTGCCGCAGGTTGGGGCTTAAAACGCTGTGGGACGTAAAGAACTACACAGAGGCGACGGGGACAAGCCCCCGCGACCTTATAAACATGCAGGGCGGCGCTAAGCGTTTTCTTAGGAGCGTCAAATGAATAAGATAGCGGTTTTGGGCAGGCTGACTGCCGACGTGGAAATGGGCGAAACGGCAAGCGGGCTTACTTTTTGTAAATTCAGGCTTGCGTCCCGCTCGAAAATGAAAGACAGGGACGGCAATTATACGACGGATTTTTTCCTTTGTACGGCATGGCGCGAAAAGGCGGAAATGCTTGCCAAGTACACGGGCAAGGGAAGCCAGATAATAGCGTCGGGGTCAATGCACAGCCGCCAATACGAGGACAGCGACGGGAAAAAGCGCACGGTATGGGAGCTTACCATAGAGGACTTCGAGTTTGCGGGTTCGGGACCGGGCGAAGACGAGAACGAAGAGGGCGACAAAATAAAGCCCATAGGGCAGTCGAAAAAGAGGTCGCCAATAGACAAGCTGCCGTTGCTTGACGACGACACTGAGTTGCCTTTTTAAAGGACGAAAATAAACAAAAATTTACACAATCGGGAGTGCAAACGCGAAATGAAGCATGGATTAAGAACATTTCCGTTGCCTGTTGATTTGGACGATAGTGTAAAATTTGTAGAAGCCGAGTTCGGTATAGAAGGATTTGCGGTAGTTATAAAACTGCACCAAGCGATATATGCGCGCGGCTACTACATGAAATGGGATATAGACACGGAGCTCTTGTTCATGCGAGATTACTGCTTATCTGCGGTGGGTCGGTCGCTCCTGTCCGAAATAGTATCTTGTTGCATAAGGCGTGGAGTATTCGAATCGACGATGTTCGAGAAGTATCGAATATTAACAAGCAGGCGGATTCAAGAAACGTTCCTGACCGCAACGAAGAGAAACACAGAGGTCGTTTTTAATAAAGACTACGCCCTTGACGTTGTATACACTTTTATCCAAAATGCAGACAAAAACGGCAAAAATGTAAACATTTTTTTCAAAAATGCAGACAGTCTGTATGCAGAATGCGACAAAAGAAAAGAAAATAAAATAAAAGAAAATAAAAGAAATATATATGCGTCGTCCGAAACGCCGACGCCGGAAAATGTCGTTGTAAATTTAATTTTGAACAACGGAAAAAATTTCGGAGTAACGCAAGGAACGATTGATGAGCTTGCACCGCTATACCCGGCTGTGGACGTGGAGCAGGAGATGCGAAAAATGCAGGGGTGGCTGTTGGGGAATCCTCGACATCGGAAAACTGCGAATGGCATTATGCGATTTGTAACGGCATGGCTTGGGCGTGCGCAGGACGGAGAGCGGACGCAGGCATCTTCATCTAAAAATGAAAAAAGGGCGCGAGAGACAGGGTCTGAGCGGAAATATACCGCAGAGGAGTTAAATGCCCTTTTCGACAATTTAGACGATATAGTCATTTAGGGGGGCAAATATGGAGCTGACACATATGAGTCTGTGCACCGGGATAGGCGGGATAGAACTTGCGGCGGAATGGGCTGGGTTTAAAACAATCGCCCAATGCGAAATAGACGAGTACGCAAGCAAGGTGCTTGCCAAAAATTTTAAAGGAGCACCAAATTTACATGACATACGAACAGTTACAAATGAGCGGCTTGCCGAGCTCGGAATCGACAGAAAGACAATCACGGTATTGTCAGCGGGATTTCCTTGCCAACCTTACAGTCTTGCAGGAAAAGGTCTCGGCAATCGTGATGAGCGTGACCTCTGGGGAGAGGTGGCAAGAGTTATCGGAGAGATTCGCCCGCGCTGGTTTGTCGGCGAAAATACTCCCGGTTTGTTTGGCAGAGCTAATCAAAGATACTTCAAGCGAATACTTACCGACCTTGCCGCGTTGGGGTATAGCGTCGGATGGGGAATATGGGGAGCTTGTGACGTCGGAGCACCGCATCGGAGGGACAGAGTGTTTATTGTTGCCTACGCCGACGGCAAGCGAGGGGTTGGCTTATACAAGAATAAGCAAGAAAGATGTTCAAACATGTGTTTACAAGCAACATCATCCGAAAGAGCGTGGGAAGACATCGGGGCACACGAAGAAATTAGTCGAATATTTTGCATTCTTCGGGATATCCCTGCTCCGTATATGCGAATTGCAAGAGATGATTATGGGCTTTCCGAAGGGGTACACCGACTTAGATGCTTAGGCAACGCTGTAGTCCCGCAACAAATATATCCGGTATTCCAAGCAATTGTAAAATTTGAGCGAGGTAGAAATTTATGCGCAAAAAGACAATAACAAACAGCTTGACAGCGTCGCGGCTGTACAGTGGAAAAGTCAAGAGGACGCACACGAAATTGGACGAGCTTACGACGGAAGCGGGAAAGCTGGGGCTGTCGTATGGCAGGTATAAGCAGCTGCTTTCGGTGCCCGAGCTGTTGAGAGAGGTAATGGAACAGCGCGGGATTAAAGCGGGAGCGGGAGAGAGCGTGGAAGAACTGCGCGAGAGAATAAGGGAGTAGGTGAGCGGCTATGTCTTTAATCGAACATACTTTGTTTGGAAAGGTTAATAAAGTGAAGACTGCTATTGAGCGTTTAAAGCTGGCAGAGATTTCAAACGATCCGTTGTTTGTATGTTACAGCGGGGGCAAGGATAGCAAGGTCGTTCGCCGCTTATGCGAGATGGCGGGCGTGAGGCATGAGCTGCATTACAACCTCACGAGCGTAGACCACCCAAGCGTTGTTCGCGAAATACTTGACGACCCGAATGTTATCGTGGACAAGCCTCGCGATGAAAACGGGAAGCAAATAACAATGTGGTCGCTTATTATCAAACATAAAATACCACCTACAAGGATTATACGATATTGCTGCAAGGAGCTTAAGGAAAATAGTGGACGCGGACGAATATGTGTCACCGGCGTCAGAAAAGCCGAGAGCGTAAGTCGAGCTGCCAATAATGACGTGGTTAAGATTTTGGGTAAGTCTACCATTAAAAACATTCAAGGGAGTGACATTAAAAAAAACCAAAAAGGAGGATTTGTGTTAAACCTCGACAATGCTGACAATCGCAGGATAATAGAGCAATGCTATCGCACGTCAAAAACTCTCTTAAATCCAATAGTTGATTGGAGTACTTCTGATATTTGGGAATTTTCACGTGTTGAAAATATAAAGCAAAGTGATTTGTATGTCGAAAATGGTGGTAAATACAAGCGTTTAGGATGCGTCTTATGTCCTATGGCGACATGTAAAGAGAGGGAGCAGGAGGCGTTGGATTATCCTCAAATAAAAGAAGCGTATATACGTGCTTTTCAAAAAATGATTGATTTGAATAGAGGTGTAAATTACAAATGGCACTCAGGAGAGGAAGTATATGAATGGTGGCTTTATGGCGGCAAAAAAACATCACAACTAAAAGGACAGATAAGCATGTTTGAAAAGGAGATTTGAAAATGAAAATATACACAATTAAAGATTTAAAGACTTTTGAAAGGGACGAAAACGGACGCACAGAGAGGAGTGACGGTAAGCGTGCACGAAAGACGGGAACTGAGAGGGAGTACAGCAGCGCGGAATTGAACGCGCTGTTTGATAACCTTGACGACGTGAAGATATAGCGAGAGGGGAGAAGGGAGCAAGCGCATGATACTGACTGCCGAGCAACAGGGGCTTATAGAAAAATCGCAATGGATAGTGAACGACGTTCTCAAATACTACGGCGTAGGGTATGACAACGATTTAAGGCAGGCGGCAATGTTGTACATGTGTAAGTGCTTGGAGAGATATGAGCCGGAGCGGGGCAAGTGGGAAACGTATGCGTATACGAACGTCAAGTATTACGTGGTGAAGTACATGAGGCGACAGAAGGCGGAGAGGGCGCGGACGGTAGCGCAGGACGAGGACACGAGCGAACTCCCGAGCACGGAGGCGGACGCGACGGAGAGGCGGGCGGACGCAAGGCTGCGCGTCAAACGGATATTGGAGTGCTGCGACGCGGAGGAGCGCGGTGTGGTCATAAGACTGCTTGCGGGGCACAGCAAGAGCAGGGTGGCGCGGCGCATAGGGAAAAGCCCGCAGACGGTGAGCGGGATAATAAGGTCGGTGCGGGAAAAGTACATACAATCGTGTTTGGCGGGCGGAAAGTGGCATGAGAGCGGCGAAAACGTCTTTTTCGATGAATGTATCGAGGAAAACGGTTTTGACGAAAATAGCGGCAAATAAAGGCGTAAAACGAAAAGGGAGGATTTTGAGAAATGCGTAAAAAAACAATAACGGACAGTCTGACCGCGTCACGGGCTTATAGCGGGCAGGTAAAAAGGGCGCATACGGCGTTGGACGAGTTGACGGGAGAAGCGGCTGCGCTCGGCTTGACTTACGGAAAATATAAAGCGTTGCTGTCGTCGCCCGAGCTGCTCAGAACGGTTGCTGCTGCGCGAGGAATAAATGTCGGGAACTGCGCGAGCGTGGACGAGCTGCGCGGGGCTATAAGGGGCATAAAAAATTAAAGGAGGCGCAAAAATGAATAAAGAAAAACAGATAGACGAGATGGCAAGGATAGTAGAGGAACTGTATTGCGTGTACGAGACAACGCCGCGCGAAATAGCGGAGGGAATATACGGGGCGGGGTATCGTAAAATTGACGAGCCGATGAAGGAGGTACTGAAATGAAGAACTTTTGCGAAAGCTGCTTAATTGACTGCGAGTGGCGCGGAGACGTTGTGTTTTGCGACGACTGCAACGAGCTGTCTTCATGCAACGAATACTGCATGTGTCCGCGCGAAGAGTTTGTGTCGCACAACGATTGCTACATACCGTATGAGTATCCCGAAATAAAGGAATGCGAGGACGGTTATAAGCCGCCCGAGAAGGAAGTAAAGGAGAAAAAGGAATGAAGCTTAGCGAAGCATTAAAGAGCTACGGTGATAGCCTTATAAATAAACTCCTTGTTGCTACACAGGAATAAAGGAGGGGGCATAATACCCCCCTCCGAAACGAAAATATTTGACGCTCAAAAAAATGACCCACCCTCGTTTTTCAAGGGGGGATTTTCATTGCCGGAAAAATAAATTTTGGAATTTGTGATTTTTTTGCCTATATAGGTAAATGTTGGTAGGGTGACCGCTGTGCGTTGTGATTATGGTCACCATAAAAAAGTTGTATGGTAGAACGCTTGCCGGAGGGGCAGAAAAATGGTAAAATAAGCGAAGGTCGGGGAACGCCTGACCGTCGCAAATATTAAAAGGGAGGCAAGAACGAATGATTAAGGGAGTTGGTATCGTGCGATTAAAAAAGAAGTAGCCAAATAAAAGCAACGACCGCCCCACGCGGGAGCGGTCAAAAATGAATAGGCGCAGGGGGGAGAAGCCTCCGCCCCTCTGCCGCCTTTAATTCTAACGGGGGGCGAAAAAAAAGTCAACTAAATTAAAGGAGATTAAATAAATGCAATTTAACAAGCAAAATGCAAAGTATTACGGTCGGCGCGGCGGGTTAGCCGCACAAGCAAAAAAAGCAAGGGAAAATTTTGACGGCAACGCGAGGGGAGCGCGCCTCAGTCAGGAGCTGAAAGCGTTTGAAGATTTTGAAAATGCTGAAAGCGGTATTTTTGACGGTTTTGAAATGGTTGAAATCTTTCACAAAAAATACAGCAAATACGAAGCGATAGAATGGGGCTGCGCCGACGACTGCGCCCAATTCACTTCAAGCGCGGGGGCGGTTATTAACACAGGCGCGGACGGTGTCAATGTTTACTTGATGACCGAAAGTGCGGTCAAATCGGGCGGTTGCAAGCAAGTGCATTTTAATAGAAGTATATATGTTTTTTGATAAAATAATGAAGCAAGGAGATTAAAAAAATGGATTATAATTATTTTAAAGCCGTATGCGATGACGTGCGCGAAGTGATAGCGGAGAGCTGGGCGCGGACATGGGCGAAGAGGTTAAAAAGGGCGCGGAAAATGCCGATGTGCTAATCAGATGTTATTTTTTGGGCGCGGCAATAGATGAAGTCTTGCCCGACTTTGAAGAAGATTTCAACGCGGCGCACGAGGAGGCGCGGGGGTAATGAAGTTAATAGATAAGTGCAATTTATTAAACTTGCTGTACACGTTAAGCAATGAGATGTACGAGCAAGCCGAGCAAGGCGGCGGCGATGTAAATGAAACAGTCGATGAAGCGATTAGAACGCTTGTTTGTTTTTTAGATTAAAAGGAGGCAGGAACATGGCGATAAACTTATCACCAAGAGATTTTAACGAGATATTCAGGGAGCAGGAGGAGAACGAAAACGAGCTTGCGCGAATAGAGCTTGACCAAGCGCGGCAAGAGCTGCAAAGAGAAAAAAACGAGCTTGCTCGGGCGAGGAACGACATTGCAAGGCGGCGCATAGAGTTGGCCGAAAGAGAATTGCGGGAAAAAGAGGCGAGACAGGAACGCAGGCGGCAACAGCTGGAACGGCAGCGGAAAACGGACAATTTCGCGCTGATTATGTCATACGTAATTAGCTTTGCCACGCTTGCCGCCTCGGTGGGCATGCTGTTGGCGTTAATGCTTTAACGGGGGATTTTCCCCCGTCTTTTTTTCGCCTTTAAAATGGCATACAAGCGGCGAAAGCCTTCGCCCGTCCTTTTTCCCGTTTCCGCTTTCCCTGCCTTTTGCCTTTCCCCGCCCGCCTTGCGCCCCTGCTATATACTACTTTCTTTTTTCCCTTTAAAAAAATATCTCTTTTGATATAATTTTCTTTTTTCTTTCCCTTGAAAATGCATCTCTTTATATTCTTTTCACTCAAAAGAATACTATTTCAAGAAAGTATAATATTTTAAATTAAATAAATATAAATTTATAATAATATATATAAATATATTTTAATATTTCTTAGAGAAAGTAAATTTCTTTTGTAAATATTACTTTCTCCAAAAATGAACAGAGAAAAAATAATTTACTTTTGAGAGTGAACAGAATACACCCCCTGCCCCCGACGGGGGGTTTTTTTATTTGGGGGGAACAAATTTCCACGTGACCCCTAAAAGGGGGACGGTATCTCAAAAAATGAGAATAAGTATTTTAAGGGAGGGGGTGTTTCCGAAAGAAATCGGAGAAGGCGGTATAATAATAAACGAGGGGGGCAAATGGGGCGGCGGCGGAAAAAGAGATAGATAAGGGGAAGGTGATTTTTTGAATAAGGTACAGCCGAAGTGGACGCAGCCTAAACGGATATCGTGTTTTACGCCGGAGCAGCAGTCGTATTATGCGGCGTTGCCGCCGAGACAGAGGGCGTATGTGGACGCTAGGGGGCGCGGGAACGGAAAGACTGCGAGCTATAAAATTGCGGGATACAGTACGGAGAAAAACGCGGGGCAAAACTCGTATATCCTTGAACGAAACAATCCGCGACTTGCGGAGCTTATTCGGGTGTTGGAAGAGGCGAGGAAGGCGAAAGAGGTTTTGCAGTCGGAAAGTGCGGAGGCGAGGCGTATAAATGCGCTTGCGGAGCAGAATACGGCTAAGGCGGTATTGGAAAAGATAGAGGGCGACGAGAGCGGGGAGCTTGCAAGGCAGATACAGTTTTTCAGGGACATCGCCGAAGGGAAGATAAAGACGGTCAAAAGAACCGTGTACAAAAACGGAGACAAGATAACCACCAAGACCGAGTACATAAGCGATGTAGACACGCGTATAAAAGCGAGAAAAGAGCTTGACAGGCTGTTGGGGATAAGCGCGTTACAGCCGCTCGGACAGATAAGCGCGGGCGGGAACGTGAACATCATGATTGTGGACGCAAGCAAAAAGGACGCGGTCGAAGACAGCAGGAACAATCCCGTGTTCATGGAAATGCAGGACAAGACGGAAGAGGCGGACGGCGAGGTAGTAATCGTTGCGGAC
>ERZ772860.2093-NODE-2093-length-12142-cov-4.211798_pt1 | contig 12142 bp, 10 predicted proteins | sample MGYA00511342_ERZ772860 | MGnify/ENA primary metagenome ERZ772860 (study PRJEB29015, sample SAMEA2737665) | human gut metagenome | biome: human gut; feature: human-associated habitat; material: faeces | place: China | collected 2012 ... | reverse complement strand
CCCCTCTGAAACATAGGTATAGGTCAGCATGCTTTTTACCTCCATGCGCTTTGATATTTCCGGACTTGAGTATACCACGCAGCTATGGCAAAGAGCAAGCCGCAAAAGGCCCGCCCTTTGCGGCAGCTCTCCGCCGATCAGATCTTGGGCTGATACTGCATGCTGGACACATTGTAAATGGTAACAAAAGCCTTGGGGTCTTCCCGGTTGATAAAGTTCATCAGCTTCTGATATTCGCTCTTGTCCACGATGGTAATGATCTCGTTGTGCTTTTCCAGATTGTATGCACCGATGGCCTCGTACATGGTCGCACCGCTGTGCAGGTCATGGAGGATGAACTGACGCAGCGCCTCCTCTTTTTCGGTGATGATGCAGACGCGGCGTTTGATGCTGTTATCAAAGATGAAATGGTCCAGCACGATGCCGTTGAAGTAAGTACCGAGGATACTCAGCACCACGGTCTTTTTATCGTAGACCAGGGCCGCGGAAAGCGCCACACACATTCCCGACAGAGACATGGCTTTTCCCAATTCCATGTGCAGGTACTTGTTCATGATCTTTGCCACGATATCCAGCCCGCCGGAGGATGCGTTGCGGTTGAACAGGATGCTCAGACCCACGCTGACCACCAGAATATAGCACAGCACATCCAGTTCCTGACTATCGGTCATGGAGCCAAAATCCGGGAACAAACGCTCAAAAAGCCCCAGAAACACCGGCAGCATCACGCTGGTATACACGGTTTTTGCGCCAAACTCCCTGCCGCAGGTGAAAAACCCGATGATGAGCAGCACGATATTCAGCACCATAGTAATAGCCGAAAGCGGCAGCGGTACAAAATTAGAAAGCACGATGCCAAGGCCGGAAATACTGCTGACGGATGTATGGCTGGGAACCAGAAAAAAATAGACCGCCGCTGCAATAATGGCGACCGCCACGGTCAGGATGGCCATCTCCTTGGCAATTGCAGGGTAGTTCAGCTTCTTGTTTGTCATTGTTGCTCCTCCAAGCTTTTGTTTTCAGCATTCAGTATACCATGCTTTGCGCTTGCAGGAAAGCACCGGGCGCAAAATAACAAGGCCGCCGCACAAAACGCTGTGCAGCGGCCTTGCCACCTTATCAAAATTCGTCTTCCGGGTCGCCGCGCTCCGGCATGGTGCGCATCTCCCGCACCAGCATGGCACGCAGATGATACTTGCGCTGCTCCTGCTCGGTCTCCGAACTGGTGCGCAGCTCCACCGTACCGTCAGGGCGGCTTTCGCCCGTGTACAGCGGAATGCGCACCACAGCCTGTGTGCCTTTTTCGGGCGCAGGCTCCAGCTGTAAGCTCCAGTCCATCCGGCGGCAGCACTCCCGGCAGAGCAGCAGTCCCAGCTGCGCCCCGCCCAGAAAGCTGCGGCGGTTTTCCAGTGCTGCCTGTACATCCTCACCGGGCAGACCGCAGCCATCGTCGGTGACGGTCAGCTGCCAGCCGCTCTCGGTGCGGCGCAGCGCAATGCAGACGCTGCCGCCCTCCCGGCTGGCGTGCAATGCATTGGAGAGCAGATGCAGGCACAGCAGCTCCGCATCTCTGCGGTCTGCCATTACGCAGCAGGCAGTACACCCGCCGTAGTCCAGCCGGATATCCACCCCAAGCTGCGCCCGGATCATATCAGACTGCGCCGCCACCTGCTGCAAAAGCTCACACAGGTCAATGGGGTACAGCTGCGGCTTTGTGTCCTCGCGCAGAAACTCCAGCAGGGTGATCGCCTCGGTGAGGGTGCGGTCCAGCTGTATGGCAGCGGTGTCGATATCTGCCACCGCCTGCCGGGTAGACTCGTCTGCACCGGTGCGGTCAAAATGCTGCTCCAGATATTCACAGTTGCGTCCGATCAGCGCCAGCGAACGGAAGCAGACCTCCTCGACCCGCTTGCGCTGCTCTGCGGTGATAGACCGCGTTTCTGTCTTTTGCTGCTCCATTGCTCTGCCTCCCCGGGCGATGCCATTTTTCTAAAGGAACGCCGCCGTGTTCCAAAGCCGTGTGCAAGCCTTACAGGCGGGTGGATGGCACTTTTTGCCGCAACACAACGTCCCTGACCGCGTAGATCAGCTTGCCAGTGGTAGGTTTGCCGCTGCCCAGCCTTGTATCGGCCTTAAACGCCAGCCACGCAAGAGGCGGCTTTTCCTCCAGCTGATCCACCATCCGGCGGATGCCGCTTTCCACGGCAGCAACCGATGTATCAAACTGCTCGCTCACCGCCTGCAAGATCTCCTTGCGGATCGCCAGCTTCTGGCTGGTGCTGCATGCGATGCCGACCGCGCAGGATAGATATCCGGCGTTGACATCCCCCTGCGGGATGCCCCACGCCGCATACAGCTGGCTGCACCGCTGCTCCAGCTGCCGGTTCTGCCGCCCGGGCATCCGGTAAAGCTGCCACAGCAGCCTTTTCAGCTCAGTGCCCTCTACGCAGTAGCACCCCTCGCGGAGCTTTTGCAACGCCGTGCCGCTGCTGCGGCCATGGCTCTGTATCAGAAGCATCGGCCGCTCCTTCAGCTGATAAAACTGCCGGACAAATTGCTCCGCAGGCAGATCCGTCAGCTCGCTGCAAAGCACCACGGCATCATAACGGACACCCTGCCGCAGCTGTGCCAGCAGCTTTTCGCCGCTGCAAAAGCAGGTGCAGTCAATGGCGGTTCCCTGCTCCTGCAAATAACGCTTCTGGACACGCAGTTCTTTCAGATCATAGCTTGCAAGGGCGACTTGCAGTTGGGCTGTTCGCTCACTGTTCACGCCATGCGCCGCCTTTCTCGCCTACCAGCCCGGCAGCTGTCAGGTCTGTGACCGCATCCCGCCAGAGCTCCGGCTGAACTCCATTTTCACACAAGTAGCGCAGGAGCCGGTAACAGAACTCCGGCGCTGCCGCAACATGCTGACTGACGATCTGCTGTCGGCTGCCGATCTGGCACAGGGTCAGCCGACAGCCTTGTGTGCCCTCTACCTCCATGGCATACACCAGCGTATACGCCTGCTGCAAACCATCAATGGCAGAATACTGCCGGATCATAGGTGAAAATGTACGTTCCATTTCAGTTCCTCCTTACTACAAGGGCCAAATTTTTTCTGCCTTGTTTATCCTTTTATTATTGTATAATTGTATAAAGCAGGAGAAACTGTTACAATCCTAAAGAAGTGTTGTTCCGACAGCCTTTCAGGTAATATAACGCCGTTTTTTCCGGCGCAGCCTGTCTGTCAGCTTTAGAATATCACGTTCAGCTTGTAAATTCAACCGGTATCTTTTTCCGCTTTTCTTTTTTGCCCCGTCCTTCCGGCAAAACCGCTGCTCAGACGCAAAAGCTCCGCAGCTTCATCCGTTCCGCAGTTAATTTCACGGTTTCTTCATTTTTATTTGCTAAACTAAATTAGATATTGTCTGCAAATGTTTCCTACTTTTAAACCACAGGCAGCAGCGCCCGGCGGCGCAGTACCGGAAAGGCACATCTATGCTCAAACTTAAACAGATCAACAAAGAATACAAGACCGGCGAGCTGGTGCAGCACGCACTGAACAACGTCAGTCTGAACCTGCGGGACAACGAATTTGTGGCCATTCTGGGCCCCAGCGGCTCCGGCAAGACCACCCTGCTGAACATCATCGGCGGTCTGGATCGCTACGACAGCGGCGATCTGGTCATCAACGGCATCTCCACAAAAAAATACACCGACCGCGACTGGGACTCCTACCGGAACCACACCATCGGCTTTGTGTTCCAGAGCTATAACCTGATCCCCCACCAGACCGTGCTGGGCAACGTAGAGCTGGCACTGACCATCTCAGGCGTTTCCAAGGCCGAGCGCCGCCGCCGTGCCGCCGCTGCGCTGGAGCAGGTGGGGCTGGGCAACCAGCTGCACAAGCACCCCGGCGAGATGTCCGGCGGGCAGATGCAGCGCGTGGCCATTGCCCGCGCACTGGTGAACAACCCCGACATCCTGCTGGCCGATGAGCCCACCGGCGCACTGGACAGCGAGACCAGTATTCAGGTGATGGAACTGCTCAAGGAAGTGGCGCGGGACCGGCTGGTGGTCATGGTCACCCACAACCCGGAGCTTGCCGAGCGCTACGCCACCCGCATCGTAAAGCTGAAGGACGGCGTGATCCGCTCCGACACCATGCCCTACGAACCCGAGGACGAGGCTGCTGCCGTTGCCCCCGTGCACCGGAACATGGGGCACTCCTCCATGTCCCTGCTCACCTCCCTTTCCCTCAGCTTCAACAATCTGCTCACCAAAAAGGCACGCACCCTGCTCACCGCCTTTGCCGGTTCCATCGGTATCATCGGCATTGCGCTGATCCTTTCCCTTTCCAACGGTGTGAGCCGCTATATCAGCAACATGGAAAAATCCACGCTGGCCGCCTACCCGCTGCAGATCAGCAGCACCGGCGTAGATCTGGCCAGCATGATGGACCCGGACACCTACACCAGCGTCTCGTCCGGCTCCTCCTCCGCGCCGGAGGGCATGGTCACGGTGAGACAGCTGCTGTCTCAACTGAACATCGGCGCTGCCAGCAACGATCTGCGCTCGCTGAAGGCATATCTGGACAGTGACGCCTGTACCATCCGGGACAACGCCACGGTGGAATACACCTACACCCCTGATCCGCTGATCTACCGCCAGAACCCGGACGGCACCGTGCAGAAGCTGAACCCGGACACCACCTTTTCCGATATCGCCAGTGAGAACACCTCGGTGACCAGTCTTATGACCTCCATGGCCAGCCCCTATGTGTTCTGCGAAATGGCCGAGACCCCCGCCCTGTACGAGGATCAGTACGATGTCAAGGCTGGCCGCTGGCCGGAAAAGTACAACGAGTTGGTGCTGACCCTGAACGCGGACGGCAGCGTTTCGGATTATGCGCTGTACGCCATGGGTCTGCGGGATCAGGCCGAGCTGGACAAGATCTTACAGCAGTATGCGCAGAACCAGAAGATCGATCTGCCCACGGACTACGGCACCTATACCTATGACGATTTTCTGGGCATGACCTTCAAGCTTGTCAACAAGGCCGACTGCTATGTCTACGACACTGAGCACAATATCTGGCTGAGCAAGCTGAATGATGAAGCTTACATGCAGCAGCTGGTGGCCGACAGCGAGGAGCTGACCATTGTCGGCATCGTGCAGCCCAAGGCAGACGCCACCTCCGCTATCCTGCACAGCGGTCTGGACTACCTGCACGATCTGACCTATCACGTTATCGATCAGGCCGCCAACAGCGAGATCGTGCGTCAGCAGCTGGCAGACCCGGACATCAACGTGCTGACCGGCGAGCCCTTCGACGCTGCCGGCAACAGCATGCTGGATATCGCCTCCCTGTTCTCGGTGGACACGGATGCCCTCAAGGACGCTTTCCAGTTCGACACCAGCGCCCTGCACTTTGATCTGGACGGCGCATTCGACCTGACCGACGATTCCTTCGATCTTGCCACCCTCATCGACCCTTCCAGCTTCAAGCTGGACCTCAGCGGGCTGCCGCTGCCGGACATGGAGATGGACATGGGCGAGCTGTTCGACGGCATAGAGCTGAATATCTCTCAGGACGGCTTACAGACACTGATGAAAAAGATCATGAACGGCTACAAGCGCTATCTCATCAGCAACGGCCTGCTGAATCTGGATAAGATCGGTTTTTCCTCCTATATGCAGACCGAGGCCTTCCAGACGCTGCTTGCCGAATCCATGGGCGATCTGCTGGACACCTCCGGGCTGGAGGAGCAGTTTGCCGGTACCCTTCAGCAAAATCTGCAGACCGTGATGGAGACCTACTCCGTCCAGCTGGGCGAGGCGCTGCAGACCCAGCTCACCGCCGCTTTGCAGGAGCAGATGGGTCCCGCCATCCAGAAGCTGGCCGGGCAGCTGGAGCAGAAGATCGCGCAGGCCATCCAGAGCAACATTGCGCAGCTGAGCACGCAGGTGGAAAGCGCACTCAAGATCGACCCCGCTGTGTTCCAGCAGGCTATTCAGATCAACATGACCGGCTCCGACCTGACCGAGATGATCAAAAGTACCCTGCTCTCCTCCGCTTCCAGCTACGAAAAGATTTTGGACGACCTCGGCTATGTGGACTACACAAAGCCCGATGCCATCTATATCTACCCCAACAGCTTTGACACCAAGGCGCAGGTGGTGAACGAGCTGGACGCCTACAACGCCTCCATGCGGCAGCAGGGCGAAGAGGATAAGGTGATCCACTATACCGATATGGTGGGCACTCTGATGAACTCTGTCACCGAGATCGTGGGCATGGTCAGCAATATGCTGGTGGCCTTTGTGGCGATCTCGCTGGTGGTGTCCTCCATCATGATCGGCGTCATCACCTATATCAGCGTGCTGGAGCGCCGCAAGGAGATCGGCATTCTGCGCGCCATCGGTGCCTCCAAGCACAACGTCTCGCAGGTGTTCAACGCCGAGACCTTCATCATCGGCCTGTGTTCCGGCGTGATGGGCGTGGTGCTCTGCCTGCTGCTGCTCATCCCCGGCAATATGCTGATCCACCACATCGCGGGCGATGTGAACGTGGTAGCCTCGCTGCCGCCGCAGGCCGCGCTGATCCTGATCGTTCTGGCCACTCTGCTTACCATGCTGGGCGGCCTGATCCCCGCCCGCAGCGCCGCAAAGAGCAACCCTGTCAAAGCGCTGCGCTCTGAGTAACATATTCCGCATTCAAATCCCTGCTGTGCTCTGTGTGCAGCAGGGATTTTGCATTCCGGCCCGGCTTGTGCTACAATAGAAAAAACTTCATTTCAAAGGAGCCTTTCCATGCCTGTCATTCACGAAATCACCGACCTTACCGCCCCGGAGCTGGACGTCTACGCCCGGCTCACGCAGGCGCAGCTGCGCAACCGGCTGGAGCCGGAAAAGGGTATTTTTATCGCCGAAAGCCCCAAGGTGATCGCCCGGGCGCTGGACGCCGGTTACCAGCCTCTTTCCCTGCTGATGGAGCGCAAGCAGATCACCGGCCCGGCACAGGAGATTTTGACCCGCTGCGGCGATGTGCCGGTGTACACCGCCGACCGGGAACTGCTGGCACAGCTCACCGGCTTTGCGCTGACCCGGGGCGTGCTGTGCGCCTTCCGCCGTCCTGCGCCCCGCACGGTGGAGCAGGTTTGCGCCCATGCCCGCCGGGTGGCTGTGCTGGAAGGCATCGTAGATTCCACCAACGTGGGTGCCATCTTCCGCAGCGCTGCCGCGCTGAACATGGACGCAGTGCTCGTCACCCCCTCCTGCTGCGACCCGCTGTGCCGCCGTGCGGTGCGGGTAAGCATGGGCACCGTGTTTCAGGTGCCGTGGGCGCAGATCGGCACCTGTCCTGCCGACTGGCCGGAAAACGGCAGTGCCCAGCTCCACGCGCTGGGCTTCAAGACCGCTGCCATGGCACTGAGCGACCGCTCGGTCAGCATTGACGATGCCGCCCTTGCCGCTGAGCCGAAACTTGCCATCGTGCTGGGCACCGAGGGCGATGGGCTGGCCAATAGTACCATCGCCGCCTGCGATTACACCGTAAAGATTCCTATGTCCCATGGGGTGGATTCCCTCAACGTAGCCGCCGCCAGCGCCGTAGCTTTCTGGCAGCTCGGCCGCTTGTAAGTCCTCGCTTGTGCTCTCCGAAATTGCTTGACAAACGCTCCAAAACGCGGTACACTATCAGCGTTATCATCATGGGCCTATAGCTCAGTTGGGAGTGCAAGCGTTGCATTCCCGATCTGGTGTTATAGCTCATTTGCCCCCATTCAAAATTGGGTGCTTTTTTGTGGGCCTATAGCTCAGCTGGGAGCCCATGCGGTCCTTAAACAATCTGGAGTTATATACCACGCGCCCCCAAGCGGTTTTTGGGGGCTTAAATATGGGCTCGTAGCTCAGTTGGGAGAGCGTTCGGTTCGCATCCGAGAGGTCGAGGGTTCGAATCCCTTCGAGTCCATAAAACGCCGTATCGTGTTAAACGATACGGCGTTTCTTTTTGCCGTTCTTTGCAAAATCGTGCATCATTCGTCTTGACAGCGCAAAGTGACGTGTGCCGAACTTTTCGGCATAATGTTCATAGCTTCACCAGAAGTTTTGTCAAAAACGACGATTCCCCCATTCGGAGTACCCAGCCCCCTAACGGGTGCTTGTTTAAGGTCCGTTTTCCGCCCACTCGGAGTACGCACCGAGAGCGAATGACTCTTAAATTCTTCAAACTCCTCCAGCGGAACATTGAGGATGATCTCAATATCATAATCCCGTCCAACACGGACTTCCTTGATGAACTGGTTGAGGATTGCCTGCCGCTGCTGAAAGGATGCGTTCTGATAGGTGCTTGCCCAAGTGAACAGATTGCTGCAATCATTTTCAGCTTTCTTGTTTTCCTGCTCAATCTCCTCCAGCTTGTTCTGTGCAGCGGTCAGGGCGTCCTGTGCTGCTTGGATCGCAGCTTGATTTTCATCCAGAAGCTGCTGGATCATATCACGGTCAATGCTGCTCTTTCCCCGGATGACGCGAATCATTTCATCCTTCAATGCATTCCGTTCGTCATCCTTGAGGTCGAGTTCACTCTTTGCACGTGATACTTCTTTCTGCGCTACTTCCATGTCCTTGCGAAGCATATCCTGAAGCAGCTTGCTTTTGGAACACTCTAAAATCTCCGAAAACTTGGTGCATACGATACTCTCTACGATTGCGTCCAGTTTTGTTACACCGTAGCCGGACTGTCCATCGCATTGACCCGGATGCCGTACATTATAATGGCAGCTATAACGGAACCGCTTTTCCTTCACCGTGGAGCCATCCGCACGCAGTCTGGTGCGTCCGCTGCTCGTGATGTTCAGGCGATTTCCGCAGTGTGCACAGAACACCTTCCCACAAAGCAGAGCATGGGGACTGTAACTATCAGAGTCTTCGCCCTTCTCTCTGCGGCGGGTATCACGCAATTCCTGTGCACGGTCGAACACTTCCTGTTCAATGATCCTCAGTTCCGGGCATTCCTTCTCAACGTTTCCGTTGATAAGATAACCGGTATAGCACTTATTCCGAACCATCCGAACAAGAGTTGTAGTGGGGATGTTTTTCCCATTTCTCCCCATTATATGATTTTCCACAAGGTAGTTGCAGATTCGTTTCACGCCGTATCCTTCATAAACATACTTCTGAAAGATCAGGCGCACGATTGCCGCTTCTTCCTCGTCAATCTCCAAATCACAGACAGCTTGATTCTTTTTGTTCAAGCGACCTTTCTGGACACGCTTGTAACCAAATGCCACCGTGCCGCCAGTGTAGTGACCTTCTTCCGTAAGCTGTTCTATACGGGTACGAGTACGAATAGAGGTTTTGATGCTCTCGCCAGACGCCTGCCAGTAACGGATGTAGTTCATCAACTTATCAACATGAGAATCAAATCGCTGCTGACCTTCGTTTACGCTCCAGACCTCGACCCCTTGCTTCGTGAACCATTCCACGATAAAGGGCGTTTCGTCGTCACGCCGACCCAGACGGTCAAACATGAACACCAGCAGAACATCAAACTCTCCGGCAGCAGCAGCCTGCTGAAGCAGCTGGAGCTGATCGCGCTCTTTTGCAGATTTCTTGAAACCGGAAACGCCTTTTTCGGAAAACTCCTTGACGATTTCCCAGCCCTGCCGTTCTGCAAATTCGTGGCAGGCTTCTTTTTGCATGGGTATGTCATCCTTTTCGACCTGTCCAATGGTCGAAACACGGTATAAGGTATATACACGTTTTTTCATCGTTGTTACTCCTTATGTAAAACTAAAACAACGATACTGTGCGCACACTCGTTTGTTTGAATTGGTTGCTGCATCAACTGTACCATTATTTTAGTGCTGGACTATCCTTGTTGCAAGGATGTCGATTCAATTGTAATTCTTGGCTTCTTCGCGGAGGGTATCATGAATCAGTTTCTGAAGAACCTCCATGCTGTCACCATCTTCTGCATAAGTGATTTTCACTTTGCAGCCATTAACGATATACGAATCCTGCGACACAGGAATCACATTCATATTGGTCATATCTAGCCCTTCTTTCAAAAGTAGCGATAGCGCGATATAATTATGTAATAAGAGGCACCCACAGCTTGCAGGTGCCTCTTGGCATAGGAAATATGTTTTAGAACTTCATCGGCAAGGCGTCCTTGCGGCCTTTGCCGTTGTAAGCCATGTAGATGGGAAAAACGTATTTCTTCCATCCGGGCAGCTTTGCAGGGTTATCCCTGCCAACACGGTAAATCTCCATGGGATGGACGCTGCCAAGCGCACGAACCAGCCGTTCCTCGCTGAACTCGCCGTGATACAACTCCACAAAGTGCATCATGCCGCGCAGGACAGATGCACGGAACGAATCAGGCTTGCCTCCCCAAGCTGCCACAATCAACCGCAGGGCTTCGCAGTAGATTTTTTCGCCCATTTGGTTGTACAGCTTGAGAGCGGTGCCCACGCAGCTGATGCGGTAATCGCTCAACTGCAAGCCGTCATAGTTGAATGCCAGCCCCACCCGGTTGGTAGCAGCGAGAAATGCCTTGGAGGGAGCATCACCGCCCACGACCTTGGCACGCAGCTTGATGCCCGCCGTCAGAGGAGCAGAGTGTCCGTTCTGCTCTGCAAAGAGCAGTGCTTCCTGCTCCATCGTCAGTCCGGTGTAGACCTTGCAGAGAATCGGCAAGTCCTCACCGCCGTTACGGAGGATGCGCCCCTCAATGGTATGCTGACCGTTCACCACATAATACTTGCCGTTGCGGAAGCTGATCTTCGGCTCGTTGGCAATGTACTCGTTGAAGTCGGCAGCAATCATTTCCACACGCTTACGCTCCACCCCCCTCTGATAGATCTCGCGGGGGTAGATCAGCACCTTGCTGTGAAGCACTAGCATCTGGTACGGTGGAGTGATATTAAAGGAAGCAGCATAATTGTTCGTGTCGTTTTTCAGGCGCATCTTATTTCCTCCTTAATTCGCCAAATGTATTTTTCAGCTTCGGTCAAAATCTCAGTCACTTGCTTCTTACGCTTCGGGCTGGTGAGCAAGCTGGGATTAAAGGTGAAGCTGTATTCAAGCCGCTGGATCATTGCATGAACAGCGGATTGCAGTTCGGTGTATAACATCATTTCTTCGACTGTTCCTGCATCCTCAAAATCGGATTTGATAGGAGTGTAGGGATAGACAGGCGGCTTACCGTCAACTACTTCTGGCGGTGCGTAAGCCGCCGTAGAGCGGATGATTGGTTTGAGTTTTTGGATACTTCCCATCGGGTTCAGCGCAAGGCTGATTTTTACAGCATCATCGACCCGCCCCATCTCTTCTGGGGTGAGGTGTCCGACAAATCTTTTGACACGGCTTTTGTCGATGGTGAAGATTTGCTCAGCCTGAACGATGGACGGCTCCAGCCCCTCCGGTTCCACCAGACAATGCGTCGGCTGCGTAACTTTCTTTTCTGTCTTACTTGTCAAAGTCGCAATGATCAATGTCGGTGAACAGGAGTTTCCCACATCGTTTTGTAAGATGACCGCTGGACGGGTTCCGCTTTGTTCGGAACCCGTGCGGTTGTCAAGTCGAACGAAGTAGATGTCTCCGCGTTGGAATTTCAAAGTAGATTCCAAATTGCGAAACCTCCGTTTGGATATGTAAGAAACCCACTGCACCTCCTAGGCAGCGGGTTTCTGTTGAAGTATGGGAACAATTCTTTTTATACGATACACATCATCTCCTTCGATGACTGAGATAAAGCACCGATATCAGCGGTGCATTACAACATAATCGTAACCGCGCCGGGTCTGACAGACAGTGCAAGTGTCCATGCTGTTGTCTGCACTCGGCACGATAGCAATTTTGAAAGCCTTGGCTTCTACGAAATGTCGCAGACAGGTTGCACAGAGGGTTCGGATGGACTTGATCATTTCCGGGGTCAGTTCCATCTCCTCATAAATTTCCTGTTCGCGCACCGTAGGATTCAACTCGTCCATTTGAGTAGTCCTCCGTGTTAGTAAAGGTGATTAGCGGATAAATATGTAAAAGAACAGGAGTGACCGGAGACCGAAAACAGCATCCGGTCACTCCTGATAAAATATGTTCAGGTCTCGCATATTCGCCCTCGGCTCCCTGCGAGTGGGGCATAAACATCTGGCAG
>ERZ772860.2088-NODE-2088-length-12159-cov-3.611451_pt1 | contig 12159 bp, 9 predicted proteins | sample MGYA00511342_ERZ772860 | MGnify/ENA primary metagenome ERZ772860 (study PRJEB29015, sample SAMEA2737665) | human gut metagenome | biome: human gut; feature: human-associated habitat; material: faeces | place: China | collected 2012 ... | reverse complement strand
CGTTTTGTGGTTTTCATACGGGTTCCTCCTGTGCGATTTCGGCGGCGGTTTGGTTCGGTGCGGGCAGGGTGACGGTTACGGTGGTGCCTTTGCCAAGCTCGCTTTCCATGGCAAGCGTTCCGCCGTGGGCCTGGGCAATGCGGCTGCACAGGGCCAGGCCCAGGCCGCTGCCGCCGGTGTGGGGGCTGCGGGCCTCGTCCAGACGGAAGAAGGGCTCGAAGACCTGTTCCAGCATCTCGGGGGGGATGCCCGGGCCGTCATCCAGCACGTCGATCTGCAGGACATCGGCTTTTTCAAGGAGCCGGATGCGGACGCTGCCGGAGTAGCGCAGGGCGTTGTCCAGCAGGTTGGAGAGGCAGCGGCGGAAGCTGTTGGGACGCACCGTCCAGGGCCGGGCGCAGCTGCCTTCGAGGCTGACGTCCTGCCCCATGTCCTGCCGGTCGGAGACCAGGCTGTCCAGCAGGGCGTTCATGTCCATGCGCACGGCGGCCTCGTCGCGGGCGCTGCCGCGGGTGAGCTCGGCGCTGTTGGCCATGATGCCGCCTAGGATGTCGATGTCTCCCAGCAGCTTGGCCCGCAGGGGGGAGGCGGGGTCCATGCTCTCCACACGCAGGCGGATGCGGGTCAGGGGGGTGCGCAGGTCATGGGCCACGGCGGCCAGGATGCGCTCGTGCTGTCCCACTCCGGCGCGGATGCGCTCCTGCATCTTGTTGAAGGCCCGGGCGGCCTCGCGCACTTCGGTGGGGCCGTCTTCGGGCAGGGGCGCGGTGTAGAGGTTGCGCCCGAAGCTCTCGGCCTTGCCGGAGAGCACCCGCAAGGGCCGCACTACGCGATGCACCACCACGAGGATGAGCAGGATCAGCAGGCCCGCTTCCAGCAGGAGCATGGTCAGGGAGGCCTGGCTGGGGGAGAAGTCATAGGCATCGCTGCTGATGACCACGCACAGCCACTTGCCGTCGTCCAGGCGCACGCTCACCCGGCTTTCGTACACATGCGTCCAGGGCACATGGCGGCGCAGGGTGGGGTTCATGCTGTCGGCCACGTGCACGCGCTGGACCTCGGTCAGCATCTCGCGGGTGTCCAGATCGGTCTCGATGCTGTTCAGGTTCTTGCGCAGGCGGTCACGCAGATACAGGGCTCGCTCGTCCTGCGCCTGCCGGGCGGGATTGGGGGCATCGCTCAGGCTCAGGTGGACCACGTCCAGCCGTTCCAGGCGCTCCAGCAGGGAGCGCTTGTACTCGAAGGGCTCGGAGTGCAGGAGCTGGAGGGAGAGGGCCAGGCTGTTGGCCTGCTCCAGCAGGGCGGAACGCGCCGCCTGCCGTTCCTCCACCAGCTGGACCGTGAACGTGGCCACGCCATGGAGGAAAAGGATGCCGCCGATGAGCATGCCCGCCAGCTGTGCGGAAAGCGTGGTGGAGGACAGGCTGCGCAGCAGACGGGCAAGGAGGGCGCGCATGCTATTTTCCGGGCATGATGGGGGCATCCACGGGCAGGGCCGGGCGCACGAACTGCGGGCGCACGTCCGTGGCCAGCACGTAGCCGTCGCCGCGGACGGTCTTGATGAGCTGGGGCTCGCGGCCGTTGTCGCGCAGGCGGGTACGCAGACGGCTGATCTGCACGTCGATGCTGCGGTCATAGGGCACGGCATTGCGGCCCTGGGTGCGCTCCAGCAGCTCGTCGCGGCTGAGGACCCGCTGGGGGTTCTGCAAAAAGATCTCCAGCAGGCGGTATTCCGTACCGCTCAGGGAGACCACTACCCCGTCGGGCGCCACCAGATGGCGGGCGCTGCGGTCCAGCAGCCAGCCTGCGAACTGCAGGGGCGTGGTCTCGGGCTGGTCGCGGCGGGCGCCGCCCTCGGTGCGGCGCAGCACGGTACGGATGCGGGCCAGCAGCTCGCGGGGCTCGAAAGGCTTGCTCAGGTAGTCGTCGGCGCCCAGCTCCAGGCCCACGATGCGGTCGGTGATGTCGCCCAGCGCGGTGAGGAAGATGACGGGCACCGTGGACTCGGCGCGCAGGTTGCGGAACAGCTCCAGCCCGTTCATGCCGGGCAGCATGATATCCATGACGATCAGGCTGCAGGGCACGCGACGCTGGATCTCGAGGAACTCCGTCGCATTCCCCGCCGTACAGGTGGAAAAGCCGTTGCGGCGCAGATAATCGGAAAGCAAGGAGCGGATTTCCTCGTCATCATCGACGATACAGATGGTATGGATCGTATTCATGGTCCGCACTCTGGGGCTGAAGGACAGGATATTGTGACAAAGTATGTCATACTTTTACTGTCATTTTGCAGTTCTGTATCAAAAACGACAGTAAAGATACGAACTTATCCATAATACCTGCACTCGCGACAGGAGGCAACCGCCGGAGTAGGGCAGGGGGCGGACGTCAGCGATCTTCCGGCATGGGCAGCCCCGCCTCCAGACGCAGCAGGAAACGCTTGATGTCCAGGCCGCCGCTGTAACCGCCCAGGCCGCCACCGGCGGCGATGACCCTGTGGCAGGGGATGACGATCATCAGGGGGTTGCGGCCGTTGGCCTGGCCTACGGCACGGCAGGCCCGCGGGCTGCCCACGGCCGCGGCCAGCTCGCTGTAGGAGCAGGTCCGCCCGTAGGGGATGTCCTGCAGGGCCCGCCAGACGCGCAGCTGGAAGGGCGTCCCCCGCGGGGCCAGCGGCAGGTCGAAGCGGCGCAGACGTCCCGCGAAATAGGCCGCCAGCTGTTCCCGGGCCTCTTGCAGCAGGGGGCTCGCCACGGGCTGTCCCGGCAGGGCGATGCCCCCGGGCGGGCAGCAGGACGTATCCGGGGACGGGCATGTCCTGTCCAAGGCCAGCAGCCGCCCGTCTTCTTCCGTGAGCCAGAGCGGGCCCACGGGGCTTTCCAGACCGGCGACCAGCATCATGCGCGGTCCCCGGCGTCGTCCCGCAGGCGCAGGGAGGCCAGCGCCCCCAGGGCCGCCACGGGCACCAGGCAGGCCATGGCCGTGCCCAGCCCGCCGAAATTATCCGCGATCCAGCCCAGCAGGGGCATGGCCATGCCGCCCAGGGTCATGGGCAGGCCCAGGGTCACGCCCGAGGCGAAGCCCATGTTGCGGGCCAGCAGCTTCTGGCCCAGCACCACCATGGAGCTGAAGGGCGCGAACAGGCCCACGGCCAGCGGAGCCAGCAGCAGGGCCGCCAGCCACATGCTGTCCACCCAGGCGAAGGCCAGGGCCGCGGGCAGGGCCAGCCACCACGACAGGCGGATGATGCGGGCATAGCCGATCCTGTCGGCCAGGAATCCGCCCAGCACGTTGCTGCTGACGCCGCAGACGCAGAAGAAGGCCAGCATCATGGCGCCGAATTCCTTGCTCTGGCCGAAGACGTCATGCCAGTACATGGGGATGTAGGTATTGAAGCCCAAGAAGAGGATGGAGCGCGAGGCGATGACCAGGGTCAGCACGCCGAAGGCATGCCAGTCGTTGCGGGGTTCGGCCTGTCCGGCGGCGGCGCGGCTTTGGGGTATCTGGCGCTGCCAGCCGCGCATCTGGAAAAAGAGGAACGAGGCCGTGCACAGGGCCAGCAGCAGGAACACGGCCGTGCCGTGCAGGCCCGCCACGAAGGTGGCCCCGGCCACCAGCAGCGGCCCCACCACGAAGCCGCTGTTGCCGCCCACGGAAAAGATGCTCATGCCCGCGCCCTTGCGATCGCCGGAGACGAGGTTGGCATAGCGGGCCCCCTCGGGATGGAACAGGGCGCCGCCCACGCCGCAGAGCATGAGCGTGAGGAAGATGGCCCAGTAACTGTCCAGAAAGCCCACCAGGCCCAGGCTGCCGCCCGCCAGCAGCACGGCCAGCGGCACGAACCAGGAACGGGCGTATTTGTCGGCCAGATAGCCGAACACGGGCTGCACCAGGGAAGAGGTGGCCGAATAGGCGAACATCAGGGCGCCCGCGGCCTGATAGTTGAAGCCGTGGGCCGCGGCCAGATAGGGCATCAGCGAGGGCAGGGCGCCGCCGTTGAGGTCGCAGCTGAGGTGCCCCAGGGAAATGAGCAATATCTTGTGAAGGTCCATGCCTGTCTCCTGCGGGATGTTTGAGGCATGGGCATAGCGGGCGGGGCAGGCGGCGTCAAGGGAGGCGGACACGAAAAAGGGCCGCCCGAAGGCGGCCCGGAAAGACAGGTCAGACGTGAGGCCTAGCGGCGCGGGGGCTGCTTGGCTTCCATGCTGTAACGGTAGATCTCGTGGACTTCCTCGGTGTAGCCGGGGTAGAAGCCCTTGCCCATGCCCAGCACGATGCGGGCACCGCGGTTCATGTGCACCAGCAGGTCACCGGTGGAGGGATCCACGCACAGACCTTCGATCTCGCCCTGCTTGATGGCTTCGTCGAAGACCTTTTCCATGTACACATGGGCGTTGCTGTCCGAGGTGATGTCGATGCGGTACAGGTGGTCGGGCTCGTTGTCGTCGGCGGTGCCGTCGTCAGCGGTCATGAACAGGGAGCCGTTGTAGTAGAACACGCCCTGCACCCACTGGGGCACGGGCTGCAGGTGCACCTTGCGCAGGTAGTTGCCCTTGAGGTCGTATTCATACAGATGGCGGCCGCTTTCTTCGCCCACCCAGGAGCACATCCACACGGTCTTCTTGACCGGGTCCACGGTGATGCCGGAAACTTCTTCCTGGCCGGACTTGGGCTCGAACTTGAACGTGCGCTTGAATTTCAGAGTGTTGGCGTCATGGATGGCGATCTGGATGTCCTTGCCCACGCCGTCCATGAAGTTTTCGGCACCCACATAGATCTCGCCGTTGTAGACGTCGATGTCACCGATGTGGTTGGAGGGGATGGAGTAGCCTTCGAAGGGCTTTTTGTTCTCGGCCACCAGTTTGCCGTTCATGTCGTACTTGTACAGGGCCTTGCTGCAGCTCACATAGATGAACTTGCCGTCGCAGGCCACGCCCTGGCGACCGGCCACGGGCATGACGCTTTTCAGGGTGTAGGTGTACTTGGCACCGGGGATGGGCTTGGCCTGGGCGGCGGGCAGGGCCACGCACAGGGCGCAGAGCATTGCCAGGGAAGCGAACAGTCCTTTCATCATCTTCCTCCTTCTTTGGGCCGGAACATCGCCGGACCTTTCCTTCCTAGTAGCGCGCTAAGGGAAAAAGGGCAACGGTGGAAGACGGGCTCCCTGAAAATGTCACAGAATGACACAAGGGCGTCATATGGCGGGGGATGGGAAAAACGGCGGGAGCCGAAAACGAAAAAAGGGTCTGCGTTTCCGCAAACCCTGATTTCCTTTTTGGTGGAGCTGAGGAGAATTGAACTCCTGACCTCTTGAATGCCATTCAAGCGCTCTCCCAACTGAGCTACAGCCCCTCGGCAGAAATGCATACTGCCCAAAAAGACCCTGCCTGTCAACGAAAAAATCAAAAAAAGTGATTTTTCTTTTTTATCCTTTGATTCCAATAAATTAAATGGGAAGCGCACAGCGGTCGTCCCGCAGAAGATTTTTCTCGGACCGTCATGGACCGTTTGCGGACTACTCCAGTTCCGTGGGCAGACCGGCCCGCAGACAGGCCTGTGCCCAGGCGGCCTGGCCCAGGGCGATGCCGCCGTCACCGGGCGGCACTTCCTGCTGGCACAAGGGCGTGAGGCCGTGCGCCGCGAGCAGCAACGGCAGCAGACGGGCCAGCAGGGCGTTCTGCATGACACCGCCGGACAGGCCCACCACGCGCACGCCGGTGGGCCCGGCGGCCCTGACGGCCAGGGCCGCGAAACCCTGCGCCAGCTGCCAGTGGAATCGGGCGGCCAGGTCTTCCACCGGCAGGCGGTGGCGTTGGGCCAGCACGGCGGCGAACAGGGCCGGGCCGTCCAGTTGCCAAAGGCCGTCCTCCTCCATCAGGGGCAGGGCGGACAGCAGCTCGTGCTGCGGCTGCGGGGCCCGCAGCTCTTCCGGCCCCATGCGCCACCACTGTTCCGGCAGGGGACTGCGGGCGGCGGCATCTTCCAGACGGATGGCGGCCTGTCCTTCATAGGTGATGTGCGTGCACAGGCCCAGCGCGGCGGACACGGCATCGAACAGGCGTCCGGCGCTGGAGGTGGAGGGACAGTTGAGGCCCCGGCGCCACATCTCGCTGACCGCCGTGACGGCCATGGCCTGCGGGGCACGACGGACATCGTCCCCGCTCTCGTCGCCGGCCGTCCAGATCCCGGTCAGGACTTCGGGGGCCATGCCGGTCTGCAAAGCCAGACCCAGGGCGATGCGCCAGGGCTCGCGGATGGCGGCCTCTCCACCGGGCAGGAGGAAGGGCGCAAGACGGCCCAGACGCTGCCAGCGGGGCGCGTCCAGCTCCATGAACAGCAGTTCCCCGCCCCAGATGCTCTTGTCCGTGCCCAGGCCGGTGCCGTCCAGCGTCAGGGCCAGGGCCGGGCCGGTGTGCCCATGCTCGGTGAGCACGGAGGCCGCGTGCGCCGCATGGTGCTGCAGATGCCAGAGGGGCAGGCCCTCGCGCCGGGCCAGTTCCGTGGCATGGCGGGTGGAGAGGAAGTCCGGGTGCAGGTCGCAGACCACGGCGGCGGGCCGCACCTCCAGCAGATCCTGCAGGTGGCGGGCCACTTCCTCATAAAAGCCGAAGGTGGGGGCGTTCTCCAGATCGCCCACATGCTGGCTGACGAAGGCCTCGTTGCCGCGCGTCAGGCAAAGCGTGGCCTTGAGCTCGCCGCCCGCACCCAGCACACAGGGCAGGTCGCTGCCCCAGGCTTCGGGCAGCATCACCGGGCGGGGCACATAGCCGCGTGCCCGGCGGTAGAAAAAGGGCGTCGCGGCGGGTTGTTCCCCGTCGGCGGGCAGGGGGCGCACACCGGCCACGCTGTCGTCCACGCGCACCAGGATGTCACGGTCGTGCAGCAGCCAGGCATCGGCCAGATGCGCCAGACGGCGCAGGGCCTCGCGGTTGCCCAGGCAGATGGGCTCGCCGCTGGCATTGGCCGAGGTCATGACCAGCACGGGCGCGGGCTCTCCGGCCGCGGCGGTCAGGCGGACGAGCTCGTCGAAAAGGACGGCATGCAGGGGCGTGTAGGGCAGCATGATCCCGATGGCGGCGGTATCCGGCGCGATGGACGGGGGCAGGCAACCCTTGCGGGCCGGGCAGAGCACGATGGGCTTTTCCGGGCAGAGCAGCAGGGCCTCGTGCTCCGGGGCAAGGTCGCACAGCTCCCGGGCCGTGGCCAGATCCGGCACCATCAGGGCCAGCGGTTTGTGCGGACGCCGCTTGCGCAGGCGCAGCAGGGCCACGTTGCGGGCGGAGCGGGCGTCACAGGCCAGCTGGAAGCCGCCCAGGCCCTTGAGGGCCAGCAGACGGCCGTCCCGCAGCAGGGCGGCCGCCCGTGCCACGGCATCCCGCATGGACGTTTCCGACGGCAGGGTCTCCGGGCCGGGCCAGCCCGCCGGAGCGCTGTCCGGGGGCAGGGTGCCGCCGGGCGGGAGCAGCGGGTTGTCCACCAGCCACAGGTGCGGCCCGCATTGCGGGCAGGCCACGGGCTGGGCGTGGAAACGCCGGTCCAGCGGGTCGCGGTATTCGGCCTCGCAGCGGGGGCAGAAGGGGAAACAGGCCATGCTGGTGGTGGCACGGTCGTAGGGGATGGAGCGCGTGATGGTGTAGCGCGGCCCGCAGTTGGTGCAGTTGGTGAAGGCATAGCCGAAGCGCGGGTTGCCGGGCGTGTGCATGTCGCGCAGGCAGTCCTCGCAGATGCCCACATCGGGGCTGACCAGCACGCTGTGGCCGGCATGGCCGTGGCTGGCCACGATGACGAATTCCGTCTCGCCGTCCACGGGGGGCAGCTCCGTGACCTCCAGCCGGGTGAGCCGTGCCAGGGGCGGCAGCTCCCGGCGCAGGCGCACGGCAAAGGCATCCACCTGTTCCGGGGGGCCCTGCACCTCGATGCGCACCCCGTCAGAGGTATTGCCCACGCTGCCGGAAAGGCCGCCTTCCACGGCCAGCCTGTAGATGAAGGGGCGGAAGCCCACGCCCTGGACCTGTCCTGCGGCCAGCAAGGCCGTACGTTTGTGCTGTGTCATGGGACGAGCCTAGCGTTTTTTCGGCGTTTGCGCTACGCACGGACTGCCGCCTTGCGGGGCCATGAGACTTTATGATATTTTTCAGAACACTTTTTTACCCTTGGTTTTTCTGCACAGGCTGCAACAGGAGACAGACATGGCCGGAAAAAGCAGTGTCGGAAAGCGCATCCGCACGTTCCGCGAGGAAAGGAACGTGGATCTTGAGACCTTGTCCCAGAATACGGGACTGACCGTCAATTTTCTGGAACGCATGGAAAATGACGAGATATATCCCACCATCGGCCCCCTGCAGAAGGTGGCCCGTTCGCTGGGCGTACGCCTGGGCACCTTCCTGGATGACCAGTTCACCCGCGATCCCATCATTTCCCGCATAGACCAGCTGGGCAGCGTGGACCCCGCCATGCACACCGGCCGCACCCCCCGTTCCAGCTACATCTACCAGGCGCTGGGCAAGGGCAAGAGCGACCGCAACATGGAGCCGTTTTTCATCGAGATCTATCCTGACAAGGATGACGAAAGGAAGACCATCTCGCACCAGGGCGAGGAATTCATCCTGGTACTCAAGGGCGAGCTGATGGTGGTCTACGGTCGCGAGACCTATTACCTGAAGGCCGGCGAGACCATCTATTACAACTCCATCGTGCCCCACTACGTGGGTGCGCACGGCGACGACCCGGCCCAGCTGCTGGCCGTGACCTACACGCCGTAGTCTCCGTCGTTCCCCGGCCCTTTTGCGTACACAGCCCGCGCTCCCGCGCGGTATATGAGGATGATCCATGGACGAGAAAGTGCGCCAGCGCCAGGCGCTGTTCGAACTGCGTGAAAAGACCCTTGGCCAGATCCTGGACGAGACGGTGGCCCGCATCCCCGACAAGGAAGCCATCGTCTATGCCGACCGCAACTACCGCCAGACCTGGCGCGAGTTTGCCGATACCGTCGATCTGTTCGCCAAAGGACTCATGGCGCTAGGCGTGCAGAAAGGGGAAAAGGTGGCCGTCTGGGCCAGCAACGTGCCCTACTGGGTGACCTTGCAGTTCGCCACGGCCAAGATCGGGGCCATCCTGATCACGGTCAACACCAACTACCGCGAACACGAGCTGGAATACCTGCTCAACCAGTCGGAGTGCGAGAACATCTTCATCATGGACAGCCTGCGCGACCATGATTACATCGACACGCTCTACACCCTGGCCCCCGAGCTGCGCTACCAGAGCCGCGACCGGCTCAACTTCGCGCGCCTGCCGCATCTGCGGCGCGTCTGTTTCCTGGGCGCGGAGAAGCACCGCGGCATGTATTCCGTGCCCGAGATCCTGTCCATGTCCGTCATGACCGACGATGCCGAGTACCAGGCCCGGCAGGACAGCCTGGACCCCTGGGACGCCATCAACATGCAGTACACCTCCGGCACCACGGGCTTCCCCAAGGGCGTCATGCTGACCCATGTGGGCGTGGGCCTCAACGGTTACTGGATCGGCCGCAACCAGCGCTTCACCGACGAGGACCGCGTCTGCCTGCCCGTGCCGCTCTTCCACTGCTTCGGCTGCGTGCTGGGGGTCTCGGCCTGCGTCAACCACGGGGCCTGCATGGTCATCCTCGAAGCCTACAATCCCCTGCACGTGCTGGCCGCCGTGGACAGCGAGCGCTGCACGGCCCTGTACGGCGTGCCCACCATGTTCCTGGCCGAACTGGAACACAAGATGTTCAAGCGCTTCGACGTCTCCAGCCTGCGCACGGGCATCATGGCCGGTTCCGTCTGCCCCGAGCCGCTCATGCGGCGCGTGGTGGAAGACATGTACATGAAGGACATCACCATCTGTTACGGCCTGACCGAGGGCTCGCCGGTGATGACCCAGTCCGACCCCGACGACCCCCTGCACCTGCGCTGCGAGACCGTGGGCTGCGCCATGCCCGGCATCGAGGTGCGCATCGGCGACCCCGAGACCTGCGAGGAACTGCCGCGCGGCGAAGTGGGCGAGATCCTGTGCCGCGGCTACAACGTCATGAAGGGCTATTACAACATGCCCGAAGAGACGGCCCGCACCATCAGCCCTGACGGCTGGCTGCATTCCGGCGACCTGGGCACCATGGACGAGAACGGCTACGTGCGCGTCACCGGCCGCATCAAGGACATGATCATCCGCGGCGGCGAGAACGTCTACCCGCGCGAGATCGAGGAATTCCTCATGGGCATGCCCGGCGTGCTGGACATCCAGGTGGTGGCCGTGCCCAGCCGCAAGTACGGCGAGGAAGTGGGCGCCTTCATCATCGCCCGGCCCGATGTGCCCGTGGCGCCTGAAGACGTGCGCGCCTTCTGCCGCGGCAAGATCGCCTGGTACAAGATCCCGCGCTACATCGCCGTGGTGGACGGCTTCCCCCTGACCGCCAGCGGCAAGATCCAGAAGTTCAAGCTGCGCGAGATGGCCGCCGAGCGCTGGCCCGAAGCCATGGCCGAGCCGGACCCCAAGGCCGCCAAGTAGCGTAATACGCCTGTTATGAAAAAAGCCCCTTTCCCGTCGGGAAAGGGGCTTTTGACGTTTTATGGAGGAGCCGGAGGCTACTTGCGGCTCAGGCCCAGGCGGGCCACCACGGCATCGGCGCCCATGCGGGCGAAGGTGGCCACGTCCTTGCCTTCGCGGGCGCTTTCGGGCAGCAGCAGTTCGGGCTTGTTGGAAAGCTCGGCCTGGGGCTTGACGCCGTAGGCTTCGGGGAAGCTGTCGTTGAAGTACATGTCCTGGAAGCCGGAGAACTTGAGGGCGTGGGCCGTGGCATCCAGCACGGCGTGCTCGTCATCGCCCACCAGGCCCAGCGCACGGGCGTTGACCAGACCGGCCAGGCATTCGCCGCCCTGGGTGCAGGCGATGTGGCCGTGGCGGTTGGCCACGATCATGGCGTCCATGATCTGCTGTTCGGTCACCTGCACCACCTGGAAGGCCTTTTCGCCGCCCTTTTCGATGAACTTCTCGGCCAGGCGCTGCACGCGCGGGAAGGAGACCGGGTTGCCGATCATGGCGGCCTGGGCCACGCTGGGGGTGACGGTCACGGGCTGCCACACGCGGGCGTCCTTGGGCGCGGCATAGTAGCGGTACACGGGGTCGGCGTGTTCGCTCTGCACGCCGAAGACGCGCGGCAGGCTGGTGATGATGCCCAGTTCCAGCATCTTGAGGAAGCCGGACATGACGGCCGTGATGTTGCCCGCGTTGCCGATGGGCACGAAGATGCACAGGCCGGACACGTCCCAGCCGTACCACTGGGCCACTTCATAGGCGTAGGATTCCTGGCCCAGGATGCGCCAGCTGTTCTTGGAGTTGAGCAGGGCCACGCGGTAATTCTCGGCCAGATGCTCCACCACCTTCATGCAGTCGTCGAACACGCCGGGCAGTTCCAGCACCGTGGCACCGCTGCCCAGGGGCTGGGAGAGCTGCTGCGGGGTCACCTTGCCGTGGGGCAGCAGCACCACGCTCTTGAGGGGCGCGCCCACATAGGAGGCGTACAGGGCCGCGGCGGCGGAGGTATCACCGGTGGAGGCGCAGACGGTCAGCACCTCGTCCCACTGGTGGCGGCGGCAGAGCCATTTCAGATAGCTGAACGCACAGGCCATGCCGCGGTCCTTGAAGGAGGCGCTGGGGTTCTGGCCGTCGTTCTTGTAGGCAAAGGGCACGCCCACACGGTCGCGCAGGGCCGGAGCGGCTTCCACGATGGGGGTCAGGCCTTCGCCCAGGTAGACGATGTCTTCCTCGTCCAGCAGGGGCGCCAGCAGTTCATAATAACGGAAGATGCCGCGCAGGGCCGTGCTGCGGGTGGAGGCGCGGCGGTCGAAGATCTCGCGCCATTCCGCGCCGCTGCGCTGTTTCAGTTCGTCGAACTTGGTGTTTTCCAGCAGGAACACGCCGCCGCAGGACGGGCAGGTGTAGAGCAGGCTGTCACCGGGGTAACGCTGGCCGCAGTGCAGGCACACATATTCCATCTGACCGCGATAGGCGGGAAAATCACTCTGGCACACGGGATAATCTCCTTGCAGGGACAGGATGAGGAAAGGAGTTTTTTACCATCCTCTCCCGTGACTTGTCGAGAGGGCAGGCAGGGACGGTGGAGGCGCGGGCGGTGTT
>ERZ772860.2076-NODE-2076-length-12206-cov-3.117521_pt1 | contig 12206 bp, 7 predicted proteins | sample MGYA00511342_ERZ772860 | MGnify/ENA primary metagenome ERZ772860 (study PRJEB29015, sample SAMEA2737665) | human gut metagenome | biome: human gut; feature: human-associated habitat; material: faeces | place: China | collected 2012 ... | reverse complement strand
GAAGGGGATGCTGGGGCTGGAAGACTGCGAGGCCCGCGCGGCCCTGGTTAGGAAGCTGCAAGGCCTGCTGACCGCCAACAAGGGCCAGCCCACGCTGGAAGGCCTGCGCGAGATCGTCTCGCTGGTACAGGAAGAGCGTGCGTTCTTCCTGACCCCTTGCCCGCTGCCGCAATAAGGATGTTTTGTAAGGGGGGAGAAGGAAACCTTTTTGGAAAAAGGTTCTCCCCCCTCACGCTCCCCCCATATCCTTCCAAAAACTTTTATTATGGGCCGGAGTGGCCCAGTGAGCAGCAAGAGCGCCTTTCCCTGAGGGGAGAGGCGCTCTTTGGTCTTGGAAATGTGAAAATGCCGTCCGCATCAGGAGACGGAGGGGCTGTTTTTGTATCGCGTCAGGCGCGATGGGGTATGGGAAGCGCCGTCTGTTTGCCTTTCCGGCGGTTGATGCAGGCGGAGGGAAGGCGACGTTCTCCTCAAGGACGTCATGAACCATGCTTCTGGCGGGCGATATGGAGCGCGGCGAGCTTCTTGTAAAGATAGCTGCGCGAGATGCCCAGCAATTGGGCGGCCTTGGCCTTGTTGCCGCCGCACCTCTCCAGGGCTTCGGTGATGGTGCGGTATTCCGTGGCCCGTCTGTTGTCCGCCAGCCGCTCGGAGGCTTGCGCCGGTGCGCCGGGCGCTGCTTCTTCTGCCGTCCCGGTCTGCCGCAGGGCACCGTGCAGCAGGTCGCGGGTCTCCTTGTGGAAAAAACGCTCCGGCAGATGGTGCAGGCCCAGGACGGTCTCGGAAGCCTGCATGGAGTAGAGCGCATAGGTCAGGATGTTGCGCAATTCCCGGACGTTGCCTCGCCACGGATGCGCGCTGCAGACGGAAAGGACGTCCTTGTGGATGCGGATGGCATGGCCGCGTTCCGGCCCCAGGAGACTGGTGATGATGGCGTAGGCCAGCAGGGGGATATCGGCCAGGCGCTCGCGCAGCGGCGGCACGACCAGGTCGAAGAGGTTGAGCCGGTAATAAAGGTCTTCCCGGAACTGTCCCTGCCGGACCATCTGTTCGAGATTGCGGTTGGTGGCGGATACCAGGCGGAAATCCACATGGCGTGGCGTGCCGCTGCCCAGCTTTTGGATCTCGTGGTTTTCCAGCACGCGCAGCAGTTTTGCCTGGAGCGGGAAGGGCATCTCGCCTATCTCGTCCAGAAAGAGGGTCCCGCCTTCCGCCAGTTCGAACAGGCCTTTCTTGCCCGAGGCCCTAGCCCCCGTGAACGCCCCCGCCTCATAGCCGAAGAGCTCGGATTCCATGAGTTCATGCGGGATGGCCGCGCAATTGACCGTGACGAAATTCCCAGAGCTGCGCGAACTGGCGGCATGGATGGCCTGCGCGACCATGTCCTTGCCCGTGCCGTTCTCGCCAAGGATCAGGATGGGTTCGTCATGCTGGGCAAAGCGTCTTCCCTTTTCCTTGAGCATGCGCATGGCGGAACTTTCTCCCACGATGGTGTCGAACGTCACGGGCTCCGTGCTCTGTTGCGGGCAGATGAGCGTGGAATAGCCGTCATAGGCTTCCAGCTCGCCGAGGATGTGCTGCATCTCGTGGATCTTGTTCTTGCGGGGCGAGACGGAGATATTTTCCGTCATGCAGCCGGCGATGCGCCCTTGCCGGTCGAAAAGGGGCCAGCGGTAGGTGACGCCGTACAGGCCGTTGACGGTCACCGAAGCGCAGGAATTGGCCTTGCCCGTTTTCAGCACTTCCAGGATGCCCTGCCGCGCCGTGATGAAAAAGGCGGTGGCATCGAGGCCCAGACAGCTGTCGTCCAGGTGGTACATCTTTTTATAGGCCGTATTGGCGAACACCAGTCTGGCCTGGTCGTTGAAGATGGCGATGCCCGAATGCAGGGGCTCCAGCGTGGCGATGTTCACGTCGATGGATCGCAGGAAGTCTTCATGGGACATGATATCCGGCTCCTTCCGCTGTGGAGGATGCGCATCGGCGGGGAACGTCCGGCACGGTACGCAGGCAAAGAGGGTTGTCTCCTTTAGGAGAAATATGTCTTTTTTTGTTGACAGTAAAGTCTCCAAAAAGAGACATATGGCGGGAAATCGAGGAAGGACTGTTTGTTAATATGCTGAGATAAAAAGATTTTTTATTTTTGATTCTGGCACGGTTCCTGCTGGTGGGAGTGGACACATTCCCTTTGCTCATATTTCCACAAGGAGCCAGACATGTTCATCCCCCAACGGACAGAAGCCAGTATCGCCGCGGAAAAAGCCGGTCACGGTACCTATGCCGTGGACTGGGCCACGGCCGATGACCGTATCCGCCTTTGCAAGGGCATCGTCACCGATACCAACCAGCAGATGGACCCCGAACGCCTGAGCGTGCTCAAGGCCGTCTATGAGGAGAACCTCGGGGAAGAGCCGGTGCTGATCCGTGCGAAACTGCTGGAGCGCCTGCTGCTGACCAAGAAACTTTTCCTTGATGAGAACCCCGTGGTGGGCACGCTGACCAGTATCCGCTGCGGTCTGTACGCCTATCCCGAGTGGAGCTGCGACTGGATCAAGGACGAGATGGATATGGCCAAGATCTGCTCCCTGGGCGAGATCGTCATCCCTGATGATACCAAGGAACTGATGATGGGCGTCTACAAGCAGTGGAAGGGCCATACCGTCCGCGATACCGCCGACGCCAACTACAAGAGCCTGTACGGCGTGGACCCCCGGCCCTACATCAATTCCGGCATGCTCTATGACGTCATGAACGTCTCGCTGGGCTCCGGGTGCGCCAATTACAACATGATCCTGACCAAGGGCGCGCGCGGCGTGCTGGCGGACGTGGAACGGAGCATGGCCGCGCTCAAGCATGAAAGCGGCGACTATCGCAAGCTGGCCTTCCTGCAGGGCATCAAGATCGTCCTGGAAGCCTTCATCAAGTGGGCGCACCGCTACGCCGATCTGTGCGAAGAGACCGCCGCTGCCGAAACGGACCCCAAGAAGAAAGCCGAACTGCTGGAGACGGCGGCCATTTGCCGCTGGGTGCCGGAAAACCCCGCCCGCAACTTCCGCGAAGCCATCCAGTCCTACTGGTTCGCGCACCTGCTGGTGGAGATCGAACAGATGGGCTGCGCCAACTCGCCGGGCCGCTTCGGCCAGTTCATGTATCCCTTCTACAAGAAGGACATCGAAGAAGGCCGCATCACCCGTGACGAGGCCAACAAGCTGACCTGCTTCCTCTTCATCCGTCATACGGAACTGGGCACCTATTCCGGCATGGCCCACCAGAAGGCCCTTTCCGGCCATACCGGCCAGACCATCGGTCTGGGCGGCCTGACGCCCGACGGCAAGGACGCCAGCAACGACTACGAGATGGTCATCATGGAAGTGCAGGCCCGCATGCAGAACATCCAGCCCACGCTGGCCCTGTGGTATACGCCCATGATGGACCAGGCCTATCTGATGAAGGCCGTGGACGTGGTGCGCACGGGCTGCGGCCAGCCCCAGTTCATGAATACGGCCATCGGTGTGGCGCGTAACCTGCTGCATTTCGGCCCTGACGGCGTGACCATCGAGGAGGCCCGCAACGTGGCCAACTTCGGTTGCGTGGCCAGCGGTGTGGCCGAGGCCGGTTCGTACATCGCCGGTGAGGACGCCATCTGCGCCGCCAAGTTTGTGGAGCTGGCCCTGTACGATGGCTGGGATCCCACCACCAAGAAACAGCTGGGCCCCAAGACGGGCGAGGCCAATGACTTCACGACCTACGAAGAGCTGTACGAGGCCGTCCGCCGGCAGATCAGGGCGGGCATGCTGGTGCAGCGCCGCCACTCCAACCTGTCCACGGCGGCACATGAAAAGATCGTGCCCAGCATCTTCCGTTCGGCCCTGCACGACGGCTGCATCGAGACCGGCATGACGGAAGAGGCCGGCGGCCACAAGTACCCGCAAGGCATGGCCATCCTGTCCACCGTGGTGGATGCCGGCAACGCCCTGCACGCCATCAAGGAGCTGGTGTTCGACAAGAAGCTCTTTACCATCGCCCGGCTGCGGGAAGCCCTGGAAGCCAACTGGGTGGGCTACGAAGACATGCAGAAGATGTGCCTCGATGTGCCCAAGTACGGCAATGACGATCCGGAAAGCGATGCCTATGTGCAGCGCCTGTTCGACGACTTCAAGGACATCTATACGGAATGCGGCCCCAACTACTTCGGCAAGAACTGCTATCTGGATGCCTATTCCCTGTCCTTCCACAATCTGTACGGCTCCATCATGAATGCCTTCCCCAACGGCCGCAAGAAGGGCGTGGCCTTCACTGACGGCAGCGTTTCCGCCATGCCCGGCACGGATACCGAAGGTCCCACGGCGCTCATCAAGTCCGCGGCCCAGGCCGTGGACACCACCTGGTATGTGTCCAACCACTTCAACATGAAGTTCCTGCCGTCGGCGCTGGAAGGTGCCCGGGGGGCGCGTAACCTGATCGACCTCATCAAGACCTACTTCGACTGGGGCGGCAGCCACATCCAGTTCAACTGCGTCTCGCGTGAGACCCTGGTGGACGCCAAGGAACATCCGCAGAACCACAAGGAGCTGGTGGTCCGCGTGGCCGGTTTCTCCGCCTACTTCACCCGTCTGGACGGCGGCGTGCAGGACGAGATCATCAAGCGTACCGAATACAAATAGTCTTTGACAGGCCGGACGGATGCCCGCATCCGTCCGGCTTTTCACGTTTTTCGCCGGACAGACCTGTCCGGTCGGGCGAGGTAGCCATGGCTCCACGAGGAACCCTCTACAACATCCAGCGCATGTCCGTGCATGACGGCCCCGGACTGCGGACCACCGTGTTTTTCAAGGGCTGTCCTCTGCGCTGCCTGTGGTGCAGCAATCCCGAATCGCAGGCCCCGGCGCCCCAGCTCATGTTTTTTTCTGACCTGTGTTCCGGCTGCGGTCGTTGCCGCCAGGTCTGCCGGTACGGGGCCGTTACGGAAAAGGATCAGGTCATCGGGCGCGACCTTTCGCGCTGCACGGGCTGCGGCCAGTGCGCCGCCCAGTGCCCCACCTCGGCCAGCAGCCTGTCCGGGCGGGAGTACGAGGTCGAGGAGGTCATGCGCGTCGTCCGCAAGGATGCCTCTTTCTTCGGCAATTCCGGCGGCGGCGTGACCTTCAGCGGCGGTGAGTGCACCATGCAGCCGGATTTCCTCATGGCTTTGGTGGATGCCTGCCAGGACGAGGCCCTGCATGTCTGCATCGATACCTGCGGCCAGACGGATCCCGTGTTCTTCCAGGCGCTGCTCCGCAAGGCGGACCTGTTCCTGTTCGACATCAAGCAGATGGACAGCGAAGCGCACAAGCGCCTTACCGGCGTGGGCAACGCTCTTATCCTGCGCAACCTGCGCACGGCTCTGGCGGCCTGCCCGGAAAAGATCCGTATCCGCATCCCCCTGATGCCCGGCCTGAACGATGGCGAGGAAAACATCGCCGCCGTGGCGGCCCTGCTTGGGGAATACGGTGTGCGTCATGTGGACGTGCTGCCCTGCCACTCCTTCGGGAGCGGCAAGTATCGGGCCCTGTCCCGTCCTGTGCCGGACGTGCGCGAATTCAGTCCCGCCGGACTCCACGTTGCCCTGGAACGTTTTGCGGCCCGGGGGCTGGAAACGGAGATCGTGTAGGCCCGTGTTCACAGTCAAAGCCGATCCTGCCGTGCCTGGGAAGCTGGCCGGGCTGCTGCGGCCGGAGGTCTGTTCCGGCTGAAGGAATATACGCGCGGCGGCGGCCGTCACGTCACGAAGATGCCCGGGACGGGCATCGATGTCCGGGACGGATCCCAGGACCTGCCGTGTGTCGTCGGGGAGGTCCCCTTTATCGCCGCGGAAGGGCTCTGCCGCAGATAGGGGGCAGTTTTGCCCTGTTGCCCGGGAAAGGGCGCCTGCACGTCGAGTGCTGCTGAGGAAAGGCCCGGACGGGCGTGCATGACGCGGGGAGCGCAGCATGCCGGTCCGGCCATCGTCACCGTTTTTCAAAAAAGGAATCCCCATGTCGTTCGCTGTCGATATCTCCCTGTGCCGTCACTGCGGCTGCTGCGCTTCCGGTTGCGTGTGCGGCCTGATCCGCTTGCCGGAGTCTGGTGTCCCGTATATCGAGCCGTCCCGCCAGGACAGCTGCGTCCATTGCGGCCACTGCATCGCCGTCTGTCCCGAGGGGGCCATCCGGCTGGATGGCATGAGTGCGGGACAGCTGGAGGAGACGGGGGCCCCCCTGTCCGCCGCTGCGGCAGGCCGTTGGCTCAAGGCGCGGCGGGCCATCAGGAATTTCAGGCCGGAAGCCCCGTCCAAGGCCCTGCTCCGCAGTGCCCTGGACGTGGCGGCCTATGCGCCGACGGCCCACAATGCCCGGGAAGTGGGCTACACCATCCTGCACGGGCGTCCCCAGGTAGAGGCCCTGTTGCGGGATACGGTGGAACTCATGGAAGCGCACGGCCTGTATGCCGGGCATACGCGGAACGTGCGCAACGGCAACGATACGCTTTTTCGCGGCGCGCCCTGCCTCATCCTCATCCACGCGCCGGAGCGCATCCTTTCCGAGACGGACTGTGCCACGGCGGCAGCGTATCTTGAACTCATCCTGCCTTCGCTGGGCCTGGGCTCCTGCTGGGCCGGGATGCTGCTGGAGGCCTGCGCCCACGGTTCGCCTGCGGGGCTGGATTTGCCGGAAGGGCACAAACTTTATGCGGCGCTCATGGTGGGGACGCCTGCGGTCTCGTACCGGCGCATCCCGTTCCGCAGTGCCCCTGTGTGCTTCTGGAAGTAGCGCCTTTCAAAGCCCCGTTCCTGTCTTGCTCCGTACGCCCGGCAAGGGTTGCGCGTGCGGGAGAAGAAAGGCCGACGCATACGAAAAGAGCTCCATCCGCAACAGGATGGAGCTCTTTTTATGGCTCTAAAGGACGGGGGATACCCCTCACGGGGCCGCACGGCCGGACATCTCCGCATGCGTCACACGGAGAGGCTTTCGCCTTTTCCGGCACGGGGTCGTAACGGGCTTATTTCTGTTCCGTATCGGTCTCCGCCTTGCTCACCCAGTCCACCAGGCGGGCCATGCGGGCCAGGCTGTAATGGCCGGGCTCGGGCTGCTGGCCGATCTCCTGCAGGGTGCCGTTGAGGCGGTAGATGCGCCAGTCCCCGGCGGGCAGGGCGCCGTTGTCCATGGCGGTCTTCAGGCCGGCACGGGCTTCTTCGGGCGAGCAGAACAGGGGAAAGTCCTGTACGGCCGGGTCGAGGACGACCATGGAGCCGCCCGCGATGTCGATGATGTAATTGCCGGGAGCCACGGTGTAGACTTCCTGGCAGTCACGGTCGGGCGGCAGGGGGGCCGTACTGGGGCCTGTGGTGGCACAGCCGCCCAGCATCAGAAGGGACCCAAGCAGGGCGGGGGCAAGGATCACGGGGAAACGTTTCATGTCATTCTCCTGCCGGGCGTACCGGCATCAGATTCGCCCCCGGGCACGACAAAAGCGGGCAGGTGGCGTCATGACTGACTACACACCAAGCCCGCTTTTTTGTCAAAAGGTTCGTATGCCGAAGGGCGTGGGGAAGGCCGTTAGCGGGCCTGGCGGCTCATCTCCTGCAGACGGGCGATGCGTTCTTCCAGCGGCGGGTGCGTGCTGAACAGGTTGGCCATGCTGCCGCCGCCAAAGCCGAACAGCGGCGAGACGATGAACATCTGCTCGGTGCTGGGGTTGCCGTTCTGCATGGGGATCTGTCCGCTGGCCACGCCCAGCTTGTGCAGGGCACCGGCCAGGGCCAGGGGCTGGCCGCAGATGCGGGCGCCGGTCTCGTCGGCCAGATACTCGCGCGAGCGGGAGATGGCCATCTGGATGATGCTGGCGGCGATGGGGGCCAGGATGGCCAGCAGGAACGCGGCGATGGGATTGGTGCCGCCTTCCTCGTCGTTGCTGCTGCCGAAGATGGCGGCGAACTGCATGAAGTTGGCGATGCTGACGATGACCGAGGCCAGCACGCCGGCGATGGTCTGGATCAGGATGTCGCGGTTGGCGATGTGGCCGATCTCGTGGGCGATGACGCCGCGCAGCTCCTCGGGGCTGAGGATGCGCATGATGCCGTCGGTGACGGCCACCACGCCGTGCTCGGGGTCGCGGCCGGTGGCGAAGGCGTTGGGCGCGTCTTCAGGGATGACGCAGACGCGGGGCTTGGGGATGCCGGCATTGGCGGAAAGCTCGGCCACCATGCGGTGCAACATGGGGGCTTCGTCTTCGGACAGCTCGCGGGCCTGATACATGGACAGCACGATCTTGTCCGAATACCAGTAGGAACCCACGTTCATGATCATGGCGATCACGAAGGCGATGATGATGCCGGTGCGGCCGCCCATGATGCCGCCCAGGCCGATGATGATGGCGGAAAGCAGGGCGAGAAGCAGCACGGTCTTGATCTGGCTGGTCATGGTATCTCCTTGATGTGCGAGGTAGGGATTCGCTCACTGTAGATAAGCATGCGTCAGCAAAGTGGCAAGAGGTGGGAAAAAGGATGCTGGGGAAGGGCGACAGGAATGGCCGGGTATATCCCTGCGGCGAAAAAGGAGAGGCGGGGAAGCACGGTGATGCCGTGTTTCTCCGCCTCTCCCTGATAAAGCGTGTTTGAGGAGGAAGGGGAAAGTTTGAGGGGGGAAGGAGGCCTTTTCGGCGCTGGCAAAGGGCTTCCTTTCCCCTCAACAAAACACCTCTCTCGCTTACGAGCGGTAATCGGCGTTGAGGCTGACGTATTCGTGGCCGAGGTCGGAGGCGCGCAGGTCGTAGCAGCCGTCGCCGAGGCCCATATGGATCTCCACCGGGATGTCGGTGGCCTTGAGCAGCTCGGAAAGCTCGGCTTCCTTGTCGCCGTTGACGGGCTGACCGTCGCGGAAGCGTTCGATGCCGCAGAGCACCAGACGCACGCGGCTGGGATCCACCTGGGCCCCGCTGCGGCCCACGGCAGCCACGATGCGGCCCCAGTTGGCGTCCTGGCCGTAGATGGCGGTCTTGACCAGCTGGGAGTGGCCCACGGTGCGGGCGATGCGGCAGGCGTCCTCATCGGAGGCGGCGCCGCTCACGGTGATGTGCATGACCTTGCTGGCGCCCTCGCCGTCCTTGACCAGCATGTAGGAGATCTGGCCCAGGATGTCGGTAAGGCCCTTTTCCAGCAGGACGGCGTCCTCACCTTCGGCACGGATGCCGGAAGCGCCGTTGGCCAGGCCGAGGATGGTGTCGTTGGTGGAGGTATCACCGTCCACGCTGACGCGGTTGAAGGTCTTGTCCACGGCGCGGGCGAACATGGCCTGCCAGGTCTCGCGGTCCACATCGGCATCGGTGAGCATGACGGCCAGCATGGTGGCCATGTTGGGGCAGATCATGCCCGCGCCCTTGGCCATGCCGGTAAGGCGTACGGTGCCGCCGGACAGGGGCACCGTGATGCTGGCGAACTTGGGAAAGGCGTCGGTGGTCATGAACGCGCGGGTAAAGCCTTCGGCATCGCGGCTGCCCAGGCTTTCCACCAGGGAGGGCACGGCCTCGCGCCAGCGGTCCATCTTGAGCTGGTCGCCGATGACGCCGGTGGACATGGGCATGATCTCATGCGGGGCCAGCCCGGTGAGGGCGGCGACCATGCGTCGGGTCTCGAGGCAATTCTCCAGGCCTTCGTCGCCGGTACAGGCATTGGCCTGGCCGGAGTTGGCCAGCACGGCGCGGCAGGTGCCGTATTCGCGCAGGGTCTGCTGGCAGACCTGCACGGGGGCGGCCTTGAAGGCATTGGTGGTGAACAGGCCCGCCAGTACGGCGGGACGGTCGGAAACAATCAGCCCCAGGTCGTCGCGGCCGGCTTTTTTGAAACCGGCGGCAGCGGCCCCGGCGGAGAAGCCGAGGGGCAGGTCGTTGCGCGTATCGCTCATGGGAACATCCTTTCCGGTCATGGGCTTCCGGGAGGAAAACGATGAAAAAAAGGCGGGGATCTTGCCTTGCAAAATCCCCGCCGTCATATCAAGCAACCAGCGCTGTCCGATCTTTGTGGGAACGGACGTTCAGGACGCTAGTTTTTGCTCTTCTGGATCTCGTCGGCGATAGCCTGGGGCACACGCTCGTAGTGATCGAACTGCATGGTGAAGGTGGCGCGGCCCTGGGTACGGGAGCGCAGGTCGGTGGCGTAACCGAACATGGAGGCCAGGGGCACCTGGGCGCGCACGCTCTGGGCACCGCCGGCGCGGGCTTCCATGCTCTGCACGCGGCCGCGGCGGCCGTTGAGGTCGCCCATCACGTCGCCGAGGTATTCTTCGGGGGTGACCACTTCCACGTCCATGATGGGTTCCAGCAGGACCGGGCCGGCCTTCTGCATGGCGTCCTTGATGGCCATGGAACCGGCCACGTAGAAGGCCTGTTCGGAGGAGTCCACTTCGTGGTAGCTACCGAAGACCAGGTTGACCTTCAGGTCCACGCAGGGGAAGCCGGCCAGCACGCCGGACTTCATGGCATCCTGGATACCCTTGTCGATGGCGGGGATGTATTCCTTGGGGATCACGCCGCCGGTGATGGAGTTGATGAACTCGTAACCCTTGCCCGGGTTGGGTTCCACCTCGATCACGCAGTGACCGTACTGACCGCGACCACCAGACTGCTTGGCATGCTTCATGTCGGTCTTGGCAGGCTTGGAGATGGTTTCGCGGTAGGCAACCTGGGGCTTGCCCACGTTGGCGTTGACGTTGAATTCGCGGGTCAGGCGGTCAACGATGATTTCCAGATGCAGTTCGCCCATGCCGGCGATCAGGGTCTGGTTGGTTTCTTCGTCGCCCTTGACGCGGAAGGAGGGGTCTTCCTTGGCCAGCTTGTTCAGGGCAGCGGACAGAGCATCACGGTCGGCCTTGGTCTTGGGCTCGATGGCCACTTCGATGACGGGCTCGGGGATGTTCAGGGATTCCAGGATCACCGGGCGCTTTTCGTCGCACAGGGTGTCACCGGTGGAGGCGTTCTTCAGGCCCACCAGAGCCACGATGTCACCGGCGCCGGCCCACTTGATGTCTTCACGCTTGTTGGCGTGCATCTTCAGGATACGGCCGATGCGTTCCTTCTTGCCGGTGTTGGCGTTGTACACGCTGGTACCGGATTCCAGGCAGCCGGAGTAGATGCGGAAGAAGGACAGGTGACCGATGAAGGGGTCGGAGAACAGCTTGAACACCAGGCCGGCAAGGGGTTCCTTGTCGTCGCAGGGGCATTCGATCAGGTGTTCTTCGTTGCCGGGCTCATGGCCGGTCATGACGGCGATGTCCACGGGGGAGGGCAGGTAGTCTACCACGGCGTCCAGCAGGGGCTGCACACCCATGTTGCGGAAAGCGGAACCGCAGAGCACGGGCACGATGTTGCGGGCGATGGTGGCCTTGCGGATGCAGGAAATGATCTCTTCGCGGGTCAGATCTTCGCCGCCCAGGTACTTTTCCAGCAGGGCCTCATCTTCTTCGGCCACGGCTTCGATGAGTTCGTGGCGCTTTTCTTCGTACAGGTCCTTCAGTTCGGCGGGCACGTCTTCTTCGGTGAACTGGGCGCCCTTGGAGCCCTTGTCGAAGCGGTGGGCCTTGCCTTCGATGAGGTCCACGACGCCTTCAAATTTGTCTTCAGCGCCGATGGGCAGCTGCAGGGGCACGGCCTTGGCGCCCAGGCGTTCGTGGATCATGCCCACGCAGCGGAAGAAGTTGGCACCGATGCGGTCCATCTTGTTCACGAAGCAGATGCGGGGCACGTGGTAGCGGTCGGCCTGACGCCACACGGTTTCGGACTGGGGCTCAACGCCGGCCACGGCGTCGAACACGCACACGGCACCGTCCAGCACGCGCAGGGAACGTTCCACTTCGATGGTGAAGTCCACGTGGCCGGGGGTGTCGATGATGTTGATGCGGCAGTCCTTCCAGAAGCAGGTGGTGGCGGCGGAGGTGATGGTGATGCCGCGCTCCTGTTCCTGTTCCATCCAGTCCATGGTGGACTCACCGTCGTGGGTTTCGCCGATCTTGTGGGAAACACCGGTGTAGAAAAGGATGCGTTCGGTGGTGGTGGTTTTGCCGGCGTCAATATGGGCCATGATGCCGATATTGCGCTGTTTGTCTACGGGGGTGGTGCGGGACACGTTATCCTCCAGAAAAGGGGCAGTGGGGCGGGGGGAAAAGCGCCGCGCCCTTGCGGGCGCGGCAGCAGTCACT
>ERZ772860.2075-NODE-2075-length-12212-cov-3.003866_pt1 | contig 12212 bp, 10 predicted proteins | sample MGYA00511342_ERZ772860 | MGnify/ENA primary metagenome ERZ772860 (study PRJEB29015, sample SAMEA2737665) | human gut metagenome | biome: human gut; feature: human-associated habitat; material: faeces | place: China | collected 2012 ... | reverse complement strand
ACTAATGCACAATCTCGTGTTTTTGAAGAAAATTTATTAAAAGAAAATATACCATATCGTATTGTAGGAAGCTTTTATTTTTATTCAAGAAAAGAAATAAAAGATTTAATTGCGTATTTAAGACTTATTCATAATCCTGACGATGATATTAGTTTATTAAGAGTAATTAATACACCAAAAAGAGGAATAGGATTAAAAAGTATTGCTAAATTAGAAAATATATCGTCAACTTATAATACAAGTATTTTTTCTTCGATAACGGAAGGTAAAGAGTTAGAATTTAAAAATGTTATATTAGAATTACAACAAAAAGCAAGCGAGGTAACATTAACAGAACTTATTGATTTAGTTCTTGATAAAACAGGAATGAAAAAGGCTTTACAAGATGAAAAAACACTTGAAGCTGATATTAGACTTGAAAACTTAGAAGAATTTAAGTCAATTACAAAAACATTTGAAGAAAAAGAAGGTATTATTTCTCTTGAAGATTTTTTACTTGAAATAGCACTAGTTAGTGATAGTGAAGAATATAAAGATGATCCAAATAGGGTAACTTTAATGACCGTTCATAGTGTCAAGGGACTAGAATATCCATATGTGTTTATCGTAGGATTAGAAGAGGGCCTTTTTCCACATAGAAATTCTAGTTTTGAAAAAGAAGACTTAGAAGAAGAAAGAAGACTTATGTATGTTGCAATAACAAGAGCAAAGAAAAAACTTTATTTAACAAACGCTAAAAGAAGAATGATATTTGGTAGAGAAGAAGTTAATATTCCAAGTAGATTTATTAATGAAATAAATGAAGATTTAATAAATATTGAAAATGTTGATGATAAAAAAATAGTTAAAAAAGAAAAAAATATTTATACTGAAGATATGATGTATTCTTATGGCGATAAAGTAATGCATGATAAATTTGGTTTAGGTGTAGTTGTTGGCATAAACAAAGATCTTTTATCTATTGCATTTTCTAAAGAAATTGGTATAAAACAGTTTTTGAAAAATCATAAAAGTATTAAAAAGGTAGATTAATTTTATTTAATATTTTATAATATAAATATGGAGGAATTAAAAATAAAAAATTATCTAAAGTATAAGGGAGAAAAATATGGATAAAGATATAACATTATTAATTTTGGCAGCAGGAATGGGATCTCGTTTTGGTGGATTAAAACAAATTGAACCAGTTGGTCCAAATGATGAATTTATTATTGATTATTCAATATATGATGCTAAAAAGGCAGGATTTAATAAAGTTGTTTTCATAATTAAAAAAGAAAACTATGAAATATTTAAAGAAACAATAGGAAAAAGAGTTGAAGATAAAATAGATGTATCCTATGTTTTCCAAGAATTAGATTGTTTAAGTGATGGATATACTGTTCCAGAAGGCAGAGTAAAACCATGGGGTACTGCTCATGCAATTCTTTGTTGTAAGGATACAGTTAAAGGATGTTTTGCTGTTATTAATTCAGATGATTTTTATGGTCAAGAATCATACAAAGTTTTGGCAGATTTTCTAAACAATAAAGCAAATGATAATCATTTTGCTATGGTAGGTTATAAAGTAGCTAATACTTTAACAGCAAATGGAAGTGTAAAAAGAGGTATTTGTGAAGAAGAAAACAATTATTTAACTAAAATAACTGAAAGTAAAGTGGAAAAAGTAAATAATGAAATAATGTGTTCTCCACTTGATGGTAGTTCTTCTTTCATTGTTCCTGATGATGAAGTAGTATCAATGAATATGTTTGGCTTTACAGATAGTATATTTGATTATTTAGAAAAAGATTTTCCTAAATTTTTAGATGAGAATATATCTAATTTAACAAGTGAATACTTAATACCAGATGTCATATTTGATATGATTAAAAAAGAATTAATAAAGATGGAAGTTTTAAAAACTGATGCAAAATGGTATGGAGTTACATATAAAGAAGATAAAGAAGAAGTTGTTAATGCAATAAATGAAATGGTAAGAACAAAAAAATATAATAAAAATTTATGGGGATAATATGGTTTGTGAATGTTTAGTTGAATTAGAACATGTTTTTATAGATAAGACTTTTACATATAAAATTAATAAGGAACAACTTTCCCTTTTAAAAGTAGGAATGAGGGTAGTTGTTCCTTTTGGCAAGCAAACACTCGAGGGATTTGTTTTAAAAATATATGAAAATAAGGATGTTTCTTTAGAAAATAAATTAAAAGAAATGGAGTATGGTGGTGAATTGTGGAGAAAAATTGTTACTTTTGCCCAATAAGTATGAACCTATAACACTGCCATTAGAAAAACATGCGTTTTACGGGTACAATCGAAGCCAAAGCCGACACGAAAGGCAGGGTGTTTTTCCCGGCCGCTTTCCGTCGTGTTTTGGGCGATGGCGAGGACGAAAGGCTTGTGCTGGCCAAAGATGCGTTCCAGCCTTGCCTTGTGGTGTATCCGTGGAGCGTGTGGAATGCGCAGGTGGATGAATTGAGCGGCAGGCTCAGCCGCTGGAACGCAGCCCACCGCTCGCTGTTCAGGCAGTTCGTGTCGGATGTCGAGGTCTTTACGCTCGACACCAACGGCAGATTCCTTATACCCAAACGCTACGCACAGATGGCCGGAATAAGCCAGGACGTAGTGTTCCTCGGGATGGACGATACTGTAGAGGTGTGGTCGAAACCGCAATTTGCGGCGCACAATATGCCGGCCGCCGATTTTGCCAAGCAGCTTGAGGAAATAATGAGCAGCCAGCCATGAACGTTCCCGAAACCGTTTATCACGTACCCGTAATGCTCAACCAGAGCGTGGACGGGCTTTCTGTTCGCAAGGGCGGCGTGTATGTGGATGTCACATTCGGCGGCGGCGGACACTCGCGTGAGATTTTGCGGCGCATGGACAGCGACGGCCGCCTGTTCGGCTTCGACCAGGACGGCGACGCGGCGGCCAATGTTCCGCAGGACGGGCGCTTCACGTTTGTGCTGTCGAATTTCAGGTATATAGAAAACTGGATGGATTATTACGGCATAAGCGGGGTGGACGGCGTGCTTGCCGACCTGGGAGTGTCGAGCCACCATTTCGACGACGTGAAGCGCGGTTTTTCTTTCAGGCATGACGCCGAACTCGACATGCGTATGAACAGGAAATCGCACCTTACGGCCGCCGAGGTGCTTAACACTTACGACGAGGAAAGGCTCGCCTTTGTGTTGCACACTTTCGGCGAACTGAAAAACGCTCGGCAGATAGCCAGGGCTGTGATAAAACGCCGGAACACAGCACCATTTGCGCGCATATCCGACCTACTGGAGCTGTTGCAGCCGTTTGTAGGCCGCGATCGCGAGAAAAAGGACATGGCCAAGGCTTTCCAGGCATTGCGCATGGAAGTGAACGACGAAACCGGAGCCTTGTGCCGTATGCTCGAAGGGGCAATATCGCTGCTCGTGCCCGGAGGACGCCTCGTTGTGCTTACATACCATTCCATAGAGGACAGGATAGTAAAAAACTATATACGTTCAGGCAATGCTGCCGGCAAAGTGGAACAGGATTTCTACGGCAACCGCCTCGTGCCGCTAAAGGCCGTGAACAATAAGGTAATCGTGCCTGCAGAAGAAGAAATAGAGCGGAATCCGCGCAGCCGCAGCGCAAAACTGCGCATAGCCGAGAAAATAATTTGACGCAATGCCCCTGTATTCATAATCATTCCTGCAAAAAAGAATGGAAGAACTGCCAGTTAACGAAGAACAGAAACAGCAAACCAGCGAAGACAAGGCCCTGAAAAGCCTGCGTGAGCTTACCAGCGAGCGCGACGCCCCGAAAAGGCGTATAACGTTGCACAGCATCCTTGGCGGTGATATACTGCAAGGCGAATGGGTGCGCCGCAACGTGGGGCTGATAATATTGATTGTGTTCTTCGCGCTGCTGTATGTGGGCAACGGATACGTAAGCCAGCAGGAGACGATAGAAATAGACAGGCTTAAACGCCAGGTGGACAGTGCGAGGAACATAGCACTGATACGTTCCTGCGAATTCCTTGAGAACAGCCGCCAAAGTTACGTTGAAGAATCCCTGAAGGAGAAAGGCGACAGCACTTTGCAGATGTCTACCGTTCCTCCGTACATAATAAAAATAGATACAGCCGAATGAAGTTTCCCGGAAAAAAGATTATGCCGCGCTACAATGTAATCGTAGCGCTCCTTATGCTTGTGGGGCTGGGAATTCTGGCCAAGACGGCATACATCATGTTTGCCGAGCGCGACTTCTGGCTGGCTGTAAGCAAACGTTCGGTCGTAAAGAATATACCTATACGGCCTGTGCGCGGCAATATATATTCGAGCGACGGAAGGTTGCTCGTATCATCGCTTCCCGAGTACAATATCTGCATGGACTATGTTTGTACCGAAAAAGATTCTGCCATAAGGGTAAGGACGCAGAACTGGCGCGATTCAATGATAACGGCAAAAGCCGACAGCATAGGCGAAGGGCTGCACAAACTGTTCCCCGAAGTGAGTGCGCAGGCTTTTAAGACGCGCCTTTTGCGCGGACGCCTGAAGAAGCGGCGTTATTGGAAACTTTATAACAAGCGTGTTTCGTATTCGCAATTCCAGGAAGTGAAGAAACTTCCGCTTTTCCGCGAATCGCGCAACAAGAGCGGATTTTTCGGCGAGCCGTTTTACCAGCGTACAAAACCGTTCGGTTCGCTTGCCGGAAGGACTCTCGGCGAGGTGGACGGCCGCACGGACACTGCACGTTACGGATTGGAGCTTGCTTTCGACACTTTGCTTAGGGGAAAGTGGGGAAGTTCGCACAGGCGAAAGGTGCTCGACCGTTATCTTAAAATAATAGACAGCCCGCAAGAGAACGGCTATGACATTGTGTCGACAATAGACGTTGAAATGCAGGATGTGGCCGAAAAGGCACTTGTCGACCAGCTAAAGGAAATTGACGCGCCCATAGGTCTGGCCGTGCTTATGGAAGTGAGTACGGGAGATGTAAAGGCGATAGTAAACATGACGCGCGGCAGCGACGGCAAATACCGCGAGACGCGCAATTACGCGGTGAGCAACCTGCTTGAACCCGGTTCGGTGTTCAAAACGGCTTCTTTCATGGTTGCCATGGACGACGGTTACCTCCACGTGGACGACATAGTAGATACCGGAAACGGTGTGAAGAACATGCACGGCCGGAACATGAAAGACAGCAACTGGCGTTCCATGGGAGGTTTCGGAGTGCTTACTGCTGCCGAATGCATAGAGAAGTCGTCGAATGTGGGAGTAAGCTATTTTATCGATAAATTCTATTATGACCAGCCCGAGAAATTCGTTGACGGGCTTTACAGGATAGGCCTGGCAGAGGATTTGAAGCTTTCCATTCCTGGCTACGCCTGCCCTCGCATACGCCGCCCGATGAAGAACCGCGAGAACTGGTCGAAAACGGCACTCGCATGGATGAGCATAGGATACGAGACGCAAGTTCCGCCTATCAGCACCCTGGCTTTTTACAACGGTATAGCCAACGGGGGAAAGATGTTGCGCCCGCGCTTTGTCAAGTCGTTGATGAAAAACGGCGAAGTGGTACAGGAATACCCCGTGACGGTAGTGCGCGAACGAATGTGCTCGCCCAAGACACTGAACGATATAAAGATGTGTCTGGAGCTGGTTGTAAAAAAAGGCACGGGCAAGAAGGTAAGGTCGAAGAACTTCCGGATAGCAGGCAAGTCGGGAACGGCGCAGATATGGACCAAGGCCGGGCGCACGTCGGAATACCTTGTAACCTTTGTGGGCTATTTCCCCGCCGACAATCCCAAGTACAGTTGTATAGTGTGCATACGTAAAAACCCGCCTGCTGCCGGCGGAACGAGTTGTGGCCCTGTATTCAAACGTATAGCCGAAACGGTAATGGCGCGCACCATGCGTCCTTCGTTGGAAGACCTGCGCGACACGGTGAACACGGTATGGCCGTATGCCATGCACGGAGATATTTCGGCCACGAAGAGCGTGCTCTCGGAACTCCACATCCCATACCGTCTTGAAGGTAGCGAAGGTATGTGGGGTGTGTCGGAGACCAACGAGTCGGGCCTTGTGCTCGAAAGGGACGAAACCGGCGAAAACGTAGTGCCCGACGTTGCAGGAATGGGAGTTCGCGACGCTTTGTTCCTGCTTGAGAGCAAAGGGCTGCATGTTAGCGTCTCGGGAACAGGGCAAGTTGTAAAACAAAGTATACCGGCAGGGTCTTCATTCAAAAAGAACCAGGAAATAAAGATATTCCTTGAAATACCCAAAAAACGTAAGCCTGTGAAGAAGGCAGTGCCTGTACCGGCTGTTATGCCCGGCGAGAAAAACGAAAAAACAACCCATGACAGTGCCGGCACAGCCAAAAAGGAAATGCCTGCAAATAAACCGGTAAAAACATCCGGGACGTAGCAAAAAATATGTCCGACCTATTTTAAAATATGTCAGACATATTTTAAAATATCTCAGACCTGTGAAAAAACTCCCCGTAAAGGCTCCCGTTAAACAGGGAAAAAGAACGACAGGAAAGTTAAATAAAAATAAATACGACAATGAAGCTTAAAGATGTGTTGCGCAAGGTAAAGCCTTTGGAGACAATCGGCAGTATGGAAACCGAAATAACAGATGTGCAGATTGATTCGCGCAAAGTCAAGAAAGGCTCTTTGTTCATAGCCGAACGCGGAACGCAGACGGACGGCCACGTTTTTATACCGGCAGCCGTGAAAAACGGTGCGGCGGCCGTGGTATGCGAGACTATGCCCGAAGAAATTGACGGAAACACGGTGTTCGTGCGCCTTGAAAGCACGGAAGCAGCCGCCGGGCCTATCGCCACGCAATTTTACGGCGACCCGTCGAGGAAACTCAAACTCGTGGGAGTTACGGGAACAAACGGCAAAACCACGATAGCAACATTGTTGTACAACATGTTCCGCAAATTCGGTTACAAGTGCGGGCTGTGTTCTACAGTTTGCAACTATATCGACGGGGAGGCCGTTCCGGCCGACCATACAACGCCCGACCCCGTTACGCTAAACTATCTGTTGGGGCGTATGGCCGACGCCGGTTGCCAGTATGCTTTCATGGAAGTAAGTTCACACAGCATAGCGCAGAAAAGGATAGGGGGACTGGTATTCGCAGGAGGCATTTTTACGAATCTTACGCGCGACCATCTGGATTATCACAAGACATTCGAAAATTATCGCAACGCCAAGAAAGCCTTCTTCGACGGACTGTCGAAAACGGCTTTTGCCATTACCAACGGCGACGATAAAAACGGCATGATAATGGTGCAGAACACAGCGGCAACGGTAAAAACATATTCCACACGCTCGATGGCCGATTTCCGTGCCCGGATACTCGAAATGTCGTTCGAAGGAATGCTGCTCGAAATAGACGGCCGCGAAGTAAGCGTGCCTTTCGTAGGAAAGTTCAATGTGTCGAACTTGCTTGCCGTCTATGGTGCGGCACGAATGCTCGGGCGCGAAGCAATGGAAATACTTACAACCCTGAGCACTTTGCACAGCGTTGCCGGCAGATTCGAGACATTGCGTTCACCGTCGGGATATACGGCAATCGTGGATTATGCACACACGCCCGACGCATTGGTGAATGTCCTTAGCGCGATACACGAGGTGCTAAAGGAAAGCCGCAGCCTCGAAAGCAAGGTAATAACCGTGTGCGGCGCCGGAGGAAACCGCGACAAGGGCAAACGCCCGCTTATGGCCGCCGAAGCTGCAAACCGTAGTGACAGGGTTGTTATAACAAGCGACAACCCACGTTTTGAAGACCCGCAGGCAATAATAAACGACATGACGGCCGGACTCACCGCGGCCCAACGCAGAAAGGTTGTAACCATCGCAGACCGGCGGGAAGCCATAAAGGCAGCCTGCATGATGGCCGATAAGGGCGACGTGATACTTATAGCCGGTAAAGGGCACGAGGATTACCAGGAGATTTCCGGAGTGAAACACCATTTCGACGACCGCGAGGAAGTGCGCAAGGTCTTTGAGCAGGAAAAGCAGGCGTGACAAGGCCGCTACATCCGGATAATACAATAACAATAACAATTAAAGGTAGAGATTATGCTATATTATTTGTTCCGATTCCTTGAAGATTTTGGCGTGCCGGGAGCAGGCATGTGGTCATACATATCTTTTCGCTCTTTGCTCGCATTTATGCTCGCATTATTGATTTCAGCGTGGTTCGGACAGCACTTTATAAAATATATGAGGCGCAAGAACTTCACCGAAACACAGCGCGACGCCAAAATAGACCCGTTCGGAGTGCAAAAAATCGGCGTTCCGTCAATGGGAGGTATAATAATCATAGCGTCGATACTCGTGCCGTGCCTGTTGTTCGGCCGCCTGCGCAACATATATATGCTGCTTATGCTCGTTACAACGGTGTGGTTCGGGCTGCTCGGCTTCCTTGACGACTACATAAAGATTTTCAAACACAACAAGGACGGCCTGCACCCTAAAGCAAAGATAGCGGGGCAAATGGTGCTCGGACTAATCGTAGGGCTTACGCTTTACCTGAGCCCCGACGCGGTTATCCGCGAAAATATAACGAAAACCCGCACGGTAGACAAGTCGGAAGTGATAATACATAAGAGCGAGCCGGTAAAGTCAACTATTACAACGATACCTTTCTTTAAGAACAACAATCTGAGCTATACAGAAATCATGTCGTTCTGCGGGCCATACAAAAACGCAGCCGGCTGGTTGCTTTTCGTAATAGTAACAGTTTTGGTTATTACCGCAGTGTCCAACGGGGCAAACCTAAACGACGGCATGGACGGAATGGCCGCGGGAAATTCGGCCATAATTGGGCTCGTACTGGGGTTGCTTGCCTATGTGTCGAGCCACATACAGTTTGCAAATTATTTGAACATAATGTATATACCCGGGTCGCAGGAGCTTGTGATTTTTGCGTCGGCTTTCGTAGGCGCGATGATAGGTTTCCTGTGGTATAATGCTTATCCGGCACAAATATTCATGGGCGACACGGGAAGCCTTACAATCGGCGGCATAATAGGTGTGCTTGCCATAATAATACACAAGGAACTGCTTTTGCCGTTGCTTTGCGGCGTTTTCCTTGTCGAGAGCCTCAGTGTTATATTACAAGTGGAGTATTTCAAGTTGGGAAAGCGACGGGGAGTGAAACAGCGTCTTTTCAAACGCACTCCTATACACGACAATTTCCGTGTTTTGCCGTCGCAACTCGACCCAGACTGCCGCTATGTGTTCGGAAATTGGCCACGCAGTGCTACGCACGAAAGTAAGATTACGGTGCGTTTCTGGATTGCAACGATTCTGCTTGCAGCCCTTACGATAATAACGTTGAAGATAAGATGAAAGTTAGAAAAAGAGTAAGATATGAGTAAGATAGTAGTGTTGGGAGCAGGCGAGAGCGGTGTTGGTGCAGCGGTCTTGGCACAAAACAAAGGCTTCGAGGTTTTTGTTTCAGACATGGGTGGCATACAGCCCAAATACAAGTCGATGTTGGAAAAATACGGCTTGCGTTGGGAGGAAGGAAAGCACAGCGAGGACGAGATACTCTCGGCCGACGAGGTAGTGAAGAGCCCCGGCATACCCGAGGACGCACCGATGATTAAGAAAATCCGCGCCAAGGGCATAAACATAATAAGCGAGATAGAGCTTGCCGGACGCTATACCGACGCAAAGATGATTTGCATAACCGGCAGCAACGGCAAAACCACCACGACATCACTTATATATCATATATTCAAGTCGGCCGGTTATAACGTAGGCCTTGCCGGCAATATAGGAAGGAGCCTGGCACTGCAGGTGGCCGAGGAGAATTTCGACTATTACGTGATAGAGCTTAGTTCCTTTCAGCTCGACAACATGTACGACTTCCGCGCCAACGTTGCCGTGCTTCTAAATATCACGCCCGACCACCTTGACAGGTACGGAAACAATTTCCAGAACTACGTAGACGCAAAAATGCGAATAATACGCAACCAGACGCCGGAGGACGCGTTTGTTTACTGGATGGACGACCCCGTAATCAAGAAAGAACTTGAAAAATACGACATCAAGAGCCACATGTGCCCGTTCTCGGCCATAAAAGAAGCCGGGGCAATAGCATACGTCGACGACGGGATGTACACAATAGAATCTCCCACGCCGTTCAATATGGAGCAGGAGTCGCTTTCGCTTACCGGCAGGCACAACCTGTACAATTCGCTTGCCGCCGGCATTACAGCCAAACTCGCCGGAATACGCAACGAGGACATACGCAAGAGCCTTTCCGATTTCCCGGGAGTGGAGCACCGCCTCGAGCGCGTTGTAAAGGTGCGCGGAGTGCAATACATCAACGATTCCAAAGCTACCAACGTTGATGCCTGCTGGTATGCACTCGAGAGCATGACTACGCCTACGGTGCTGATACTCGGAGGCAAGGACAAGGGCAACGACTACACGCCAATAAAGGAGATGGTCAAGAAAAAATGCCGCGCGCTGGTTTACCTCGGCGCCGACAACAGCAAGCTGCACCGCGAGTTCGACTCTCTCGGCCTGCCCGTTGCCGACACGCACGACATGAAGACCTGCGTGGCCGAATGCTATAAGTTCGCACAGCCGGGCGATACGGTGCTGCTCAGCCCGTGCTGCGCAAGTTTCGATTTGTTTCATAACATGGAGGACCGCGGAGAGCAGTTCAAGGCTGCTGCAAGGGCACTCTGAACATAACATGGGACAGATATGGGAAAGTTGAGCGGACTTTTCAGGGGCGACAGGGTGATATGGATAGTTTTCTTTGCGCTGTGCATTATTTCAATCGTTGAAGTGTTCAGCGCGTTGAGTACGCTTACATACAAGGACGGCGACTTTATCCGGCCTATTTTGCGCCACTTCGCGTTCCTTGTGGTCGGCTTGCTGCTTGTCCTTGTTGTGCACCGCATTCCGTGCCGCTATTTCAAGATTCTCATGCCCTTGGGCCTGCTTTTCTCGTTCGTTACGCTTATCTGCCTTTTGATGGGCTGGGGCGTTGAGGTAAACGGGGCAGTGCGCTGGCTCAACGTGTTCGGCGTGCCGCTCCAACCGTCGGAGATTGCCAAAGGCTCCCTTGTCATAACTACGGCATACATACTCTCGTCCATGCAGACCGAAAAGGGCGCCGACAAGCGTGCCATAAAGTATGTGCTCATGTTCACTGTGACGATATGCGGGCTTATACTTCCCGAAAACTTTTCGACGGCTGTGATACTGTTCGGCGTGATAGTGCTCATGATGTTCATAGGGCGAGTGCCGTTGTTGCAGATGGGCAAAATGCTCGGCGTGCTGGCCATACTCGGCGGCTTGGCCATTGGAACGCTGCTTTCGATTTCCGACAGCCAGGCCGACTATATCCGCGACCATTTCGAAGGCGGAAGCCGCGTGCCGGTATGGCGCGACCGCCTTGTGAAGCACACGCAGGAAAAGTCGATAGCCGAGATGTCGCCCGACAGCTTCGATATATTCAACAACGCACAGGTGGGGCACGCCAATATAGCAATAGCCTCGTCGGGTATCATAGGCAGCGGCCCGGGAAACTCTGTGCAGCGCGACTTCCTGAGCCAGGCGTACAGCGACTTCATCTACGCAATCATTGTAGAGGAACTCGGGTTGATAGGTGCGGTGTTCGTGGTGCTGCTTTACATAGTGCTGCTGTTCCGGGTTAGCTACATAGCCAAACGGTGCGACAACAGCTGCTTCCCACCGTTCCTTGCCATGGGGCTTGCGTTGCTGCTCGGCTGCCAGGCTATGGTAAACATGCTCGTCGCTTCGGGCATAGCGCCCGTAACGGGCCAGCCGTTGCCGCTCATCTCGCGCGGCGGAACGTCCACGCTCATCAACTGCGTGTACATAGGCATGATTCTCAGCGTCAGCCGTCTTGCAAAGAAACGGGACAAGCTGCGTCGCATGGCGGCTGTTACCGAAACTGACGACGCTGCCGAGTACATTGACGAAGAGGAGCGCGAAATACCGCCCGCCGAGCAGACTGCAAAGGAAATCGAGGCCGGAAAATTCGATTGACTCCGAAATATTGCTTATTTACCCCGCCATGTTCCGGTAAAAGGAGCATGTTGCGGGGCTTGTTTTTTGCAGCGGATAAAGGCTGTCTGTATTTTGTCTGCATTTCCGGGGCACTTTTCGGACGGGTTTTCAGGGGGCAAAAAATATGTCTGAGATATTTTAAAATAGGTCAGACAT
>ERZ772860.2067-NODE-2067-length-12295-cov-2.873039_pt1 | contig 12295 bp, 10 predicted proteins | sample MGYA00511342_ERZ772860 | MGnify/ENA primary metagenome ERZ772860 (study PRJEB29015, sample SAMEA2737665) | human gut metagenome | biome: human gut; feature: human-associated habitat; material: faeces | place: China | collected 2012 ... | reverse complement strand
CACGGCGGGCAGCATCCTGCCCCTGTCGGCGTGTTGGCGGCGCCAGGCCAGGATGACGTCGGCCAGCTTGTCTTCACGATGGGTGGGGCACCAGGCCTCCAGATGATCCAGCAGGGCGTCGGTCCCGGCCTTACCGAGACGCACCTGCTGTGTGCGGGCGGCGGCCCAGCCGTCCAGCATCAGCACGGGCGTGAGGGCGTTCTCGTTGCTGTCCAGATAGGTGGCGCATGTCCAGGGCGCGGCCACGGGCGTGTAGCCGGCTTTGTCGGGGACGTTGCGGGACGTGCAGGCCGCAAGGCAGCACAGCAGCAGGACGAGGCAGGGGAGCAGGCGGGTCATGGTCTCTCCTCGGTGGGGGAAGCGGCGGCCCGGCGCCGACGGCGCTGTTCCAGGATACGTTCCTTGAGACTGTCGTAAACAGGCGTCGAATGCAAGGCATTGGCCGTGAAGGCCGCGGCGAAGGCGGCCAGCAGCACGGCCGGGGCCAGATGGAAGCCGCCGCACATCTCCATGACCAGGGCGGCCCCGGTGAGGGGCGTGCGCACGGAGGCGGAGAACAGGCCCGCCATGCCCAGCACCAGCAGGGTGGCCGTCTGTTCCGGGGCCACCAGCCCGGCATCGCGCAGGGGCGCGGCCAGCAGGGCGCCGGCCATGCTGCCCGCCAGCAGGATGGGCATGAGGATGCCGCCGGAAACGCCCGAGGCGAAGCTCACGCAGGAAAAGGCGATCTTGCCCGCCAGCAGCAGGGCCAGAGTAAGGGCGGGCAGGCGCAAATGTTCCAGTTGCAGGGTGGTCAGGCCCATGTTGCCCGTGATCTCCGGCCAGACGAGGAGCAGCACGCCGCAGCAGATGAAGGGGAAGACGATGCGCACGGGCCCGGGCAGCCAGCGGGCCCTGTCCTGCCAGAGCAGCAGACGGATCATGCCCGCATTGTACACGGCCCCCAGCAGGCCGCAGGCCATGCCGGCCAGCAGGGGCAGCCAGTACTGGCTCCAGTGCAGGCCGGGCAGCCGGGCGAAGGGGAAGACCAGGCCGAAGTCCAGCACCACGTCCACCATGAACCAGGCCGACAGGGCCGAAAGGCCGGTGAAGAGCAGCATGGGCAGGGTGAGCGGGGTCTTCATCTCCTCGAAGGCGAAGAACATGCCGGCCACGGGCGCGCCGAAGGCGGCGGTCATGCCCGCCACGCCGCCGCCCACCAGATAGCGGGGCCGGTTGGCGCGGCAGCGGTCGTGCCACATATAGCCCACGCCCGCGCCCACGGTGGCGCCCATCATGATGCAGGGGCCCTCGCGCCCCACGGACAGACCGGCACTGAGCGCGGCCAGCGTGGCCACGAACTTGCACCAGAGCACCCGTGCCCAGCGCATGGGCGGCAGCTTTCCGGCTGCGATGAGCTCCACCTGCGGGATGCCGCTGCCGCCGATGAGGGGCTCGTAACGCAGGAGCAGCCCGGCCGTCAGGGCCATGAGCAGCAGCCCGGCGGCCATCAGGGCCAGCGTGGCCGGTGTGAAGGGATCCTGTCCGGCCACATGGGCGCGGACGGCGCCATTGATGATGGTGTAGAGCCAGCGGAACAGGCCGATGACCCCGCCGGAGACGAGGCCCGTGAGCAGGGCCTGGGCCATGAGCGTCCAGGCGCCCTGGCTGCGCAGGGCAGCGGATTCCAGGATGAAGGGAGGCAGAGAGGGGCGGAAGGCCATGGGGATCCTGTGGGATGAAGGGGCGGGGACAGGGCGCACAAAAAAACGATGTGCCTGCAACAGCCTGAAAATATAGGGATACTGCCTGTCCTGACAGGAACAGTATGGAGGCTGGACAAAAAAAATTCAAGTTTTCGGCAAAAAACGAAAAAAAATGCTTGCCAAGTCGGGGGGAAATCTGTACAAGCATTTTTGTTGTGACGAACAACACCACCTCACGCCGAGGTAGCTCAGTTGGTAGAGCAGGGGACTGAAAATCCCCGTGTCGGCAGTTCAATTCTGTCCCTCGGCACCAGGGAATCCAAAGGCTTGCAGCGAAAGTTGCAAGCCTTTTTTCGTTATGGCCTTTTGCCGGTCGGACGTCTGCGGGCAGACGACCGGCTGTCTCCTCCTCCCGTGCGGGCCAGCCCGTGCTATCCCCTTTCTTTCCCTGTTCTTCTTTTTCCCTGTCTTTGTCCCGGCTCGTGAGGTTTCCCCGACTTTGCCGCTGGCTTCCCGAGGACCACGTATCGGCCATCATCCGTACGGCAGCGTCCCGGAGCAACACTCCGGGTGCCGCATATCCGGATGATCATGTCCATTCTCTTGCGCCGCTGCCTTCTGTCTCAGCCTTCGTCTAAAGGGCTGAGGGCCGAGAGCGGGAAGGAGGCATCCGCCTCCTTCCCGCTCCCTGTTGTTCCTTACGCAGGTATTTTTGTCATGGTCCGGCCTGCAGAAGGCCGGAGTCAGGCAAGGGGCATGCCTCCCCCGCCGAAGACCCGCACGGTCTCTTCTTCCTGCCAGCGGTGCAGCAGATCGCGTACGGCCCTTGGCCCGTAGACCACATGCAGGCGCACCTCCACGCCCCGGCCGTGGGCGGCCTGCCGCAGCGGCGCGAAGGCGGCTTCCGCTTCTTCCTCGCTCTGGCGGCGCACATAAGCCGTGAATTCCGCCATGGCCCCGGCGGGCGCCAGCTGATCCACCTCACCGTAATGGCCGAGGTCGATACCGGCATCATAGACGGCACGGATACTTTCCTTTCCGCCACAGGCGGCCAGCGGGGCGGCCGTGTCGCGCAGGGGGCAGGCGGCGGAGGCCAGACAGCAGATCATGCCAGCACCTTGGCCAGCAGGATCAGCAGGATGCCGCAGGTGATGACGATGATGTCCTGTTGTCTGCTCTTGGAGATCTTGTTCCACATGATGTCCTCCAGGGGGGCGTGTCGTATCCGGGTCCCCTCTATTTTTTGTGGTGTTTCGCCAGGCGGCATCAGGCGTCGCCTCCGTCCGGGGCTGATGCCGTCCGTCCATCAGGCAAGCCGGGGAAGGGATCGCAGAGGGCTTTCCTCATGCTTACGGCTGGACGGCGCCCCGCAGGGGCATGGCCGGCGTGGCGGTCTTGCGGGCATGCTGGGCATAGCGACCAGGCCCTTCCCCGCGATGGTGGTCCGTTATTGCAGGAAGCAGAGGACCACCAGCAGAGCCAGGCCTGCCTTGACCGAGGCCACGCAAAAGCCGATGAGCGCACCGGAAAGGCCCGCGGCCTTGATGTCGCTGAGGTGGGTGGTGAGGCCGATGCTGGAGAAGCCCAGCAGGAAGCACCAGTTCATGAAGGTGCCGGCCATCTTGGCTTCTTCCTTGCTCATGAAGCCGAAGGTGTTCAGCAGGACCACGGCCAGGAAGCCCAGCACGAAGACCGGGAACTTGTCGAGGATGATGCGCATCTTGCTGGTGTTGGCCAGCTGGGAATGCACCTTGGCGTCCTCGGCGGCCACCATGATGGCCAGCATCAGCACCACCAGGGGCAGGCAGATGACGCGACCGATATTGTACACACCGGCCACGATGCCCGCGTCATTGCTGAAGGCGAAGCCCGCTGCCAGCACCTGCGCCGAGTTGACGATGCCCACACCGGCGAAGGCCCCGAACTGGTTGGGGCTGAGGTGGAGCCAGTGGCCGATGAAGGGGAAGACGAAGAGCGCCAGCAGGCCGAACATGAGCACAACGGCGATGGTGTAGGCGATGTCTTCATTCTTGGCCCGGACGGCCGGGGCGATGGCCACACAGGCCGAGACCCCGCAGATGGACAGACCGGCGGCCAGACAGGCCCCCAGCGAAGGCGACATGCTGAGGCGGCGGGAGAGCCACATCAGGATGATGGCGGAGGTGAACAAAAAGACGGAAATGATGATGATGGCTTCCGAGCCTGTCTTGATGAGCCCGGCAAAAGAATATTTGCAGCCCATGACCACGATGCCGGTCTTGGTCAGGGTGGTGGAGAAGCGCAGGCCGTCCCGGAAGACGGCGGGCACACCGACGGTATTGCAGATGAGCATGCCCAGGATGATGGCCACGATGAAATCGCTCAGGTTGAGGGACTTCATGAAGGGATGCAGGGCGATGAGGCGCGGCGTGATGAACCATGAAAACACGGCGACGCCTGTCAGCAGAAGGATACCGGGCAGGGCGGAAAGGCTTTTCCGGACAAAGGACGGTTCGGGTCGTTCACAGCTGGCCATCGTTCTCCCCTCATTGTTTTGTTACATGCTTTTACAAATCGTAATACACTCCTGTTCTTCTCAAGATAACATGGTATTCGTGTTTTGTATGCAGAAAAAATAAAAAACTATAATTCACAACATAAAATAAAATGATAGTATTCGTGTCTTGTTTTTAAGTTACATATTCAAAAATATGTGCATTTTTTCATAAACAACGTATCTTTTTCCTTCTTTTTTTGATGATATAAGCATGATGTATGCATGTCTTGCCTGAATGGCAGTCACTTCAGGTGAGCGATGGGAGGAAACACGCAAAAAAAGGCCGCAGGAAAGCCACCGCAGGCCCTTGCTGCAATGGGGCGGGGAGCACGGCACAATGGACGGGCCATGCCATATGTCAGGAGATATTTTTTAAAATTTTGCGGACGGCAAGAAGACCTCGCGCAAACGCCGGAGAGGGGCGCTGGCGAAGCCGTAAAAAATAAACCGTGCTATTCAAGAGGATTGGCGTTCCGTGGCAGGAGCGGCAGGCACAAAAGCCCGCCGTGAGCGGGCGGGATGCTGTCCCGTCAGGCACAATCCTCAGTGCAGCGCAGCCGCCGGCGGCAGCAGCCCTTCCGGCAGCAGGGGCGGGCGCCGGTCACAGGGAGTGCCTTCTTCTTCCGCCAGCTGCTGGCAGTCCCGGCAGCGGCAGGCCCCGGGCACGGCCAGCAGCCGGGACAGGGGGATCTCTTCGCCGCAGTCCATGCACAGGCGGCGGCCGCTGCAGCGCAGATCGCCCAGCAGGCCTTCCAGGGCGCGGATGCGCGCCGCGCACAAATGGGCGTGGCTCCAGGCCAGCAGCTCCGCCATCTCGTCACGGGCGTTGTCCGCCTCGTCACCGTGCCCGTGGGGCAGGGCGAATCCGGCGCACAGGCGGGCCAGGTGCCGCCGTTCCTGTTCCAGTTTGCGTTGCAGGGAATGCTGGGCGTCGTCCATGGGCAAGACCTCCGGGGGGATGATTTCCCGGCAGGATACACCGATCCGCGCCCCGGGGCATGGCGAAGTGATGACGCTTGGCGTTCGCTCCTGTGAAAAAAAGCCCCGCGTCGTGCGGGGCTTTGGCATAGCGTGTGGCGGGACGGCCGGGATCAGCGGCGGAAGCTGCTGACCACCTCCACGGGGATCTCCTGCCGGAAGACCTTGCGCACCAGCTTGGCGCTGCCGCGCACCAGATCCAGCTCGATGGGGCATTCCTCGGGGGCACGCAGCGAGAGCTGCAGGCCGCCTTCCTTGCGGGCCTCGAAGCGGACGGTGCGCACGATCTGGCGATGGCTCTTGTCCATGCGCTCGGCCAGCAGCAGGAAGAGCGAGAGCAGGCGGATCTCCTCGCGGGTCTCCTGGTCGAATTCCATGAAGAGCGGCACCTTCTTAGAGGGACGCTTGCGGTGGAAGTAGGTCAGGGCGGCCATGATGTCCACTTCACGGCGGGTGAAGCCCAGCAGCTCGGTGTTGCGGATCAGGTAGTGGCTGTGGGCGTTGTGGCGCGAGAAGGAGATGAAGATGCCGATGTCGTGCAGCAGGGCCGCATAGTGCAGCAGCTCGCGGGCCAGGTCGCCGGAGTCGTGCAGGCCCATGGCCTTGGCGCTGTCGAACAGGTCCAGGGCCAGGCGCGACACATGGCGGGAGTGGCGTTCCTCAAAGCGGCAGCGCCGCGCCAGATGCAGCACGCTCTCCTTGCGCACGGGATGGAAGCTGCCGTCGGCATGGGGCATGCGGGTGGACAGGTAATCCACCAGGATGCCGTTCTGCAGGTTGCGGTTGCTGATGCGCACGCTGTCGAAGCCCTGGTCCTCCATGATGGTCTGGAGGATGGCCGCACCGGCCACGATGACGTCGGCACGGTTGGGGTTGATGCCGGGAACGTTGCGGCGCTCCTTGAGGGTACGGCCGCAGAGTTCTTTGACGGCCCGTCGCAGGCCGCCGTAGCTGAGCACGTCGCGGGATTCCTGCGGGGCCCGGCCCGTGCGCGCGGCGTCCTCGGCGTCCAGGGCGGCGGCGATCTCGGCCAGGTTCTGGGCCGTACCGGAGCTGGCCACGGCTTCTTCGATGACGAAGTCCGCTATGCGCTGGAACGAGCGCAGGGCATTGTTGCGGATATAGTTTTGCAGGGCGGTGTAGCGCTTGGCGGAGATGGTGCCGGAGTCCTTGTCGAAGAAAAGGTTGGACAGGCGCACGCAGCCCATCTTGAGGGAATCGAGGTTGCGGTATTCCTCGGAATTGCCCACCACCAGCTCGGTACTGCCGCCGCCGATGTCGATGAACAGGCGCAGGCTCTCGGTATGGGCCAGACCGCTGGAGACGCCCAGATAGATGAGGCGGGCCTCTTCACGGCCGGAGACCACGCGGAAGTCGATGCCGGTCTTTTCCTTGACCCGGCGCATGAAGTCCGGGCCGTTGGCCGCGTCGCGCACGGCGGCCGTGGCGATGGCGATGACCTCCGAGGCGCCGTAGACGCCGCACATCTCGGCCATGCCGCGCAGGACGTTGATGGTCCGGGCCATGCTCTCTTCACGCAGGTGCCCCGTCTCGAAGGCGCCTTCGCCCAGGCGCACCATGTTCTTGACCTGGTTGAGGACCGTGTGCGAGCCGTCGGGCAGGATGCGCACCAGCATCAGGCGCAGCGAGTTGCTGCCCAGGTCGATGATGCCGATGACGCGTTCCCCGTCAGGCCCTGCCTGCTCCGGGACTACAGGATGGGACATATGCACTCCAGCTCCACGCCAAAGATGTGCATGAACAGGTCGCCCTTGACCAGCAGGCGGTCCTGCTCGGGGGCGCAGTCCTGGGCGCCGCTCAGGGTCAGCACCACTTTGCCGGGCTGCAGGTCGATGGCCACGTCGCGCACGGCTTCCATGTGGCGGTAATCCAGGGCGTCGGCCATGCGAATGAGGGCCGCGGCCTTGTTCAGGGCCTCGCGGTCCTTCTTGCCCAGGGCGGCGAAACGGCGGTGGCGCATGGCGGGCCAGGCCTTGCGGTGATAACGGACCAGCTGGGCCACCAGGGAGCGGTCTTCGGGCAGCAGGGCCAGGCTGGTGTCCTGCTCCACGATGCGCATGCCCTTTTTGTGATGGCCCTTGCGCCCGGAAGCGAAACCGATGTCATGCAGGCAGCAGGCGATGCGCAGACGGTAGAGCCAGCGGCTGTCCAGACCGTGCAGGGGCTGGAGCTGGTCGAAGAGCTGCTCCGCCAGATGGGCCACATGCTGGCCGTGACGGCGGGTGGCCTCCAGCTCGGGGCTGCCCGGCAGCAGATGCTCCAGCAGGGCCTCGCAGGGCAGGGGCGTCCAGTCGTGGGCGGCATCGGCCGTTTCGGGACCGGCGACCTTGACGCGCTTCTTGCCCGTCTTGGCCTTCTTTTCTTCCTTGTCCTTTTTCTTGGCTTTCTTCTGGGGAGCGGCGGCTTCCTGTTCCGCTCCGGCGTCCGGCGCCGGAGCTTCCTGCGCCGTCACGGGCGCTTCGGCCGGAGCCTGTACGGGCCCGTCGGCCGGGAGAGTTTCTTCCTTCACCGTGTCCGCAGGGCGGCTTTCCTGCACTTCAGGGGCGGTTGCCGCGCTTTCCTGCGGCTGTTCCGGGGCGGAGCCTTCCACGACGGGCAGCGTCACGGCAGGCGCTTCGGCGGCTTCGGGAGCGGGCTGCGGCGCGTCCGTGCCGGTGCCGGGCAGGGAAGCCTGGAGGAGTTCGGCGCTGTCGTTGCGGGGAGCGGCGGTGGGAGTAGAGCTCTGCCCCTGGCGCGACTGCCGGCTGCGGCTGGTGCTGCTGCCGGTCTTGCCGGCGGGGCGTTTTTTGGTAGCCATGATGAAAGCTCCTTGGGATCAGATATCGTCCCTGCTGATATGTTGGGCGATCATGCGTTCCTGCGCGTTGACGGCAGTTTCCTTGCTGGAGGGCTTGAGCCGCGTATAGGTGGCATCGGCCTGCAGCTGCCAGGTCTGGACGTTGTCCGCCAGATGGACTTCGAGGATATCCTCGCGGATCTTGCGGCGCAGTTCGGGATCGAGGATGGGGGTCAGGACCTCGATGCGGTGGTCGAGGTTGCGCGGCATAAGGTCCGCGCTGCCGATGTACATGATGTCTTCGCCGTTGGCATGGAACCAGTAGATGCGCGAATGCTCCAGGAAGCGGCCCACGATGCTGGTGACCGTGATGTTCTCGCTGATGCCCGGCAGGCCGGGGCGCAGGCAGCAGATGCCGCGCACCTGCAGGCGCACGCGCACACCGGCCATGGAGGCCCGGTACAGGGCGCGGATGATGCCCGCATCCACCAGCTGGTTGCACTTGAAGATGATCTCGCCGTTGCCGTAGCGCTTGTGCAGCTCGATCTCGCGGCGGATCATCTCCATGAGCGGGCCGCGCATGGCCTGGGGCGAGACCAGCAGCTTGCGGTACAGGTCGCGGTCCGCATAGCCGGTCATGACGTTGAACAGGTCGGTGACGTCGGCGCAGATGTCCTCATTGGAGGTGATGAGGCCCATGTCCGTGTAGATCTTGGCCGTGGAGGCATTGTAGTTGCCCGTGCCGATGTGGACATAGCGCGTGATGTGCCCGGCTTCGCGGCGCACCACCAGGCAGAGCTTGGCGTGCACCTTCAGGCCGATGAAGCCGTAGACCACGTTGACGCCTTCCTTTTCCAGCTCTTCGGCCCAGGTGATGTTGCGCTCCTCGTCGAAGCGGGCCTTGAGCTCCACCACGGCCACCACCTGCTTGCCGCGGCGCCGGGCCTCGATGAGGGCGCGCACGATGGGCGAATCGTTGCCCGCGCGGTACAGGGTCTGCTTGATGGCCAGGACGTTGGGGTCCTCGCAGGCGCGGCGGATGAAGTCCAGCACGGCCTTGAAACTGTCGTAGGGATGGAAGAGCACCACGTCCCGCTTGCGCAGATGGCCGAACATGTCGCCTTCCTGGAACAGGCGCGAGATGTGCCCCTGGATGCCGGGCGTCTTGAGCTGGGGGCGGTCCACATTATAAAGGGTCATGAACTCGGAAAAGCCCATGGGCCCCTTGATGCGGTAGATCTGGAAAGGTTGCAGGCGCAGGCGCCGGGCCAGAAAGTCCACCAGCTCGCGCGAGGCCTTGTGGGCGATCTCCAGCCGCACCACGTCGCCGAAGCGGCGCTGTTCCACCAGGTCGCGCACGGCTTCCAGCAAATCGTCGGCCTCGTCCTCTTCGATCTCCAGATCGGTGTTGCGGGTGATGCGGAACAGGGCGGAGCTGACCACCGTATGGCCGGGGAAGAGCAGCTCCAGGTACTGGGCCATGAGGTCTTCCAGCAGCACGATGTCGTCACCGCGCACGTTGGGGTCGAAGCCCAGGGAGGCGTAGGTCTTGGCCTCCTTGTTGCGCGGGATGAAGATGAAGCGCGAGAGGTTGTTGGGGCACTTGAGGCGCACGAAGCGCGATTCGTTGTCGCGGTTGCGCAGCTGGATGATGAAATTGAGGCAGGTGGTGGAGATGGTGGGGAAGGGGTGCCCCGGGTCGATGGCCTGGGGCGTGAGCACGGGATAGATCTCGTTGCGGAAATAGCCGTCCAGGAAGCGGCGCTGCTTTTCCGAAAGGTCGGTGTAGCGCACGATGCGCACGCCCCGCTCCAGCAGTTGCGGGGCCAGGCTCTTGAGCCAGTGGCTCTGCGCGCGTGAGGTCAGCAGCAGGGTGCGGCGGCGGATCTCGGCCAGCTGCTTGGCCGGCGTGATGCGGTCGGCCGATCCGTTGGGCGCGCCGTTGCGGTACTGGCGCAGGATGTTGGCCACGCGGACCATGAAGAATTCGTCGAGATTGTTATAGAAAATGGCAAGGAATTTGAGCTGTTCCAGCAGGGGCTGCTGGGGCGAGAGGGCCTCGTCCAGGACCTTGGCGTTGAAGTCCAGCCAGTTGATTTCCCGATTGAGGAAAAGGTTGGGGCAGGAAAGGTCCTGCATGTCTTCGGGCGAGCAGGGTTGCTCAGGGTATTTGAGGACTATCTGGGAGGTCATGCCGCTCTCCTTGTGCGCGTAGCTGTTCCCGGAATACTGCTGCATGGTTGTGACAATTCTGTGACATTTTAGGACAGGATCGCGAAAGAAAAAGAGAAGAAAAGCAGGCGGACCTCCAGGCCGCACCGGGAAGGGGCAGGGCCGGAAATCCGCATGTCCGTAAGGTGAAACGAATTTTCAACAACTGGTTTTGAGGTGTTAGCACAGGCTCCGGCGGAGCTCAAGAGGGCGCAAGGGCCCCCCGGGGAGGAGCGGCGGGCCGCCGCGGGCGGCGTCAGCAGGAACAGATACAAAAGGGGAGGCCTTGCGGCCTCCCCTTTTGTATCGGGGACGGGTCTCAGTCCTGCATGCGGAAGTCCACGCGGATCTTGAACAAACGCGTGGCGGGCAGGTTGAGGATGGGGATGCCCGTACGGGCCGTGATGTCATCCAGCGTGGCGCGCTCGTCTTCCCGCGAGGGGCTGATGAGCGTGAACCAGATGTTGTAGTTGTGCTCGCGCAGGTAGTTGTGGGTGATGCCGGGACGGGCGTTCACTTCGCGTACGAAGTCGTCCATCTTGTCATCGGGCACCTTGGCCGCGCAGAGGGTGGAGACGAATCCCAGCTTGTTGGACTGGAAGTTGGCACCCAGGCGGCGGATGATGCGCCGCTGGCGCAGGCTGCGCACGCGCTCCAGGGCCTCTTCCTCGGGGATGCCCAGCAGCGTGCCCAGGTCGGCGTAGGGGCGGGGCGTCAGGGGGAAGGCCGTCTGGATGATGTCCAGCAGGCGGCGGTCGGTCTCGTCCAGGGCTTCCTGCGCGGTGTGGGGACCGCAGTATTCAGGGGCGTCCGTCATGCTCGCTCACTTTGCGCCCGTGGCGCGCTTGGGCTGATAGGTGCACAGGGGCTCTTCGGCCATATGGTTGCCGTTCATGCTCCAGGCGCGGGCGCGACAGCCGCCGCAGACCTTGTGGAACTCGCACACGCCGCACTTGCCTTCGTAGCACTTCTGGTCGCGGAACTGGCGGAAGTACTTGCTGTTGCGCCAGATCTCGGGGAAGGGCGTCTCGCGCACGTTGCCGCAGTTCAGTTCCAGATAGCCGCAGGGCTGCACCTGGCCGGTATGGCTGATGAAGCAGAAGCCCGTGCCGCCCAGGCAGCCGCGGGTCATGGCGTCCATGCCGAAGGTCTCGGGCGTGACGGCCACGCCTTCCTCATGGGCGCGCTGGCGCATGATGCGGTAGTAGTGCGGCGCGCAGGTGGCCTTGAGGTGCATGCTGGTGGTCTTGCGGAAGTCGTAGAGCCAGTGCAGCACGTCCTCGTATTCCTCGGCGCTGATGACTTGGTCGGCCAGGCCCGAGGCCCGGCCCATGGGTACCAGCAGGAAGATGTGCCAGGCGGCTGCGCCGATGCGTTCGCACAGATTGAAGATATCCTTGAAGCTGTGCAGGTTGTTGCGCGTGACCGTGGTGTTGATCTGGAAGGGCACGCCGGCCTGCTTGAGGTATTCGATGCCGCGCATGGAGGCTTCGAAGGCCCCGGGCACGCCGCGGAACTCGTCGTGGCTGGCGGCGTCGGCGCCATCGATGGAGATGGAGCAGCGGTTGACGCCGGCTTCCTTGATCTTGCGGGCCAGCTCGGGCGTGATCAGGGTGCCGTTGGGCGAGAAGGCGCAGGTCAGCCCCTTGTTGTGGGCATAGGCCACCAGTTCATAGACATCGGGGCGCATCATGGGATCGCCGCCGGTGAAGATGATGATGGGGTTGCCCACCTGGGGGAAGGTGTCGATGAGGGCCTTGGCCTCTTCGGTGGAGAACTCGCCCGGATAGGGTTCCGGGTGGGCCTCGGCGCGGCAGTGCTTGCAGGCCAGGTTGCAGGAGCGGGTCACTTCCCAGGCGATGAGCTTGCAGTGCCGTCCTCAAGGGTGCGCACCATCTTGTGGCCGGGCGCGCCCCCCGGATGACCGCCGGGCTGGGCACCCGCGGCACCGGGATGGCCGCCGGGGTGTCCCCCCATGCCGCCGGGATGGCCCGGCATGTGCTTCTCGTCGTGCATCAGCGCACCAGCCTTTGCTTGAGCAGGGTCTCGGTGAAGTAGGTGATGAGCATCTTGGCGCCGGCGCGCTTC
>ERZ772860.2058-NODE-2058-length-12347-cov-3.524325_pt1 | contig 12347 bp, 9 predicted proteins | sample MGYA00511342_ERZ772860 | MGnify/ENA primary metagenome ERZ772860 (study PRJEB29015, sample SAMEA2737665) | human gut metagenome | biome: human gut; feature: human-associated habitat; material: faeces | place: China | collected 2012 ... | reverse complement strand
CGGTTCCGCCGTTGGGATGATCGTCGAAATCGCCGCCGTAGAGATAGCGGCCGCCGCCGGCGTCGATCGCATGGTCGCAGAACTCCCAGATACAGCCGCCGAAAAAGCCCTTGTGCCGCAGCGCCAGATCCCAGTTGGCAAAGACGTCGCCCGTGGACATGGAGCAGACGTATTCGCACAGGAAAAACGGCTTCTCGGAGAGCTTTTCTTCGAAATAACGGCCGATATAGCCGACGTCCGCATACATGCGGCTCTCGACATCCGAGATGTCGGCGAAGCACTCGCCCTCGGGCACGGCCTTGAATTCAAGGTGCGCGTTTTCATAGTGGACAAGGGCTTTGGGATCGCGGCTCTTAATATACGTCCGCATGGCGCGGTGGTTGACGCCGCAGCCCGACTCGTTGCCCAGCGACCACATGACGACGCAGCCGCGGTTTTTGTCTCGCTCATACAGGCGCGCGGCGCGGTCGACATAGGCCTCGCGCCATTCCGGCGCGTTGGAAAGCGCCGACCAGCGCGTCCAGTCCCATTGGCCCTCCCAGTCGTAGCCCATGCCGTGCGTTTCCAAATCGGCTTCGTCAATGACCATGAAGCCGAGCTCGTCGCAGTATTCGAGGAATCGCGGGTCGTTTGGATAGTGCGAGGTGCGGATGGCGTTGCAGTTGGCCTGTTTCAGCAGTCGGAGATCGCGGAGCATATGCGCCTCCGGCGTGGCATGGCCGAGCAGCGGGTGCGAGTCGTGGCGGTTGATGCCGCGCGCCTTGACGGGCTGATTGTTTAAAAGCACCGCGCCGGCCTCAATAGCCAGCCGCCTGATCGCCACGCGCTCACGGATAAACTCGCCGCCGGCCTCCATCAGCAGGGTATACAGCGCGGGCCGCTCGTCGCTCCACAGAACCGGCGCGTCGACAACAAACGCGGCGCGCTCCTTTTCAGCCGCAGCCGCAGCGATCAGGCGGCCGTCCGGCGCAAACAGCTTGCAGGACACGGGAACCGCGCCGCACGCCGCAAAGGAAATTTCCAGCTCCGCCGTGCGCAGGTCTGCGGCAACCGACTGACGGACATGATAGTCGCGCAGGTGCGCGCGCGGCCGCCGCAGCAGGTAGACCTCGCGGAAGATGCCGGAGAGGCGGAAATAGTCCTGATCCTCCAAATAGCTACCGTCGGACCACTTGACGACGAGCACGGCGAGCCGGTTCTCCCCGCAGACGAGGAAATCCGTCACGTCAAATTCGCTCGTGCAGTGGCTGACCTGGCTGTAACCGGCAAAACGGCCGTTGAGCCAGACATAGAAAGCGCTGTTCACGCCCTCGAAATTCAGAAAATAAGACTCTCCGCCGTCCGTTTGGGCTTCAAACGTGCGCAGATACAGGCCGCAGGGGTTGTCCTCCGGCACATGCGGCGGGTCGACGGGAAAAGGATATTCAAGGTTGATGTAGTTGGGCTTGTCGTAAGGGCGGTCCAGATAGGTCTGCCAGCTCCTCGGCACACTGATCACGTCGCAGGCGTCAAGCGGCGCGGCGATGTCCGCCTCGCGGAAATCCTCAAACGACGCATACCAGCGAAAGCGCCATTCGCCGCAGAGCTGCTGGAATCTCGCCGAGTCGGCGCGGCGGCCATTCCGCGCCGACGCCTCTGAATCAAAGGGAATAAAATAGGCCCGCGGCGGCTCGCAGCCGACGTGGAGATTTTCCAGCGATTTGTGGTACGGTTGAAAATTCATCATCATTGCTTCCTTTTCATAGCTTGTTTCGTGATCGCTTGGATCGCCAGCCGGTCATTGGTTTTGAAACCGACGCAGAAACCGGCGTTCTCCTCAAAAACGACCGCAAGACAGACGGCTCCAAACAGATTCAGCATTCTGAAAGCTTGCGCCGTTATTACGGCCGCGGCGATTTGTTTCAGCGCATGCTGTCGCGCCTGATTCTGCGAATTCCGGAGAGCGCCTGCATGTCCAGAATCAGCGTATCCGGCTTATTCTCTCTCCGCTCCGCCGCTTCGGCGTCAACGCAAATATCAGGTCCCGCGCGCTCATCCGTTGCGCGAGGCCCGCGTATTCGTCAGATACGGCTCTCCGGTTCCCCTGTGCGCTCGCCGTTCCGCTCCCGATTGGCTTTCCGCGCGCCTCATTCCGGCATAATCTCCGTCTCTCTGTCGGCGACCGCCGGCACATCGGCGGCCGAACCAACCGGATTTGTCAAACCCAATCTCTCCGGCGGCGGCGAGACGGCATATGCGGAAAACAAACAGCGCTAGCAAGAGGATCGTTTCAAGCCCCCGCTTCTGCTCTAAAACGGTATGATACTTTATTATATACGCCCGCAGCGCTCCGGTCAAGTGTCAAACCATGTCTGAAAGCGATTTTTTCCCATTTTCCCCCTGCAAGAGCGGAGAAACGTACGCGGTCTGTCACGATCATGGGCGAATCCTGTCCTATGCTTTCCAGCGTTTTGCTCTCCCGCTCTCCCGGTTCATCCCGCGCAACCGAAACGCTTCATTAGATCACGTTTCTACTTTCATTTGCATTTTAAAAATATTTTCGATAAAAATATGTCTCTGGATTTTCTGTATAACTTGTTCGATTTTCAGTTGACTCTTTTCGAATTTAACCAATATAATGGCAATTTATATATTTCAGCACACTTATCTCCTTAAATCTTAAATTGTTACGATTAAAATCCTCTATTTTTTGTATTTTTCAGTGCAATCCATTGACATTTTCATTTGATTTGCTATAATGAAATTGTATTAAACAGCGACGGTCTTCCGCGCTGTCCACTACATATTTGAATTGGAGGTATTGCGTCTTATGAAGAAACGGCTTTTCTGTCTCCTTCTAACACTCCTGATGGTCGTATGTGTATTTGCCGGCTGCGGCGACAACACATCGGATCCGTCCGCCACGACAACAGTTGCGCCTGTCACCGACAATACCACCCCTCCCCCCTCCACAGACGTTCCCGACACGACGACAGAAGACCCCGCGCTTTCTCTCGACGGTTACCACTTCATTCTTTCCTACGGTGAGTTTACGGGAATGCAACCCGAAGCCGGCACTTCGACGGCCGACGAGCTCGAAGACATATACGCTTCTATCGAGGAAAAATACAACATCACCATTGAGCGTATCTTCGGCGCGCCTTCTCATATCAATTCCGCAGCCGGCAGCGCCTTGATCGTCGCAGCGGTTTCCGGCGATAAATACGCCGACATGATTCACTCGCACCAGATGAACTATCTGCCCCTGCGCGCCATGAACGGCCTGCGTATTCTGAACTCCCCGGAAATGATTGAAGCCGGTCTTGACACGACCGACGGCGAAGTTTTCAATCAGTTTTTCACAGAAATTCTGCAATTCCAAGGAGAACAGCTTGCTTTCGACATTTCAGGCAAGTATGAATCGTTTGACTTCGGCCACATGTTCGCTTTTAACAAACGTTTAGTCTCCGAAGTGGGTTATTCCGCCGATCAGATCTACCAGTTTGTCCGCGACGGCGAATGGACCTATGACAAAATGCTTGAAATCGCCGGAAAGATCACGAAGGATGTAGACGGCGACGGCAATACCGATATCTGGGGCATCAGTCTGGACTGTGACGGCAACGAGATCTACTCCAACAGCGCGGCGCCTATCCTCATCAACGACGACGGAACGGCGACCGTGAATCTCGATGATCCGGCCATCTTAGACGCCATGTACTTTATGTCTGAGGTTTCGGGCAACACCAAGTATCAGGAGCCGGTCATTTCCGTCGACGGCAACCCTGTCACCGGGCGCGGCGGCCGGCGGACAAATTTCTATGCCGGATTAGGCGGCTTCTGCGGTCTCTACGGCGGCAACTTCGGCAATGACACCACCGGCACCATGGAAGACGAATTTGGCGTCGTACCGATCCCGAAAGGGCCGAACGCCGACCACTATATGATGAACATGGTCGATACGGAAGGCTTCATCATGCTGAGAACCAATTCGGATTATGCGAAGAGTATTCCGATCATCAAGGAAATCGGCAGGGCGTTTACCAGCATGGACGACTATCTGGCAGTCGTTCTTGACGAGTTCCGCGGCGACGAACAGGCGCTTGAAATGCTGACGGAGTATTGCCTCCCCAACGCCACGATGAACTATGCCAAAGCCAGCAACGATCTGTATCAGTTCTTCCGCAAAACCGTTATGCATGCAGTTTATACCAAAGAGCTTTCCCCGGCGGCCATTGCCGAAACCTACGGCGCTCAGCTCCAAAGCATGCTGGACGCGGTGTTCCGCTGATTGCGACGCTAAGCTAAGCCCACCTCGTATCATTTTCCTGCGGAAAATCTCGCTCGAAACAGAGCGGAACGCATGAAATCACAAAAAATATCCTGTCCGGTCTTTTGATCGGACAGGATATTTTTATTTGCACAGCCGCACGAGCAGCTGCGCTTTCAGCAATTCGATCTGTTTTTACGCTCTTTCCAAACGGTATATAAAATATCTTTCAGAACCAGCATCGCATCTTGTTCGTTGAACTGATATTCCTGCTCTATTTCGTCCAGCATTTCATTGAATTGGCGAACATAGCCGGAAGGATTGACCATATTTTTATATTTCAGCAGAATCGGATATTTTTTCCCCCACGCATTGCTCCAATCGACTTTCTCTTCCGTTTCTTTCCTTGTTTTGTCGATCGCCTCCTGGATTTCTTTTATGTCCATATCAAAATCAATCAGCTCATCTAACGACACTTTATATAGCACCGCCATTTTCTTGGACTGACGAATATCCGGAACTGTTTCATCGGTTTCCCATTTTGAAACTGTCTGTCTGCTTACTCCCAGTTTCTCTGCCACATTTTCCTGCGAAAGTCCGCATCTTTTTCTGGCGTGAAACAAACTGCTGCCCAAACTCATGATTGTCCTCCTGATCAGTGTATAGCCATATTATATAACACGAAGAGAATACATTCTACCAATTATAGCGATCAAATATGCACGTTTTGATATACAAGATAACGTGTCTCATATCCCTCCTGCTCCAAGATTCAGCCGTCTTTCCCTGCCCGGATCCTCAGCAGCACAGGCTATCAGCGATCTGTAAGAGGGAGCAAAAAGAGCCTGAAACACATACCCTGTGTCTCAGGCTCTCTGTCCGGCTTTTATCTCCGAACACGATATGGATACGCTGTTCAGAGAAAGAACATCCGGTTTACTTCATCATCTTCTCGACTTCTTCGGCGAAATTGTCCTCGCGCTTTTCGAGACCCTCGCCGCACTCATAGCGCGTAAACGCAACGACCTTGATCTCGCCGCCGAGCTGTTTTTGCAGTTCCGCAGCCTGCGCCTTGACGCTGATCTTCATATCGCGGATATACGGCTGATCGACGAGGCAAACCTCTTCGTAGAATTTTCCGAGCCTGCCGTTGACGATCTTGTCCGCGACGGCCGCGGGCTTGCCCTCGTTCATAACCTGCGCTTTCAGGATTTCGCGCTCGCTGTCGAGCCGCTCCGCCGGAACCTCATCGCTCGAAACGAATTCAGGCCGGTTCGCAGCGACGCCCATGCAGATGTCCTTGCCAAAGGCCTGAACGGCGTCGTTTCCGACCAGATTGTCGGAAACTTCCAGTTTGGTGACGACCGCCACTTTGCCCGCCATATGGTGGTTATAAATCGCGTAAACGCTGTTTGCAGCGGCAGCGTAACGGACAAAACGGCGAATTTTGATGTTTTCTCCGATGGTCAGGATCATGTTGTTCAGCTCCTGCTCCACCGTCAGCCCGCTGTCGAGATACGCCAGCTTCACAAGAGCGTCGACGTCCGCAGGCGCTTCTTTGGCGATCATAACGGACAGACCCTTTACAAAATCGGCAAATTTTTCGTTCTTCGCCGCAAAGTCCGTCTCGGTATTGACCTCGATGATGCCCGCAACGCCGCATTGATCGCAGTAGAAGGGATACACCATGCCCTCGGCAGCGATCCGGCTCGCCTTTTTCGCCGCGGCGGCAATGCCGCGCTCGCGCAGCAGCACGATCGCCTGTTCAATGTCGCCGTTCGCCTCTGTCAACGCTTTTTTGCATTCCATCATGCCGACGCCCGTCTTATCGCGGAGCGCTTTTATATCACTTGCTGTAATTGCCATATTCTTGTTCTCCTTTCAAAATCGATGGATTCCCCGCTTACGCTTCCGCCTTTACCTCTTCTTCAACAGGAGCCGGCTCCGCCGCCTTCGCCGCCGCGTCGCCGTCGTCATAGCTCTCGCCCTGTCTGCCTTCGAGAATGGCGTTGGCCATGGTCTGGCTGATCAGCTTGATCGCGCGGATTGCGTCGTCGTTGCCCGGAATCACAAAATCAATTTCGTCAGGGTCGCAGTTGGTATCGACGATCGCAACGATCGGGATGCCCAATTTTCTCGCTTCGGCGATAACGATCCGCTCTTTGCGCGGGTCGACGACGAAAATAGCGCCGGGGAGCTTTTTCATCTCTTTGATACCGCCCAGATACTTTTCGAGGCGCTCAATCTCATTGCGGAGCTTGATGACCTCTTTTTTCGGGAGCAGATCAAAGGTCCCGTCGGATTCCATCGTTTGCAGCTGGACAAGGCGCTCGATTCGCTTCTGAATCGTTTTGAAGTTCGTCATCATGCCGCCGAGCCATCTCGTGTTCACATAGAACTGGCCGCAGCGCTCCGCTTCGGTTTTGATCGCGTCCTGCGCCTGCTTTTTGGTGCCGACAAACAGGATGCTCTCGCCGTTTGCTGCGATGTCGCGCACAAAATAATACGCTTCATCCAGTTTCTTGACGGTCTTTTGGAGATCGATGATATAGATCCCGTTGCGCTCCGTGAAAATATAGCGCGCCATTTTCGGGTTCCAGCGGCGTGTATGGTGACCAAAATGCACGCCGGCTTCCAAGAGACTCTTCATTGATACGACTGCCATTTGTTTTCCTCCTTATTTGTTGAATCCGCCACATCGTTTACGCCTGAAACGAACCTTTCGGCACATCGCGCAGGCAACGACGTGTGTATAATACGCCTGTCCGAATCAGCTCCGAACAGCGTTTGCCGGGACATGTATGCGAAATTTATCCCGACCGGATAACCTTATATATTTTATCATAAGCTTTTGCAGATTGCAAGAGGAATCTGCGTTTTTACCCTAAAAATTTTGTAAGAGCACAATAGATATTGGACAGTTAAATAAAAAAGGATCTCCAAACCCTTTTTAAAGCCGCCGCTGAAACGCTTAGGATCCGTCACAAACGCATTCGGCCTTTCCCGCCTCACCGCAACGGGAAGGTGGAACGCAGTCACCGGGAAGACCGGAAGCGTTTCTATGATGCCCACGGTCTCTTTTCACCGGACGACTGCGCCAAACAGCTTGCCGCTCACAACCGCTGTTCCAACAACTTTCTGTTGCGGCCTCTCCGATGGCTTTCTCCGAACGACTTCTTCGTCCAATTTGCTTGTCAAGCCCACACGTATTTTTTTGGAAAAGGCTTGACATTTTGGAGGGCGGGTGTATAATATATATATGAACAGTTATTCATATGAAGGAGTGTTTACTTATGACAGACGCAACGGCGCCGCGCTGCGAGGACGACCGCGTTCACCAGGAGATCATCGAGAAAGTCGATCAGGCGCTGCCCTGCGACGAGATTCTCTATGATCTGGCCGAGCTCTTTAAGATCTTCGGCGATACGACGCGGATCAAAATCCTCTATGTGCTCTCCGAAAACGAGATGTGCGTCTGCGACATCGCCGCTTTGCTCGGCATGAATCAGTCGGCGATTTCTCATCAGCTCCGCATTTTAAAGCAGTCCCGCCTCGTAAAGTTCCGCCGCGACGGCAAAAGCGTTCTCTACTCCCTCGCCGATTCGCACGTCCGCACTGTGATCGCCCAGGGAATGGAACATATCAGCGAATAACTGATTGTATCAAAAAAAAATAAGGAGTTGTCTCTTATGAAAAAGACCTTGAAACTGACCGGCTTTGACTGTGGCGCCTGCGCCGCCAAAGCGGAACGCGCCATCCGCAAAATCGACGGCGTACAGAACGCTTCGATTAACCTCTTTACCGAACGGCTCTCCATTGAATATGAAGGCGACGCCGAAAGAATCCTTCCCGCCGCGGCGGCCGCCTGTAAAAAAATCGAATCCGATGCGGTTCTGCATATCGTCTGACCGAGTCTGCGCGCTTTTACCCAGACCGTATTCCGGTTGATCCCCTCTGTTTGCCGGACGGCGTTTTTTCCGAGTTTTTTCCGAGCGTCTATGAAAAAAATTCAACCGAAAAGAGCTGAGAAGCGTGTCTGAGAAACAAAAAAAATCCCTTTGTCTGATCCTGATCTCCGCCCTGACGTTGGCTCTGGCGGTCTGCGCCGGACAGTTCGGCTGGTTCCCCGAACAGGCCCGCGTTTGGTGGACAGTCGCGGCGTACCTGCTCCCCTATCTGCTGGTCGGCGGCGAAGTCGTTTTCCAGGCGATCGTCAATATTCTGCACGGTCAGGTGTTCGACGAGAGCTTTCTGATGGCTCTGGCCTCGATCGTCGCCTTTGCGCTCGGCGATTACGCCGAGGCCGTCATCGTCATGCTGTTTTATCAGGTCGGCGAGCTCTTTCAGAGCTATGCCGTTTCCCGTTCACGCGCCTCGATCACCGAGCTGATGAACATCCGGCCGGAGTACGCCAATATTGAGGAGAACGGCGGTCTGCGCCGAGTCGATCCGGCCGAAGTCGCTGTCGGCGGCGTCATCGTTGTCAAGCCCGGCGAGCGCATCCCTCTGGACGGAACCGTGACCGAAGGCTGTTCGTCGATCGACACTTCGGCGTTAACGGGCGAGCCGGCGCCGCGTTCCGTTTCCGCAGGAAGCGAGGTGCTCAGCGGCTGTATCAACCAGAACGGCATGCTTCACATTCGGGTTACCAAGCCGTTTGCCGAGTCTACTGTTGTTAAAATTCTCGAACTCGTCGAAAATTCCTCCGATAAAAAGTCCAAGGCGGAGAATTTTATCACTGTGTTCGCGCGCTACTATACGCCGGCCGTCGTGATTGCGGCCGCTCTGCTGGCCGTCACGCCGCCGCTTCTCTTTCACGGCGATTGGAACGACTGGATCATGCGGGCGCTGACCTTTCTCGTGATCTCCTGTCCCTGTGCGCTGGTGATCTCCGTGCCGCTGACGTTTTACGGCGGTATCGGCGGCGCTTCCAGACGCGGTATCCTGATCAAAGGCGGCAACTATATCGACGCGCTCTCAAAAACCGAGACCGTCGTGCTCGACAAAACCGGAACGCTGACCCGAGGCGATTTTCGCGTTACCCAAGTCTATCCGGCCTCTGTCGGCGCCGACGAGCTGCTGACGCTCGCGGCAGCGGCGGAAGCGTATTCCGACCATCCGATCGCCCAGTCCATCCGCGCGGCGGCGAGGGATCTGCCGGCCGTCGAACAGTCGCGGCTCTCTGATGTACGGGAGCTTGCCGGCCGCGGCGTCTCCGTGGTTTTCGACGGCGAAACGCTCTGCGCCGGCAATCAAAAGCTGATGGCGGAGCTCGGGCTTGCTCCCGTTCCGCCTCAGGCGCTTGGCACCGTCGTCTATGTCGCCAAAGGCGGCGTCTACTGCGGCTGCCTCGTGATCTCCGACGAAATTAAGCCCGAAGCCGCCGGCGCGGTCGCGGATTTAAAGGCGCTCGGCATCCGGCAGACCGTGATGCTGACGGGCGACACCGAAGCTGTCGCCGCCCATGTCGCGGCGGAACTGGGCATTGACCGGGTCGCCGCCGGTTTGCTGCCGGATGGAAAGGTGGCCGAGCTCGAAGCGCTGCTCGCCGCCAAGTCCGGACGCGGCCGCCTCGCCTTTGTCGGCGACGGCATCAACGACGCGCCGTCGCTGGCGCTGGCCGACATCGGCATCGCCATGGGCGCGCTCGGCAGCGACGCGGCCATCGAAGCCTCCGACGTCGTTCTGACCGACGACAACCCGCGGAAGATCGCCACAGCCGTCAAAATTGCCCGCAAGACGATGCGCGTCGCCACGCAGAATATTGTCTTTTCTCTCGGCGTCAAGGCCGTTATCATGATCCTCGGCGCGGCGGGACTGGCCGGAATGTGGCTCGCCGTATTCGCGGATGTCGGCGTCTGCATGATTACGGTGCTGAACGCGCTCCGCGCCATGCGGACAAAAGAATTGTAAGCGCGGATTTCAGCCGCATAGCCGAAACAGCGCCTGTCCCCTGTCTGCGGCGGGTGTAAAAATTTTGAAAGCGCCTGCCCGTTCACGGTCTCCCGGCAATCAGTTCCCGGCATATGCTGATTTTTATGATTTTATATGGATAGAAAGACGCAGAAAACGGTACAAAAGGAATCTTTTGTACCGTTTTCTCTGTCTATAAATGGTTTCCGCAGATCTGCCGGATGCCTTTTCAGTCGAGCCGCACCTTCATGACCAGCTTTGTGGACCGGCACGGCTCAACCCCGTTGTTGCGGCACGGCATGTGCGCGTCCTCCGGGAAGAAGATGGCGAAATAGCCCTTGTCATAGCGCATCATCGTACCCTTGCCGCGATACCACGCGATATCGCCCTCGGCGTCGTATTCCTTGCGGAGCGTCAGGTCGCGGACGCTGCCCCAGCCCATATACTCCGTACCGTCGAGAACGTACTGGATATCGGCGTATTTGACGTGAGCCTCGTAGAAATCGTCGTCGGGGGCCTTGCCGTCGATGAACTGGATGTTATAGTGCAGGTTTTTCCCGTCCAGCTCGACGCGTTTCGGTTCCGTCGGAACCGGCTCGCCCGCGCATTTCATGATTTCCCGAAGCGCCTGTTCAAAGCGCGCACCAAGCCCAAAATAGAGAGGCGCGTTTTCAATTCTGTCGATAATCATTGTCTATCCCCATCTTTCCGGCATATGCCGTATATTGTCAGCCGTGCGGCCGATGTTACTTTTTCGTCGCCGCGATGATTTTGTCGCGGATTTTATCCGTCTGCGCGTCGCCGAAGGCGAGCTGCGCCGCCCAGATCAGCGCGCCGGCCGCAGGCGGATTTTGCAGCGGGATCATGTTGATTTTCTTTCCCGTCAGCGCCTCGGTCTTTTCCCGGCAGGTGTCGAGCATCACCGGCGAACGCGCTTTCAGCGACGCCGAGCCGATCAGCACGACGTCTACGCAGTCGTCAAAGCGCAGGTTGTTGATGCAGCCGCCGATGGACTGGGCGAACTGCGTGCCGAAGGCGCGCAGCAGATCCAGCGCGACCGCGTCGCCTTCGTTGGCGGCGACGTAGAGCACCTCGTTGTGGATATCCTTATGCGAAACTTTTTCGGTAAAGACCGCGTCGTAGATCGCCTCGGTAAACTGCTCGGGCGCGCTGATTCCAAGCAGGCGGAAAAATTTCTCCGCCATCGAGGTCGCGAGGCCGCAGCGGTAGAACATGCTGTACACCGCGCATACGACCGCGCCGGACATGCCGGAGGCGCCGTTCAGGTCGCCGAAATACTCTCCTGTCCCACCGACTTGCAGCTGTTTTCCGTCTTTATCGACGCCGCCGACGGAATTGCCCGTTCCGTTGACGAAGCTGATCCCGTAGCCTTTCGGACAACCCGCTTTGATGCCCAAAAACGAATCGTTGACGACGATCGCGTTTTTGAACCCTTTGGCCGCCAGATAATTCTCCATCCGCGTCTTCTGGGACGGAACATCGATGCCGGCCATGCCGTACACCGATGCGGCAAGGTCAGCGGGGCGAATCGACAGCTGGCTGAGCGCGCCGCCGACGATTTCGTCGAACACAGGCGTCATCTCGTCAAAGCCGCCGTCATATTTCTCATGGTTGGTCGCGCCGCCGTTCGCATACGCCGCCAGCTCGCCGTCTCTGGTGAAAATATAGCAGTCGGTCTTCGTGCCGCCGCCGTCGAGGCCTAAAATATACTCCATAGACAAAATCCTCTCCTGTCAGGTGTTGACTTTGATCAGAACTGGGGCAGATAGCGTCTGTGCGCTTCGAGCATCTCGTCAAAGCAGGCGACGGCGGCGTTGACGTCGCCGATCAGCGGGTGAATCATCAGCGCGCGGATCGCCTCGTCACGGTCGCCGGTGAGCGCGGCGCGCGCCGCGTGTTTCTCATACGCCTTGACTGTCCGCATCAGCTCGCAGATATGCGGGTTGTTGAAATTGCGCACCGGGATCGGGATCAGCTGATCCTTGCTGACAAGCGTCTTGACCTCGACGACGTCGTCGTCCGCCATCCACGGCAGCGCGCCGTTATTGATGACGTTGATGACATGAATCTCGTTCAGGTTGTTCTCAATGGCGTTCAGCAGCGAAACGGCCGCCTCGCTGTACAGAGCGCCGCCGCGCTTGTTCAGCTCCTCGGGCTTTGTGTA
>ERZ772860.2056-NODE-2056-length-12349-cov-3.569627_pt1 | contig 12349 bp, 10 predicted proteins | sample MGYA00511342_ERZ772860 | MGnify/ENA primary metagenome ERZ772860 (study PRJEB29015, sample SAMEA2737665) | human gut metagenome | biome: human gut; feature: human-associated habitat; material: faeces | place: China | collected 2012 ... | reverse complement strand
ACGAAGAAAAGTTGGCATGAAGCGGCTTTGCGGCAAGGGCGCGTTTCTCTTATCACAAAAATTTTTCAGAAAAAAATGGCGCGTTGTTTCATTTTTTCCAAGCCCGTGAAGGGTGAAAATTTTTTGCGCTATCCCTTGTCCTCCAAGCCTAATGACTTCATGCCCTTAATTGCACGTAAAAATCAAGGGAGCACCCCGATGCCCCTTCTCAAGTAAAAAATATTCAAAAGTATAAATTATCATGACACACACTGCTGTACATTCCGAGTTCGTTTCAATGGGTTTCAATCGCAAGCGCAGAGTTTCCTTCCCCCACGACATCTATCAGGTGGTGGTTAATGGAGAAGAAGGCGAATATGCCGAATATGAAGTCGAGGCTGACAGCTATGCCGAAGCTACCGCCATGGCTGAAAATCTTGCTGCTGACAGCATGATCAACATCTCTTACATCGAAATTTACCTCTTCCAATAAATCCACATCGTTCACACACTTAAAATCTTACAAGAAAATGAAAGCTCTCAATCTTATCCTCATCACCAGTGGCAAAATCAGTGAAGCCACAGCCCACATCTGGGTCGTATCAATCAGCGGTGACAATACTTCTCGCGTCTACTGCAAAAGTCCATACAAGGCTATGCGCTATGCCTTCCTCCTGAAAAAGCGCACGGGGCTGAACATCTCCGATAATTGCCTCTGCCGCGTCAGCCACGAGATTGCACGAAGCAAGGCGCCCGCCACCGCCCCCGAGGGTTCTGCCCCTGCTCCCATGCAGCCCGCCTCTGCCACTCCTACCACCACACCCAAGCGCACGAGAAAGCCTGCTGCCAAGCGCACTACACGCAAGAGAGCCAGTGCCACGGCTTGAAGCTGAAAGAAAGGATCGCCCGAAAGGGCGGTCTTTTCCGTAACCCGAGGTTTGTGCGATATTGCGAGGGTTATCACGTTCCCTGGCTTTTTCTTTTAACGCTTATGAATTTCAACTTTAATCCGCAGACATACGATTTCACTTCGGGCATTCCTGATGTATTCGAGATGTCGGACTTTCAAGGCAGTTCCGTGTATTTGGCTATCTATCTCAACCGCAGTCAGTCGCCTGTTTTTTCCACCACGCTTTATGCCCATGGGGGAAAGGCGAGCATCTATGATTTGCGCAGCATTATTGAGAACTACATGGAGGCAAAGCAGTTGGTGCATGTCACGTGCAGTTTCCGTATGCAGGTGGACCGCAACGATTATACTTTGGGCGAGTTTACTCTGGTTTATTGTAAACTGCAAATGCTAAGGACAAACTGCGAGCTGTTCTTGCAATCGCATTTTCTCACCACGCACGCGGTGCGTTTGGTGCCGCATGGCTTTCAGCTTGATTTGCAGTATATTGTTCTTCCCGGTGAAACGGGGCAGTGTGCCACGCAGTATGTTATTCAGCGCGAGGACAAAGACGCGCCCGAAACGCTTACCATATCAGATACTCCCATTGCTGCCAAGCAGTTTGATTTTTGTTTCGAGGACATCAACGAGGAGGAACTATTGGGTTACTTGCCCCAAGGGGTAAAGGGCAAACTCTTGTCTGTTACGCTCTTTCGTGGGAAACGTACTTTCACGTTCTTCTTGACCGATGAAGTTCCCACGCTCACGCTCATCTTTCAGAATGAGTTCAATGTGAGTGATACCTTGTATCTCACTGCTCAAACCAAACGCAAGGTTTCTTTTGACCGAAGCTTTGCCGTATGTTGTGGACAATCTTCTGCATACGATGATAACACGGAGGTAGAATACGAGAGCGAGACGTCCTCGCTTTCCTATTCCTTTGCCCGTCATCTTACACAGGTTTTGCAGTCTCACAAACTCTACTTGATTTCTCCCGAACTCCCTGTGGGCAGTTCCATTCTTATTACTGTATACTGACATCAAAGGTTTTTCTATTCGCAATATGCAGTGCATGATGCAGTTCTACAATGAGTATAACAAGGAACTCACCATGTGTAAAATGAGTGCATCTGCAATTGCGCAACCATCAGTTGCGCAATTATCGCAAGAATTTAATGTAGATGTCCAACCAATAACGCAACCATCGGTTGCGCAATTAACAAATTCAAATTTCAGCTTGCCCATAACACACGTGTCATGGTCTAACAACTTGGTCCTTATGCAAAAGGTCAAGGACATAAAGGCGAGATATTGGTATATGATACAATGTATTTCCGCCAATTGGACACGCGACTATTTAAAGGAAGCCATTGAACTTGATTATTACAAACAACATGGTGCTTTGGCAAACAACTTTCAGCTAACTCTCCCTAAGCCAGAAGCTGAAGAAGTACGTAATAGTTTGAAAGATCCATATCTGTTTGATATGGTTACTTTCACTGACAAATACGATGAACGTGATGTGGAACTTGGATTAGTAAAACACGTTGAAAAGTTTTTGATGGAAATGGGGGCAGGCTTCGCTTTCTTAGGCAGACAATATCACATAGAAGTAGCTGGTGATGATTACTATCTTGATATGCTAATGTATAATACATTTATGCATCGTTATATGGTCGTTGAGCTGAAGGTGACTGAGTTTAAACCCGAATATGTAGGTAAACTCAATTTCTATTGTTCCGCTGTTGATGATATCCTTTGCCGCGAAGGAGACAATAAAACGATAGGTTTGCTTCTGTGTAAAACGAAAGACCATATAAAAGCGGAATATGCATTGCGCGACATCAATAAACCCATAGGCATTTCTGATTACAAATTGGGACAAGCTTTACCCAAGGATTTGCGAAGCAGTTTGCCTTCGCTTGAAGAGATCGAAGAAGAACTTGAATCCTTTTAGTCTAAAATAAATCCTCCCTTGCGTAGAATACAAGGGAGGATTAAACTTTTATATTGATAAAATTACAAATCAGAAGTTCCTCCCCCTCTGAATCTATTTACCGCCCCTCGCTTACATAATATCTTCAACCAGGTTTACAACAACACTTTTGACTAATGCCCCACGCTATTCACATCACCACGCTCAAACGTATGCTCCAATCTCCTGAACCCGTAGACCTCAAACTATGGACGCGCAGCGGTGAGATACAATCCTGGCACCGCTGCATCTCTCTTCGCTACGACTTCTACAAAGGCACGTGAAGAATGAAACTGCTGGATAGCAACGAAATCCGGTAGCTGAGAGATGTCTGCGTGTTTGAAATAAATGGGTTGGAGGTATTTATGTGAAATTACTTGGGCTGAGATTTGTTGCTTTGAAAAGAACTTCGTACTTTTGCAATGACAGATTCCGCCACGCTTCCCATTAGAACAGCGAACCAGGGCGGAACTTCGTTTTTATATACGTTTATGAACTTATACAAAGCAACCACTTGACTACCCTCAAATCATTGCTCAACTAAAAAGCAGAGGTCTTCTTTTTCGTAATGAAACACATGTAATTCAACAACTTCAAATAATCAGTTACTTTCGAATTGCCAACTACCTCAAAACTTTTGAAGTTGTTGGCAGTAATCATGTTTATGTTCCTCATAGCTATTTTGAAGATACACTTCAATTATACTATTTTGATAAAGAATTACGTCATATTCTCTTTGGTGCTATTCAAAGTATTGAAATAGCATTTCGTTCAAAGGTTATTCATCATGTGGCTTTGGCACATGGAGCTTTTTGGTTCACTGATTCTTCTATCGCAGTAAGACAGAACTGTTTCCGCGAAAACCTAGATCAAATAAAGAAAGAATTGAAACGTTCCAAGGAAGAATTCGTACAAGAACACTTTCAAAAGTACACATCTCCAGATGTACCTCCTGTTTGGAAAACACTCGAGATTACTTCTTTCGGTTTGCTTTCTAAATTGTTCTGCAACATAGATGATAACAGATTAAAGAAAAAAATAGCGCGTGACTTTAACCTACCTCAGCATCTATGTCTTGAAAGTTGGATTAAAAGTTTTGTAGCCTTACGCAACTGCATTGCACATCACGCACGTGTTTGGAATAGACGTTATCCGCAACAACCACAAGTCTCAGGTAACTTTAGAGGCTTATGGATTAACACATCTCATGTGCGAACCAATAAGCTATATGCTATCATTTGTTGTCTCGCTTACATGCAAGATAATATTCATCCGCAGAATACATTTAAGCAACAGATTAAAGATTTGTTGTCGCAATATGGCAATGTCAACTTACACCAGATGGGATTCCCTAACAACTGGGAAACTGAACCTTTGTGGCAATAATATAAAGCTAAGTCCAATTGCTTACTATGGGACTTAGCTTTATTAGTATGATTCTATAGCACTTTCTGAATAACCAATTCCAACATCGGAATCTCTCTTATTACAAGATAGGCACTACAAAGTGTATTGCCACGAAACTCCTTCATCGAACTTATATCTACTTCTGCTCGAATATTAAAGTGCTCACTATGGTTAAGCCAAGAAATACGGCCAACACCAATGAACTGTAAAAGATGATGATTGCCATATAGAGAGGCACGGACAACAAAGAAAACAAGGTTTCCAATGTGCTACCTGTCATAAATGACTGCAAACGAGAGTGGTCGCTCAATCGCTGTTGGTATTCGTCAATACTCTTGAACTCAAAGATTGTCATGGGTAATTTGAGAAATTTGCGTAAGTAGTCGCCCAATATACCAATGCTGATTTGCGTACTCATCAAAGGTGGCACTATTCATGCCAATGGCTGTGAGCGAATCGCGAATACCAGCTACGCTCACCCCCCTCACGTGTGAGGGAGTGAGCGCAGATAAGATAAGGGATAGTCTTTACCATAATACGATGCAACCATGCGCACACAGGCAGGACCGCAATCCATTTGGTCAAACTATCGGGAGAATTTCATTCTTTATTCTTTTAGCTTTTCTTTTTCTTGGGCATCACATTGAAGCGATACACCACGTGGAGCATTACGTAGCGAGGTTGCGAGTTGACCCATGTTTCGGTGCGACCTTGGGCATTCACAGAGTGCTGCACGTTGCTGATTTGCTTCAAGATGTCTACGGCATTGAGGCGGAAGGTAAGGTTACCCTTTAAGATGGTCTTGGCCACAGAGGCGTTCCACACCCAGTTGGTGGTGTTGAGAGTGTGGTCACTATAGCCGTTACGATTGTAAAGGTTGAGGTCGGTGGTGATTTGCCAATTCATTGGTAAATTGAGGGTAGCATTAGCACCTGCTGTAATGTCGAAAGCAGATATATCGTCATACCCCTCGCGCGCTGAACGACTGTTGAGCCATGAGAGGCTACCACGTATGCCGAAGGTATGTTTACCTACGCGATAAGATAGTGCCAATTGCTCACCAAGCGTTAGGTTGTTCACCACGCTGCGCTCAAGTGTTTCACTTTCAGACGCATAGTCTACGGAGTGTACGTATGAGGCGGTGGTTACAGTCTGAAATTGGAAGGATTCCTTCTTTCCGAAAGGCATTGAATATTGTACGGATTCATACGTATTCCAATTGCCATCAATGTTTTTGGGCATCCATGTGCTCACGCCTGTTGCACGATTGTAGAGGCGGGCTTGAGCAATGGCATTGTCGGTGCGTCCGTAACTTGCATAGAGTACGACGTTGTTATGTCGTTGATTGTGAAAACGTGCGTAGCGTGCATTCACACTGTGCGTGCGAGGCTTCTTCAATCCGGGGTTGTTAATATAGATATTTGTAGGGTCGCTATCATTGATGGTGCCAAGTTGGTTGTAGATGCTTGGTACATTCTTTGTGAAACTATAATTTGTCTCTATCTCCGTACGAATCTTCTGCCCGTTGTTCTTGTATCTGAGCTTTATAGTCGGGGTAAACTTGCTGATGGTTCGTGATAACAGAGTGTCTAACTTCGCCTTGTCGTAGTCCAAACGTTCGTGCATGATGTCTCCGCGCAGAGTGAGATCTGCATTGAAGCTCTTGCTCGAACTCACACTTGGCACATAGAGATATGCGAAACTTACAAGTGGGCTAATCTTGTTTTGTGTCAAATTAGAAGCATAGGTATTGTTGAAGTCTACAGCCAACTGTTCGGGACTGATGGCAGAAGGGGGGACCATCATGCTTCCATTAGCTCCGTTTGCAAACTCTTCATGCAGATGCAGCAAAGTGTTGACTTGATCGTAGCAATGAAAGTCATACTGAATCTCAGGTTTGATTAAAGCGTAATGTCCTGCACCGCTCTGGTAAGGGCTATAGTTCCATGTATAGGCAATGTCGGCATTCATTCCATAATTCTTCGAGACATAATCGGACTTTTGAAACAAATTATCCCCACTGCCCGCATTGGTTGAAGTTGGTCCGTACACTCTGTTGAATGAGTTGAGGTAGCGATTTGTGTCGCGACGATAGTTTCCCGTAAAGGCAATCTCCATATTATCGTTTGTCGCTGGGAACGAAATGGTTGTGTTCGCGGCTAAATTAGCGATTATCCAATCAGACTTGCCGTCTTGGTCATTGCCTATACGTGTTAAGAGGTTGCGAGTGAAACGCGAAGATGTCATTCCATTTTGAGCAAAGAGAGAATCGAGGGACTGCACGCGGTATTGCTCCTCTGGATTTTCTGAGAATTGTGCTCGATGACTTATGCTTGTGTAATTATTCTTCAAATAATCGATAGAGGGCCTTAACTCGAAATATGCATGCTCGGCTGAATACTGAAATTGGTGTGCTGACATCAGGTGCAACTTCCGATCGTTGCGTAGAGAATGCGAACGCTCAAAGATGTCGCCTGTATTGAAGTAATTCACATTGCTGCCCTTATGTTCCACTTCGGGTGCTTCGTGCGTCAGAGTGACGTTACCAAAGACTTTGGAACGGTCGTGCGAATATAGATAATCCAATCCGCCCATTTTTACGTCCAGTTCTCCGTCTTGTGCCCAGCCACCGCCCCATTGACCTGAGGAACTGCCCGTCTGGGTATCCTTGATGTTGTTGAGATTAGCAAAAGCAGCAAGTCGCATTTTACCGCTATACCCCATCCCGAAGGCTTTGCCCAAGTAGCGGTCAGAAGGGAATCCATAACCACCTTCCACATTGCCTAACCAACCTGTGGAATAGGCTTTCTTCAATATCACGTCCATCACCATGTGCTCGTCTGCACCATCGATTTTCTTACCATTGACTTTGGCTTTCAGATAATCATCGTTTGCCGCACGGTCGTACACCTTAATGTTCTTCACCGTATAGGCTGGTAGATTTTCAAGGGCAACTTTGGGGTTGCCCGCAAAAAAGTCCTCGCCATTGACCATCAGGCTTTCGATAAACTTTCCATTCACCTTGATTTGTCCGTCTTTGAGTTCTGCTCCTGGGAGTTGTGCCACCAATGCATCCAACATGGAACCTTCTGCCAAGTCGAAAGCTGCTGCGTCATAAACCACAGTGTCTCCTCGCGTCACCATCTTGATATGAGTGGCACGGACAACGACTTCCTTCAACTGTCTTGTCTTGACTTTCTTCATCCAAAGCGTGCCGATGCCAAGGGTAGTATTGCGTTTGGAGACAACTGTGAAATCTTTTTGCACTTCATTGTAACCTTCTTTTTCTGCACGCAAGGTATATCTACCTGGGCGAAAATCAAATTCAAGACGATAAGTGGCGCTCTGTACATCAGCATATGTCACCTTATACGGCACTTGAATGCTATCGTTGAGGTACAAAGTATACAGAGCATTTTCAATAGGCATTTCGGTAACCTCTTCATTGACTCCAAAACTTACTAAGCACTTTTGAGCATTGGCCACATAGAACTGGCAAAGCATGAGAACTAAAATGGAGAGAAATTTTCGCATATATATGGATTTTGTTTATATTTTATCATACAGAAAGGACTTGTACCCTCATTATTAGAGGGTACAAGTAACAACGAGTCGCTCTAAATCTTGAAAAGACTGAGACAAGACACTATCAATGCAATCCTTAATAAATCGGGCAGCATTGTACATGGGGATACAAATTGATATGTTTGGGGATTTCTCCATGTTCTTGTTGTTATTTGACGGTGTAAAATTAGATATTTGCCATCAGAGGTGAATTATCCAATTCATATTTCCATTGTCATTTTCAAATAAATCACAACACAAACACAAAAACATACAAGAGAAATGCTTACCTTTACAGCCAAAACAAACTAGGATTTATGCGGAAATCACTTTTTTATAAAAGAACATTGCATACAAAAGATGGGGTTATACCTCAATATTGTAGTAAGGAAGGTTCATTCTTGAAAGTTATACCACACAACAATGAGAATTTGGATACTGAGTTACATTCCCACAATTTTTACCTAATTTTATGGATAAAAAAAGGACAGGGGACTCATTCTATAAATTTTCAAGATTTTCCAATAAGTGATAATCAAATCTTATTATTTTCACCAGGAGACTTACATAAAGCAGTTTGCACGAATGAGGAAGACATTGGAATACCCTTTACAGAGGATTTACTCAATCTTCTACCATTAAAAATAGCCGATTGGATTCGTTATAATGTATTCTGCAATATTGGTACGCCACCAGTTGCAACCATTGATGACAACATCGCGGAAATACTAACGAAGTGGATAGAAGTTCTAAAATCGTTACTTGAAAATCAGAAGGATGATATAAATTATTGTACTGCAGCTACAATATCTGTAATACTCAAGATTTTAAAGGAACATGCCTCTTGGGAAAATGATTTCATGGATTTTACCCCCCCAAAAAAAATTAAAAATAATATATGATTTCAAAAAATCGATTGAATTTAATCTAAAAAAATCGCATTCGCCTGCATTTTACTCTATAGATATAGGAGTAGCAGAAAGCAAACTATCAGCTATAACGAAAGAGATTTATGGATTAAGTCCCAAAAAAATCATAAATGAAGGAATAATCTTAAAAGCAAAAAAACTGCTTGAAGAATTGGGTTTTACCGATGCACCACACTTTGTAAAATTCTTCAAGAAAGAAACAGGTATGACACCAGGTCAGTTTAAAGAGACCTTATAATTTTGTCTTTTCTCCACCGCTCATTCGGTCATAGTTTTGCACCAAAAAGTACAAGACTATGACCGAATTTTTCATACATCAATTCTCTTCTTCCCTATTCTGCATATAAAAAAAGAGGAGGTCGAAAAACCTCCTCTCTGTGATTCGCTTGGGGTTTTCGTGATTCTGCAGGAGTATTTTGTTTTCTTTTATCAAAATACTTTACTTATCACCATGTAAAAAGCCTTGATACATAAGAGATAAATCCCTTATTATCAGATTCTTTTGGGCATAAGGCGAATAAGCATTTTTTTGAGGGAAAACACCCTTTAACAAAGTGGTCATTTACCGTTCAAAAATCATTGGTATCACCTTGGTATCACCATAATTGAAGGGAGATACCAATAATATGAACAGAATTTATATTGAATGCCTTAATTATTAGTCAAAGATCGCTCTTCGCTACACGCTAATTGCTTGTGTTGCGAAATGTTAAGGAGTAAATACATACATAGAAATAGGGCTATTGTGTCCTTTTATGGCTCGTTCCCGTGACCTAATTTTGCACACGAAAACGAAATGCAAAGCATATCCTGCCAAGCGTTTCCAATAAAATCTACTTCAGTTTATCCTCTTAATTAACTGAAGCAAAGTTACTCTTTTCCATCGAATTAGCAGTACTTTTGATAATATTTTTTTGGAGCCGTTATGCAGGATTTAACGGACGTGCGCACCCGACAAGTCATTTCTACGTTTAACAGAATATAGGTTACAACTATGCAAACAATAGAAATCCTTGCTCAATGGGTTCGAGAAATAAAAATCAATGAGGTAAAATGCGGCATTCTTCCTAAAGGAAGTACCGAAAACTCGATGAGATGCACCGTCTCACAGTACAACCGCGAACATGGTCATGAACGTGGTGTCGGGGTTCATCTTTCCTACTTTTGGGAAGAACGAGCCGTATGTGCCGTTGGTGTTTCGTTTGATGAATTTATCAAACATCATAAAGATCGTAAGTATGTCAACACATGGCGCAGCACAGCAAAAGACATCTTCTATTCTGAACTCGCTAAGAGCGAGGAAGAAGAAAACGAACAGAATTGATAGCAGTCTTACAGACACGCAAGAAGTTATCTACACTGTAAGCCAACTCGCAGAAGAGTTGGGAACGACCCCTGCAGCTATCAGAAAACGAATAGCGAGAGGCTTTATTCCTGCTCATAAGGAAGGCCGCAAGCTAATCATTCTGAAAAGCGAGTATGTGGGTAGTTTGAGAGAACGATAATGAACTCTTAATTAACCACTATATACTTTTTGCCCCTGCCTACGCTGTGAAGCGCATGGGCAGGGGCTTTTTAATCTCAAAACGTAAACAATGATACCAGACGATATAAAAGACCGCATATTGGAGGCTACTGATTTAGTGGCACTCGTCAGTCAGACGGTGCAGCTGAAGAAAAGTGGGCCTCGCTATGTAGGTTGTTGCCCGTTCCATGCGGAAAAGACGCCCTCGTTCTATGTGTTTCCGCAAACAGGCACATTCAAATGCTTTGGCTGCGGTGAAGGAGGTGATGCCATTGCGTTTCTGATGAAACGTGATGGACTTTCTTATGTGGAAGCAGTCAAACAGTTGGGCAAACTGTGTGGCATAGAAGTGGCGGAGCAGGAGGAAGATCCTGAAGCTAAGCAGAAACGCATGCACAAGGAGGCGCTGTTGGTGGCGAACGAACAGGTGGCGAAGTTCTATGTGGAGCAGTTTGCGCTATCTAAAGAAGCGCAAAGCTATGCTTTTGGACGTTGGGGCGAGGAGTATTGCACGCTCAAAGGCATTGGCTATGCCCCGAAGTCGGGCAAAGCTCTCGCTGGCTTGAATATCAAGCGCGAGTTTTTGAGCGAGTTGGGATTGGTGAACAAAGGCGGCTATGACCAGTACCAAGACCGCGTGGTGATACCTATCAATGACCGATATGGGCATGTGATAGGCTTTACCGCTCGATGCTTGGGTGACGAGCAACCCAAGTATAAGAATAGCGCAGATTCGATTTTGTTTCATAAGTCAAGAGTGCTGTTTGGTATGGAGGACGCTTGGCGACAAGCTGCCAAGACGGATAAGATGTTCCTCGTTGAAGGCGCACCCGATTGCATGCGCTTGCAAAGCATCGGGGTGCTGAACACGGTGGCTGCACTGGGTTCTGCCTGGAATAAGGACCACTTTGCACTGATTAAGAAAAGTGCAAGCAAGGTATGTTTCTTGCCCGATGATGATCCGCCTAAAAGAGGCGAACATTTCGGGCATGGGGTGCAAGTGCTGTTTGAGGCAGGCAAACTCGCAATGGAGTGCGGTTTGTCGGTTTCTATCAAGGAAATACCCGACATAGAGAATGCGCACAAGCAGGATCCCGACACGTTCTATCAGAATATGAACGTGTTCCGCTCTGTGGAAGAGGTGGACTTTATTCTGTGGCGGGCGCAAAAGGCTTTCAGATTTGCGCAGACCACGGAGGAGCAGCGTGTGGTGGTGCGTGAAATTGCGTATTTGCTGACATTGATTGACGACCCGACGGGCGTATCAATGTACGTTGATAAGTTGTCTGCCATTTCGGGCAAAAAGGGCTTTTGGAAGGAGGCTATCAATGCAGAGAAGAAACGCATCGAGGAGGAAGAGAAACGAGAACGAGGGGAGGCAGTGGACGACCTCTATAAACGCTTTGGCTTTTATGTGGAACAGGGCAAGTACTTCTCTATCACGGAGAAAGGGAATGTCTATGAGTGGTCGAACTTTACAATGGAACCGCTTTTTCATATTAAGGATAATCTCAATCCGAAACGTTTGTACATGCTGACAAACGAGCTACACATGAAGGTGTTGATTGAACTCAACCAAGAGGACTTGGTGAGCATTTCTAAGTTTAAGCAGAAGATCGAAGGGCAAGGCAACTTTATTTGGAAAGCTACGGAACGTGAGCTTACCAAACTCAAATCGTTTCTCTATGAGAAAACGGAAACGGCTTCGCAGATTAAGCAGATGGGCTGGCAACGTGAGGGCTTTTATGCTTTTGGCAATGGGGTGTTCTTCAAAAATAAGTTTTACACAGCTGATGATTATGGCATTGTAAGATTGCCCGATTTGGGCAATTACTACTTGCCTTCTTCATCGAAGATATACAAGGATGATGCCCGGCTTTTCACGTTTGAAAAGCAGTTTGTGCATCTCAACTACTCTTCCGTTACGCTGGAAGAGTTTACCACGCAACTTTTCAAGGTGTTTGGCAATAATGGGCGGATAGGCTTCGCGTTCTATCTCGCCACACTCTTTCGTGATGTGGTCACAAATGCTTCGGCAGAGCATTGGTTCCCGATTCTCAATCTCTTTGGTCCGAAAGGTA
>ERZ772860.2053-NODE-2053-length-12358-cov-10.333740_pt1 | contig 12358 bp, 9 predicted proteins | sample MGYA00511342_ERZ772860 | MGnify/ENA primary metagenome ERZ772860 (study PRJEB29015, sample SAMEA2737665) | human gut metagenome | biome: human gut; feature: human-associated habitat; material: faeces | place: China | collected 2012 ... | reverse complement strand
AGCTCCCTGGCTCTCGCCAAATCTTCCTCCGTGATATGGGGCAGGGCTAAGCGAAGCGCGCCTACTTCCAGCAGTATGCGGGTATCCATGACGTCGCTGAGCTCTTTACAGGACAGTTTGGTGACTACAGCGCCTCTGTTGGGATATATCCTGACAAGGCCCTGCGCTTCCAGCTGGCGAAAAGCCTCCCGAACCGGTATATGGCTGACGCTTAACGCAGTGGATATCTCGTCCTGCCTTAGAGGCATATCTCCCGGAAGCTCGCCGCGCACTATGGCCGTGCGTATCACCTGAAAGACCCAATCCCGTGCTGCCATGGACCGAGGCTGCATTTCTTCGGCGATTTTTTTAAGATCCATATATATTGCCGTCACTTTCAATGATAATATTATATGATATATTTTATCCGAATTTCGGCAATAGTCAATACATCAGTCGCATATGTCCGCCGTTGACGCACAGCTTATTCATTTATGGATGAGCTACTTGTACCCAGCCCGGCCGGCACAAACGCGTATCTGGTAGTCAGCCCTTCTACCGGCTCATCGCCTATCAGCAGCTCCTCATGCTTTACCGTCACCCTGTACCTGTAACCCTTTCCTGGCTTGACTGCAGCGTCGATGTACTCTATGTGCCCTTCACGGCCGTTCCATGTCATAAGCGGCTTTTCCGCCTTGCCGGCTTCGCTGCGCCACAGGGTATACATTCCGAAATCATCCGGACAATCGAAAGATACCATAACGCCTCCTTCTTCGCGCACCGCCAGGAGGTTCTGTGCCGATCCCGGCACTGCCCAGTAGCCCGATACGTCCTCCGGCGCTGTTTCTTCCGTAAAGTATTCGGTAACTCGGCTGCTTTGGGGCGTCATGGCGTTGGCGAGGACTACCTTGTGCTGCTTTTTCAGCGTCTTTGCGTCTATGGAATACTGCTTCACGCTTTCAGGCCTTTCAAAATCTCCGCTCCTGCCATCGGGATATATGTGGTTAAAAAGCTCATACAGCATCAGCGCAGGATAAGTGCCGCCGGTGGCGGAGGACGGCAGCAGCCCCAGCCTGTCGCTATCGTACCCCTGCCATACGACGGCGGTATATTCAGGCGTGTATCCTGCCATCCACGCATCCCTGTTGCCGTTTGCCAAGCCAACTGTGCCCGTCTTGCCGGCTATGGGTATATCAAGCGTATTCAGCCGGTGGCCCGTTCCCTCAGTCACCACGCTTTTGAGCATGCTGGTAAGGATATAGGCGTTTGCCTCGCTCATCACTCTTCGGCTGTCCTGCCTGTATTCATATACCGTCAGGCCGTTCCTGTCGGTTATCTTCTTTATCAACGTTGGTGTATTGTATATACCGCCTGAGGCAAAACAGGAATATGCCCCTGCGATCTGTAAAGGAGATACGCCATAGGTAAAGCCGCCGAGAGCAAGTGCCAGACTGTCGTCCTTATCGTCAAACTCTATACCGCACCTTTTTGCGAAATCCTTTGCCCTGTGTACCCCTACTGCCGATAGCGTCTTTACCGCAGGCACGTTGAGTGACTTGGTTACGGCTTCCCGCACAGTTACCCAGCCGTAATATTTATTTCCGTAATTTGACGGCGTATAATCGGCAAAAGTCGTCTCCTCGTCCAGTATCATATCCGCCGCAGTATAGTTTAGGTATTCAAATGCCGGTGCATATGCTATAACAGGCTTTATCACGGAACCGGGCTGACGCCGTATATCGGTCGCCCGGTTGAAGGATATGCCGCCCGTGTAGCTGCGCCCGCCCACCATTGCGACTACCATGCCTGTGGAGGGCTCCAGTACCACTATTGCAGCCTCTGAATCCTCTGCCGGGAACAGCTCTCCGTTTTTGAACATCTCCTCGCAGTAATGCTGTATATCGCTGTCCATGGCGGAATAAATGCTGTAACCGCCCCGTATCAGCTCGTCTACGGTAATTCCCATCAGCGCAGCAGCGCTCTTTGTAACGGCGTCTGTATAGTAGCCGCTGTACTCCTCACGCTTGTCGTGCAGTATGGTAGGGCGCCCGGCTGAGGCCTGCTTTTTTTCATCGTCGGTTATATAGCCGTAATCCCGCATAAGCCTGAGTATATTGTTGCGTCTGTTTATTGAAGCCGCATAGTTTATATGTGGCGCGTAGCCCGACGGGGACTTGAGTATCCCTGCAAGCATGGCGCTCTGATCCAGAGTAAGGTCGGATGCGTGTACTCCAAAATAGCCCTCGGCTGCCGCCTCGATACCGTAATACCCGCCGCCGAAGTAAACGTAATTCAGGTACATCTCAAGGATATCCTCCTTGCTGTACTGCCGCTCCATCTCATAGGCAAGGGCTGCCTCCTCAGCCTTTCTGGATATGGTTTTTTCGGAGGTGAGGTGGCTGAGCTTTATGAGCTGCTGGCTTATGGTAGAGGCTCCCTGAACGTAGCTGCCGGCCTTTATGTCTGCCACGATAGCGCCGGCAATGCGTATGATGTCTACTCCCTCGTGCTCAAAAAATCGCGCGTCTTCGGCGGAGATAAAAGCATACACAGTGCTTGGCTGTAGTTCACTGATGCTCACCCATGTCCTGTCCTGAACTCCGTGTAAGCGGGTAACCATATCGCTTTGCCCATCGTATATTATTGAGGTCCTGTCGCAGCCTGTTATTCTGTATACGTCGAAATCCACCCACCTGTCCATACCAAGGGTCTTGACCGCGCCGCAAAGCAAAAACAAAACTGCCGCGGCAGTAACGGCCAGCAGCAGTATCTTTAATCCTCTGAACCTCATTTTCCTTATCCCTCCATCGTATTCCTGACATTAGTATCGCCAGAGCGGCAGAAGAATAAAATCCAAATCGGCGTAAAAATATTAAGTTTTTCTTATTTATATATCAGCAGCAGAAAATATAGGGCATACCGCCCATTGAGCTGCAGCATAGCATACTGGCGCAGAGCGGGCAGGGGCTGCAATTGTAGGAGCCGTAGTTGCCTGTGCTTCTGGTATAAGCGCCGCCGCTGTTTTTTATCGAACTGTACGCCGCGGCGTACTCCGGGTTGTGGGGCTCCTGCTGATAGGCTATCGTCAGGTATTCCCGGGCCTTATCGTACCAGCCCTGGCGCAGGTATATTATGCCGTAGAGATAGTACCATTCGGCGTTGCGGGTGGATATGGCGTCCAGCACCGCCTTGGCGGCCTGAAGGTTATTCTGGTTGATGAAAGCCCTCGCCCTGTTGAATTCCTGAGCATTCGGGCCGGAATATGAGCTTCCGGAGCCGGTATATCCGCCGCTGTAGGAGTCATAGGTGCCATTGCCGTTTCTGTTGGCGTAGCTTGAGCTCTGACCGTTTTTCTTTGTCAGCATCTCATAGGCTTCGTTGACCTCCACCAGCTTTTCGTTTGCAAGCTCCTTCAGATCGGAATCGGTATACTTGTCCGGGTGGTACTTCTTGACGAGTTTAAGGTACGCAGACCTTATCTCCTCCTGCGAAGCACCCTCGTTTACTCCAAGTACCTTATAAGGGTTATTCATCTTTTCCTCCAAGAACCTCTCTGTTTTTTGCAGGGCAGCCGTCAAGGATTATATTATCCAGCAGTCCCTCATGAGATAGTAAGTTCAAAAGCTGATAAGCATTTATCGCCTCATTAAGGGAACAGTTCAGCAGGAACTCCGCCCTGTCCTTATCTGCGCCTGACGCGATGAACGGATTGTAGCTGCCTTTCCTTTTATCCTTATCCCTGTCGTCCCAGGCATCTATTAAATATACCCAGCGGCCGAGGTGATACAGCGTGTGTGCGAGGGCTATCCTGTCTCCCCGGTTCTCAATGGGCGCAGAAAGGCCTACGGATTTCATCATTCGGGCAAAGGCGTCTGCCGGGGCATCCAGCTCGGAGCAGTTCGCTTTTTCAAGCTCGCCAAGCTCCTTCAGGCCCCGGGATATGGCACGATCCATTTCAGGCTGCCTGTTTGCCGCCTTTTTCATGGCGCCGCCAAGGGCAGCTTTTGCACAGACAGCCACGGGATTTTTGTCGTCCCGCCAGTCGTCGTCCAGCTTGTAATAGGCCAGCAGCACATCCATATCAGCGGCAAAGCGCAGCATATCGTCGGCGGCTGCGGCAAGGCGCGGCTTTGATAAAGGCTTATATACGCAGCGGCGCTTTTGCACATTGTCAGTACCGTCGAGGCCGGAAAGCAAGAGAGCTATAAAAGTACAGTCGTAGCTCAGAACGCTCCGCGCTATTTCGCCGTATTCGGCGCTGAGACATTTACACAGCCCGCAGTAATACGCCCTGTATTCGGTATATTCTCTTATTCTGAGCTCGTCCTGATTCGGCTGGATGTATCCGTACATGGCTATACCTCATTATTTCTTGCAATATTGTATCATCAATTAGCTGCATCTCCAAATATTATTTGCGCCAAACTGGAGCAAAAATATGAAAAACAGGAAAAAAGCTTGCGGCACGCCGGATTTTATTATGTTGTGACACATATTTCACATTATGATAGCTGAATTATATTTGAAATAGTACAATGTATTTGTTATAATGTAAACATCAATGCGGCAAACAAAAATACAGCTGCATAATTTTAAGGAGGAAACTTATACATGAAGAAGTTCATTGCTATTGTTATGGTAGCCATGTTCGCTCTGTCTATGGTAGCTTGCTCTCAGCCTGCTGCCGAGGAGACTCCCGCAACCGAGAAGACTCCCGCAACCGAAGAGACCGCTGCTCCCGAAGCCACCACTGAGGCTGCTTCCGAGTACAAGGTCGCTATGATCACCGACTACGGCGATATCACCGACCAGTCCTTCAACCAGACCACCTACGAAGCCTGCAAGGCTTTCTGTGAGGAAAAGGGTATTGACTTCAACTACTTCAAGCCCGCCGGCGACTCCGATGCAGAGCGCGTTGCTATGATCGAGTCCTCTATCGACGAAGGCTACAACGTAGTCGTAATGCCCGGCTATGCCTTTGCCGGCGCCATCAAGGAGACCGCAGGCACCTATTCCGATGTTACCTTCATCGCTCTGGATGTAGGCGCCGCTGACCTGGGCGACGATTATCAGCTTCCCTCCAACCTGTATTGCGCGGTATACCAGGAAGAGCTCTGCGGCTATATGGCAGGCTACGCTGCCGTAAAGCTGGGCTATAAGAACCTGGGCTTCCTGGGCGGCATGGCCGTTCCCGCTGTTGTGCGTTACGGCTACGGCTTCGTACAGGGCGTTGACGCCGCTGCGGCTGCTCTGGGTCTCACCGACGTTAAGCTGAACTACGTCTACGGCGGTCAGTTCTACGGTGATTCCGACATCACTGCCGTTATGGATACCTGGTATACCAACGGCACCGAGGTCGTATTTGCCTGCGGCGGCGGTATCTACACCTCTGCTGCTGAGGCTGCTGCCAAGGTCGGCGGCAAGGTCATCGGCGTTGACGTTGACCAGGCTGCTATCATCGACGGCGCTTATGGCGAGGGCATGACTGTTACCTCCGCTATGAAGGGCCTCGCCCCCACCGTAAAGACAATGCTGAGCGAAGTAGTTGCGGGCAATTTCGCAAACTATGGCGGCAAGATCGACACTCTGGGTCTGGTATCCGACAACCCCGAGGACAACTACGTACAGCTCCCCATGGGCTCCACTCAGTTTGCAGACGGCAAGTTCACTGTTGACGATTACAAGGCTCTGGTAGCCGATATGTTCGCCGGCAAGATCACCGTTTCCAACGATACAACCAAGGCTGCCTCTGACTTCGCCACCGTTATCACCGTTGACGATCAGGGCGCTATCAAGTAATTCAGCTTGAGCCTTACAGGAGGGCCGCTTCGGCGGCTCTCTTTTTTTGTGTATAAAATTTGTCGAAAGCGCTAAATTTTCTTTGCTTTATACATACAAATATAGTAAACTTTACTTATATGTATATGGTTTCCGTCCCCGTGAAACAAGTAGCGCCCGGGCCATAAAAACGGAAGGAGGGACAGTGACTTGGAAAATCAGTATGCTATAGAAATGCTGAATATTACCAAGAAGTTTCCTGGCATAATCGCCAACGACAACATCACGCTTCAACTCAGAAAGGGCGAAATACATGCCCTGCTCGGCGAAAACGGAGCCGGCAAATCAACCCTTATGAGCGTACTTTTCGGTCTGTATCAGCCTGAGGAGGGCGAGATACATAAGGACGGCCGCAAGGTCGAGATCAAGGATCCTAATGACGCCAACGCCCTTGGCATAGGCATGGTTCACCAGCACTTCAAGCTGGTGGAATGCTTCTCTGTTCTGGACAACATCATACTTGGCGTCGAGCCCAACAACCACGGCTTTCTGCAAAAGCAGGACGCCCGAAAAAAGGTTATGGAGCTTTCCGAAAAATACGGTCTTGCCGTTGACCCTGATGCTCTCATAGAGGATATCACCGTAGGCATGCAGCAGCGCACAGAGATACTCAAGATGCTGTATCGCGACAATGACATACTTATATTCGATGAGCCTACGGCTGTGCTTACCCCTCAGGAAATAGACGAGCTGATGCAGATCATCAAAAACCTCGCCGCCGAGGGCAAGAGCATACTGTTCATATCTCATAAGCTAAATGAAATAATGGCGGTGGCAGATCGCTGCACCGTCCTTCGCAAGGGCAAGTATATAGGCACCGTGGAAACCGCTGATACCACCATGGAGGAGCTCTCCTCAATGATGGTAGGCCGCAACGTCAGCTTTCACGTTGAAAAGGGCCCGTCCAATCCCGGCGACGTTATCCTTTCTGTAGAAGATCTTACCGTAGCCTCCAAGGTACACAAGAACAACGCCGTAAAGAACGCATCCTTGAAGGTGCGCGCAGGCGAGATAGTCTGCATAGCGGGCATTGACGGAAACGGCCAGACCGAATTCGTCCATGCCCTTACCGGCCTTGAGCCCGCCGTATCCGGCAAGATCACCCTCTCCGGCAGGGATATAACCAACGTTCCCATACGTCAGCGCAGTATAATGGGCATGAGCCACATACCCGAGGACCGCCACAAGCACGGGCTGATATTGGATTACACACTGGAGGACAACCTTGTGCTCCAGCGCTACTTTGAGCCCGAATTCACCGACAAGGCGGGCTTCCTCCGCAGGAACAATATCCGCTCCTATGCGGAAAAGCTGATCGGCCAGTACGACATCCGTTCCGGTCAGGGTCCCATCACCATTGCCAGAAGTATGTCCGGCGGCAATCAGCAGAAGGCCATAGTCGCCCGCGAGATAGACAAAAACCCTGAGCTGCTGGTAGCCGTCCAGCCCACCCGAGGCCTTGACGTAGGCGCAATCGAGTACATTCACAAACAGCTTGTAGCCCAGCGTGACGCCGGCAAGGCAGTACTGCTGGTATCCCTTGAGCTTGATGAAGTGATGGACGTTCCGGATCGCATACTGGTAATGTACGAGGGCGAGATAGTCGGCGAGCTTGACCCAAAGACCACCACTCAGGAAGAGCTGGGCCTCTACATGGCAGGCGCAAAGAGAGACGAGGTGAAAGCATGAAAAAGAATCTGCTGAAAAATAACGGTGTGCAGTCGCTGATAGCGTCCCTCGTATGCATCGTGCTGGGACTGTTTATAGGCTATATTGTGCTGCTGTTCATTAATCCTACCGGCGCAGGCAATGCCATAGTTACCATAGTAAAGAACTTCATGACCTACAACAGGCCCCAGGCACAGCTGAAGTATATGGGCAATACGCTGGTAAAGACGGCTCCGTTGCTCCTCTGCTCCCTGTCAATACTATTTTCCTATAAAGTAGGCCTGTTCAACATAGGCGCCGCCGGTCAGTACTGTGCCGGCGTGGCTCTGGCGCTTTACACGGCGCTTGGCCTGGGCTGGAGCTGGCTCCCCTGCCTCGTATTCGCAATGCTGGCGGGCGCGCTGCTCGGCTGCATAAGCGGTGTGCTAAAGTCATACCGCAACGTAAACGAGGTCATATCCGGCATAATGCTCAACTGGATAACCCTCTACCTCACAAATATGCTGCTCACCAAGGTAAAGGAAGAGACCAGCCCATACACTCTGGTGCTAAACACCACCAATCCCAATGCGGTGCTGCCCTCCCTAGGCTTAGGCAAGTTGTTCAACAACAACCAGTACGTAGGCCTCGCCATTCCCCTTGCCATAATCATCGCCATAGTGGTGCTGATAGTACTGGAAAAGACCCGCTTCGGCTACGAACTGCGCGCTACCGGCTACAATAAAAACGCAGCCAAGTACTGCGGCATGGCTGAAAAGCGCAACATAATCCTCTCCCTCGGCATCTCCGGCGCACTGGCAGGACTGGGTGCGGCTATGCTTTACCTCACCGGCTACGAGCAGTGGCAGTGCTCCACTTCCTCCGTCCCCGGCATGGGCTTCAACGGCATAGCGGCCGCATTCTTAGGCGGACTGAACCCCATAGGTTCGATATTCTCATCCTTCTTCATTCAACACATAACCGCCGGTGGCGCATATGTGGATAAGTCCATGTACTGCTCTCAGATATCAGACCTTATCTCCGCCATAATCATCTACCTTTGCAGCTTCGTGCTGTTCTTTAAAACGGTGATGAACCGCGGTATTGCAAAGAGCGAGGAAAAAAAGGCCCGGCTGGAAAAGCAGGCAGCTCTCTGCGCAAATACTGAGAAAGGAGGCGACAATTAATGGTACTGCTGATACAATACACCCTGCTGTTCGCTTCTGTTCTGCTGCTGGTGGCCCTTGGCGGCTGCTTCTCCGAGCATTCCGGCGTAATCAACCTGGGCCTTGAAGGCATAATGGTAATGGGTGCTCTGGGCGGCGCACTGATGATGCGCTACCTGCCTGACGGCACTCCAGCTGCCCTTATGGTACTGCTGGTAATACTCACCAGCATCATAGCAGGCATGCTCTACTCCTGCCTGCTGGCTATATCCGCCATTCACTGCAACGCTGACCAGACCATCGTCGGCACCGCCATGAACATACTTGGCACTGCGGCGGCCACCGTTATCGTAAAGGCTATAAACACCGCAGCTAATCCCGATGACGTATCCTCTACCATACAGTACGTCAGCGCCAAGAAGGCCTTCCTTGTGAACATAGGCTCCTTTGAGTTCAACTGGTTCATGCTGGTCGCAGTGATAGCACTGGTGCTGTCCTATATCACCCTATACAAGACCAAGTTCGGCCTTAGGCTCATGGCCTGCGGCGAGCATCCTCAGGCAGCCGACAGCGTAGGCATAAACGTATTCAAGATGCGCTGGGCAGGTGTGCTGATCTCCGGCCTTCTGGGCGGTCTCGGCGGCATAGTGTACATCACCTGCGGCGTAAGCGAATGGAAGTTCGAATATGGCGTCGCGGGCTTTGGCTTCCTCTCCCTCGCCGTTATGATATTTGGCCAGTGGAAGCCCACAAAGATAGCACTTGCAGCTCTGCTGTTCGGATTCTTCAGGGCGCTGTCGAATGTATACTTCGGCTTCGATTTCCTCAAAAACCTGAATATACCCAGCGGCATATACAATATGCTGCCTTACATCATCTCCCTTGTGGTATTGGCCTTCACCTCCAAGAAGTCCAGAGCGCCTAAGGCGGAGGGTATCCCCTATGATAAGAGCCTGAGGTAAAACCCATGGCAAAGCTGTATTTCCGCTACGGAGCGATGAGCTCAAGCAAGACCGCCAATGCCCTCATGGTAAAATACAACTACGGCGAGCGGGGTCAGAATGCCCTCCTGGTCAAGCCTGCCATAGACGTACGGGACGGCGTGCGCACGGTAAAGTCCCGCTGCGGCCTCTCTTCCGAGTGCGTACTGTTCCATGAGATGGACATAGCCGCCATAAAGCGCGGAGACTACGACTGCATAATCGTGGATGAGGCGCAGTTTCTTTCAAAGGACGAGGTGCAGCTTCTGACTGATATAGTGGACGAATACAACGTTCCTGTCATCTGCTACGGCCTCCGCACCGACTTTCAGGGCAACTTCTTCGAAGGCAGTCACTGGCTTATGGCCTGGGCCGATACTATCGAGGAAATAAAGACCATCTGCTGGTGCGGCCGCAAGGCCATATGCAACGCCCGCCTCGACGGCAAAGGAGGCATAACCAAGGTTGGCGAGCAGGTAGTTCTCGGTGCAAACGATAAATACATCGGCCTTTGCAGAAAACACTGGCGGCTTGGAGATCCCGGTCCAGACTTTAGGAATTAACAGATATACAGATATGTTGAAGGCGCGTGCCATACGGTACGCGCCTCAGAGTGTCAAAAAAGTGGCTGAATGCCACTTTTTTGAGTTTTACGGGTTTTGCCTCTCGCATTCGCTCCCGGGCGGCAAAATCCGCAAAGTACGAAAACCTCTGGGTTTTCATCCGTTCTGACGCACATGTCGTCAGAGCCGGATTAAACATAAGGGGCTGCGGCCCCTTATCAACCCTGGGGTTTTTTGACAGACTGAGGCGCGTGCCATACGGTACGCGCCTTTGTTGTGCTCTTATATCTTACTTACTTATTAAATAGCCCGGCGAAGAACTTGCTGACGCTTCCAAGGAACCCCGTTACCTTTTCAGTGATGGTCGAGACAACCTTTGCCGCCTTATCCTTGGCAGTCATGGCTTTTTCAACGGTATTAGTGATTGATACCAGCTTTTCCTTGAGCTGGTTGATATCAAGCTTTTCAAGCTGACGGCACAGCTTCAGCAGCTGCTCTATCTGCTCATCTGTCACCTGCACGTTGTACTGGTCCGCAAGTTTCTTTATCTCCTTCTTCACGTCCGCATCGGACATGGTCTCGGTGATATCCAGTATGCCCTTGAGCTCGTTTATGAGGGCGGTAGCTTCGTCGCTGCCTATGTACTCGGCAAGCTGGCCGGTAACGATAAGCTCCTCGGCACCTACCATCTTTGCAAGGCTGGAAAGCGAATTACCGGTTATATCCTCATACGCCTTATAAATACCGGTAAGAGCCGCTGTGCCGGACACCTCAAAGGGCGCTGTGACCTTCACATCTGCATCTGTTATGCCGGCGGTAGTCAGGGCGTTCTTATACATCTGCTCGGTACACCAGTTAATGTTCTTGGTGGATACATTCAGTCCGGAGCCGTCGTCCAGTATTGTGATATACACGCAGGAGATGGCCTTATGGCCTATCTTTTTGTCGTCTACCAGGCCTTCGAGGTACTGCCTCTCGTTTTCGTTGGTGACGGTTATCTCGGGTATTACGCCGCGCTCTATGCCGAAATCACTGTATACTGCCGCTATCTGCTCGGAATCAAGGTTAGCGCCTATAGCCACCCTCGCCTCGCCTACCTTATAAGCGAACGCGCCCGACATAGTGAGCAGGCAAAGCGTCGCCATAATTATAGAAATTATTCTTTTGCATTTCATTGTGAAGAAACCTCCGCTTGTATCGTTCCACGTTTGCAATTATATCACGATGATTTGCAAATAGCATTAACATAATGTAAACAAAACCTTGAAAATTCAGTGGAAAATGACGGAATAACCGTGTTTATCCCCCACCGTGCCATTTTACATGGGTTTTACATAACCTTTCTTTTTAATTTTACACGGTAGATTTAACATAATAACCGTAAACGATAAGGACATAAAAAAGAAAGGAATCAAAGAAAAATGAAGAAGATCATAAGCATCGTAATCGCAGCGGCCTGTGTACTGGCACTTTTCGCCGGCTGCTCCGCCAAGGCGCCTGAGGCTGCCGCAGAGGACGGCAACGTATCGTTGGACGGCTCCACCTCCATGGAAAAAGTCATAGGCTCCCTGGGTGAATCCTTCATCAACAGCAACCCCGGCACCTCATATACATACAATCCTACCGGCTCCGGCTCCGGCATCAAGGCTGTATCTGAAGGCACCTGTGATATCGGCCTCTCCAGCCGCAACCTGAAGGACGACGAGAAGGCTTCAGGCCTCACCGGAACAGTACTCGCACTTGATGGCATCGCCGTAATCGTAAATCCCAACAACCCAGTATCCGACCTCTCCGTAGAGCAGATCGCATCTATCTACAAGGGAGAGATCACCAATTGGAAGGACGTTGGCGGCAACGATGCTGAGATCGTGCTCATAGGCCGCGAGGCCGGCAGCGGCACCCGCGACGGCTTCGAGTCCATAACCGGCACAAATGACGCCTGCAAGTACCGTCAGGAGCTGACCTCCACCGGCGACGTCATTACCACCGTTTCCCAGAACCCCGACGCTATAGGCTACGCCTCCCTCGCCTCCCTCAAGGACAACGTAAAGGCGCTGACCGTAGGCGGCATCGCTCCTACTGAGGAGACTGTAAAGGATGGCAGCTATGTTATCCAGCGTCCCTTCGTACTGGTGACCAAGGACGGCGTTGAGCTCTCCGAAACTGCAAAGAAGTTCTTCGACTA
>ERZ772860.2039-NODE-2039-length-12441-cov-3.156386_pt1 | contig 12441 bp, 11 predicted proteins | sample MGYA00511342_ERZ772860 | MGnify/ENA primary metagenome ERZ772860 (study PRJEB29015, sample SAMEA2737665) | human gut metagenome | biome: human gut; feature: human-associated habitat; material: faeces | place: China | collected 2012 ... | reverse complement strand
CCGAAGCGTTCTCCCGGGTGCCGGATGTCCGAGCCGTTCGCAGACGGTTATTTGCAGAACACATGATCCCCAATCGTGATCACAACCGGACGGGAAAGCATAAATTTGTTGCTCGTTTTGGCCGGGTTATAATAATAGATACAGCCATAGGTGGGATCGTAGCCGTTATAGGCCTCGATCGCGGCGCGGCGGCAGCTGTCCGGAACGTTTGTCGAAGCAAACTGTCCGTCGTCCAGCGCGGAGAACGCGCCCGACTGATACATGACGCCGGCAATGCTGTTGGGGAACGAGGGATGCTTTACGCGGTTCATAATGACCGCGCCGATCGCAACCTGACCGATATAAGGCTCGCCGCGCCCCTCGGCGGCGATCATCCGCGCCAGCATATTGATCTCATTGGAATAGTTTGAGGATCCCGACGAGGTCTGCGACGAGGTGATGCCGAGCGCCTTGAAGGTCTGCGTGCCGACGACGCCGTCTTCTGTCAGGCCGTTTTTGCGCTGGAAATATTTCACGGCCGACGTCGTTTTCGGGCCGAATATGCCGTCCACCTCGCCGGTATAATAGCCCCAACGCTTCAATTTTTCCTGAACCGTCTTCACTTCGGAGCCGCGGTCGCCCTCGCGCAGCGCGGCGGAGGCCGGCAGCACGCACATGCAGGCGATCGCCGCAACGGCGAGGCAGAGCGACACGATCCGAAAGATTCTGCTTCTGCTGTTTTTCATATCATCAAACCTACCCGTTCTGAATTTACAGGTAGTTTTTGCAAACAGCGGAAGCATTATTCATTTTCGCTGGAAATTCCGGCGCGGCCCGATCAATCTGTCGGGAAAGCGTCCTCGTCTCCGCCGACCGTCGGCTCGACCTCCGAGGTGACGATCGCTCCGGCAGACGCATCCGGCACGGTCGTTGCGCCCGGTACCGTCGTCGCATCCGGCGTCAGGCTGGTTTGCACGTCGGACGGCATCAGTAGCGAGTGCATAAAGCCGTTGAGCTTCGGCGAGGAAATATCGCCGCCGATGAGCTTGTTGTTTTTGACCAGCAGCGTCGCGTGCACATTGCTCTCGCCGCTTGGGTGATTGACGATCACATAGGTATAGCGCATGACCTTGTCGCCCTTGTATTTTTCGAGGTTCAGCCCCTGCTCCTTCTGGATCAGGTTGTATTTCTCGTAAACCTCGGAAAACTCCGACGGGATGCGCACCTCGGCGGCCTCAGCCGGCTGCATATCGACCTCCCAGCCTAAGGACGTCAGCAGGTAAAGCCGCTCTTCGTTTGATTCGAGCTTACTCGATTGGAGCAGCTCAATCTGTTCCTTTTTCACCTTGTCGGCCGTCGGCGGCGACTCGTTCCCTCCGCGCGCAAACACAAATACGAGGACGAGCACGACCACGGCGATGCAGATGAGTATGGCCGCTATTTTCTTTTTGTCCAGCTTTGCAGAATAAATAAACATAGCTGTTTTCCCTCCGGTTTCAAGTCTTGCTAAATCGTATTCCGGAGCGAAAACAAATATGACGAAGTCGGAAGCCGCGGGACAAGAAAACCTGCGCCGCCCCACGGGGGATCAGGCGGGATCCTCTGCGGGGCGGCCAACAGCGCGCGGGGTATGCTCTATTTTTTGGCCTTTCGGATGCGCTCTGAGAGCGTCGTTTCTCCCGCCTGCTTTTCATCCGCCGGAAATCCGTGCCGCAGCGCGACGATGTCCCGCGCGATAAAGAGATCGGGCAGAAGCAGATAGACGCCCATCAGAATCCAGCACACGGCGTTGAGCGCCGCCGCGCCGCCGCTTTCAGGATCATACCCGACCATGACAATGCTCAGGATCAGTACGGCGAGCAGCAGAACCGGCGCCAGCAGAGAAATCAGCGGCGTCGGCCTTTTGTAAATCCGAATCCCCTTGTTGATCGCCCACATGATGATCAGCGCCAGAAAATCGGCGATCAGCGCCACGATCACCTTTGACGAGACGGCCTCCGTCGCCTCAGCGCTCGCCAGATACGCGGCAATCCCATATACCGCAAATCCGAGCGCCACGAGCTTCACCAGCGCCATCAGGCAAAACACCACAAAGCCGAAAATATACGCGTTTGATTTTTTCATTTCAAAACCCCGTTTTCTGATCGGGCGCGCCGCGCCCCGTTTCTCCGCTGTATGACGAGTGTCTGACTGTCATTATAACAGAGATTGGCCTGCGATTCAAGCGCAGAGCGCGTGAATTTTTCGCATTTGATTACAGTTGCATCCGCAAGACGCGGTTTCATAATTCTGCGGCGCCTATTTTATTTTTCCGAAACCCCTTGCATTTCATTTCCGACTCTGTTAGAATAGTGCCGTGTGGCCGCTGTCAAGCCCAAACCGAAACGGAGCGCTTTCATGCTGTTCAGATCGAAAAAGAAAAACGCCGCCGCGGAGCACGAACGGATTGCCGCTCTCTGCTCCAAGGACATCCAGTACGTCACCGAGCGCGACTGCGCGGAAAATACCGAAACCGTCATCGGAAAAGCGGGATATATCAACTTTTCCGAGAGAAAAATCATGATTCTCTGCGACGGTTCGCTCGTCTTTTCCAAGCCGGTGTCAGAGCTTTCGGTCGGCGAGCTGCTGTCCAAAAACGGCGCGACGTTTACTTATACCGAGCCTGAAACCGGCAAGCGTATGACGGTGGTCGCCTATTACAGCTATTACAGGAAATAGCGCGCTCCCCCAAGCGAATGCAAAAGTCCCGGTATCCCTATCATAACGAAAGGAACTGATTTGGAACTATGGAAAAGAAACTGCGTATCGCAATCATCGGCACAGGCGGTATCGCCCATGCGCACGCCAGAAACTATCTCAAAATTGAGGAGGTCGAAATTGTCGCCGGCGCCGACATCGTCCCCGGTAAAGCCCGCGCTTTCTTAGATGAATTCGGTCTCACCTCGGCCAAGGACTTTGAAAGCGCCGAGAAGATGCTGGATTCGCTCGAGCTTGACGCCGTCAGCGTCTGTACATACAACCAAACGCACGTGGAGTGCGCTGTGGCCGCGCTCAAACGCGGACTGCCCGTGCTGCTGGAAAAGCCGATGTGCGTCACCATGGATCAGGCGGCTCAGCTCATGCGCGCCGAGAAAGAATCCGGCACCTTTGTGTCGGTCGGCTTCCAGCCGCGCTACGATCCCAACGCCGTTAAGATCAAGGAAATCGTTCAGTCCGGCGCTCTGGGCGACATCTACTATGTCCAGACCGGCGGCGGCCGCCGCCGCGGTATGCCGGGCGGCACCTTTATCGGAAAAGACACCGCCGGCGTCGGCGCGCTCGGCGATATCGGCTGCTACGGGCTTGATATGCCGCTGAACTCGCTCGGTTATCCCAAGCCGCTCACCGTTTCCGCCTCCGCTTTCAACAAGATGGGCAAGAGCCCGGTCGTTAACCCCGACTGGCATGACAAGTTCGAGGTCGACGATTCCTCCGTCGCGCTGATCCGTCTCGAAGGCGGCATTACGCTGGACTTCCGGATGTCCTGGGCCATGCATATGGATTCGATGGGCGCGACTTTCTTCTTGGGCGACAAGGCCGGTCTCAAAGTCATGCCGACCAGCGGCTCCACCTTTGCCGGCGCGTGGGACGGCCCGGTCGGCGACATCACGCTGTATCACGACTCCTTCGGCCGTCAGACCTCCACGCCGATCCCGCTGCTCCAAAACAAGGTCGACCTCTTCTACGAAAAGGTTCACTCTTTCGTCGAGGCCGTAAAGACCAACGGCCCCGCCCCGATCCCCACCAGCCAGATCATCTACAACCAGGCCATCATCAGCGGTATCGTCGAATCCTCCGCCAAGGGCCGCGAGGTCGAGATCGTCATTCCGGAGTTTTAATCGGCGCCTGCCGCGCAGCTCTGTTTTTGCTGTTCAGGATGATATCGACAGATGATATTATCTCCATATTTTTATATTAAGGATAAGGAGTGTTTTCTATGCTGAATATCGCTCTTCTCAGCCGTTGGCATCCGCACGCTTCCGGTTACGGCCGCGAGTTTGCCGCGCATCCGGAATGCCGCGTCACCGTCGTCTGGGATGAACTCCCCGAGCGCGGCGCCGAATGGGCCAAGGAGCTCGGCTGCGACTTTGAGCCGGATTACGAAAAAGTCCTCGCCCGCGCCGATGTGGACGCCGTCTGCTGCACTGCGCCGACCAATCTCCACAAGGATATGTTTATCAAGGCGGCCCGCGCCGGCAAGCATATTTTCACCGAAAAGGTGCTCGCCGCAACCAAGGCCGAGGCCGAGGCCGTTCGTGACGTCGTGCTCGAAACCGGCATTAAGTTCGTGATCTCCTTCCCCATGCGCACCAACCCCAACGTTCTGCTCGCCAAGCAGCTCCTCGACGACGGCCTGCTCGGCACGCCCAACTATCTGCGTGTCAGAAACGCGCACAGCGGCATCTCCGGCGGCTGGCTCCCCGAATACTTCAAAGATCCCGTCGTCTGCGGCGGCGGCGCGATGATGGATCTGGGCGCGCACCCGATGTATCTCTCGTCGTTCCTCCTCGGCAAGCCGGCGCGCATCTCCTCGATCTATAACCGCCTCTACGACACGCCGATCGACGACAACTGTGTGTCGGTCATCGAGTTTGAGAATAAAGTCATCGCCGTCAGCGAAACGGGCTTTGTCACAAACTCCTCGCCGTTCTCGTTTGAGCTGTCCGGCACCGAGGGGACGTTTATCTACGGCGGTCCCGACGGCGACAGCCGCCTCAAATCCTCGAAGCTGGGCGGCGACATGGCGGGCTGCTGGTTCGCTCCCAAACTGCCCAAGGCTCTCCCCTCGGCGATCAATCAGTTCGTCGACGCGGTTCTGCACGGCGGCGAGATCATCTTTGACATCGACGACGCTGTGGCGCTGTCCGAGCTGATGGAAGGCGCGTACCGTTCCTATCACGAAAACCGGACGGTTTCGTTCTCCGAGCTATAAGGCGCGGACGGACTCCGGCGGCAGCCCGGATTTGCGCTCGGCTGCGTTCTCATTCGCAGCCGTAAAGAAAAACGCATTTGAAAAGACCGGCGGATGCCTATGGCAACCGCCGGTCTTTTTGATGCGCTGTTCTGCATTTCTCAGCAGCGTTTTGTTCAGAAGCGTGCGTTTGAACCCGTCCGGCCCGCCGCAAGAAACAAAGGCATGGCATTTTCTGCGTCGGCGCCGGCGATCTGGGAAGCGCGAGCGGCGCGTCAGCGCGGCGCGAAGGAAAAACGGAATTTCTGTTCCAGCGCCAGCAGAAATTCCTTTTTGTCAAGGCCTCCGCCATATCCGGTCAGCCGGCCGTCCGCGCCGATCACACGGTGGCAGGGAATGACTATGGCGATGGGGTTTCTGTGGTTCGCAGAGCCGACCGCCCGCGCCGCCTGCGGCGCGCCGATCCTTTCGGCAATTTGTCCGTAGCTGCGCGTCTCTCCATACGGAATTTGGAGCAGCTCCTCCCATACGCGGCGGGCAAACGCCGTCCCCTGCGGCGCGAGCGGCAGTTCAAACGAACGCAGCATTCCCTTAAAATACGCCGCGAGCTGCGCCGCAGCCTCTCGCAGAAGCGCGGTTTCCCCCGGCTCGGCATCTTGCAGAGCCGAGCCCCTGTCCATAAAACAGATCTCGGCAATCCGTCCCTCTTCCTCGGCTATGCCGATTCTGCCCATCGGGTATTCCCTGACCATTCTTTTTTTCAAACAACTCGCTCCTTTCGGTTTTGATACGGAGATTTTCCCTCCGCACGCCGCTCGTTTGACAACTTCCGCTTGACATCGCGCGGCATTGACTGTATAATTCAAATGATACTGATCCGTAACCCGACGCCGGTTTTGTCTATTTTATGCTTGTCAGGAGGATCGCCCATGGGCCCTTGGCACCGAAATCGCGACCCCAAAACCGTCTCCGATTTTGACGAGCTGACCCGTCAGCTGAATCTGCGGCGCATTCTCTATGTCTCGGCAGGCGTGCTGATTTTTGAACTGCTGAATTTAATCAATCACCCTTTTCAACAAAACTGGTATACGGTGCTGGGCTTTGTCCTGATTCTCGCCGTAGTCTCGTTTTTTCCTGCGCTCATCATCGTATGGCATCGGAAGTTGCTGCGCCGTCCCGCGGCTGCGCGGCTTGTCATGTTTTTGTTCTGGGGGCTGCTCTATCTGGCCGTGCTGCCGTTTTTTATCCATGATCTCCAAAATATGCTGCACTCGGCCAACGTCACGCCGATTAACCTGACGCTTTTCTGCATTATGCTAACGGTCCTCCCGATTTTCACGCCCTATGAAATGCTCGCCTGTTTTTCCGTTTTTCTGGTCGGCAATCTCGTCGTAGCCGCCGTATTCTCCGCGCCGCCCGCATATTACGCTTATACGGTCGCCCTTTGCGTCACAAGCCTGATCTTCTCCTATGCCACGCAATATCAGTATCTCCGGATGATCTGGGAGTTAAAGGTCGCAAACAGAGTCGATCCGCTGACGGAAATTCTGAACAAGAAGGCGGGCATTGATAAAATGCACACCGTTATGTCCACATGTAAGCGCAGCCGCTCCTCTATGGCGGTTTATATGATCGATATCGACGATTTTAAAAAATTCAACGATTGCTACGGCCATCTGCAAGGCGACCGCTCTCTGAAAGCGGTCGGCAAAACGCTCGCCGGCGTTTTCAGCAGGGAGTCCGACGTCGTATTTCGATACGGGGGCGAGGAATTCGTCGTCGCCACGCCGCTCGTTGACCCATCGGAAATCGACAATCGGACCGCCGCTCTGAACGACGCGATCCGCCGGCTCAATATCCGTATGCCGTACAACAGCGCCAGCGAGTATCTGACGCTGAGCATCGGCTCTACCGTTTACCGCCCGGACACAGATTCGCCGACCATCGACGCCCTGGCCTTAGTGGACCGCGCCGATGCGGAAATGTATCGGGTCAAGGCTGCCAAGCGCGATTCCAGCGGTTTCAACAGCGAATCCGGCCGTTCAAGCTCCTGACCCGCCGCCTCCGACTGTATTATAGAAGATTGAAAAGCCGCCGTCAACCCCGGCGGCTCTGAATGTGTGCAACAGGAGGAAAACCAAAATGAAAGATTATCCCTATCGCCTGTTTTACAAGCCGAAAGGAGCCGCGGCGGCCGACTTTATCCCCTTTCACCACGACGGCAAGTTCCGCCTTTTCTACCTGCACGATTGGCGCGACCCCGCCAAGCACGGCGAAGGGACGCCGTGGTATCTGATCGAAACCGACGACTTCGTCCGCTTTGAAGAGCGCGGAGAGGTCATTGCCCGCGGCGCGCCGGATGAGCCGGATCTGTTTATCTTCACCGGCAGCGTCATCCGCGCTCTCGGCCGTTTTCATATCTTTTATACCGCCCACAACCACCATATGGCGGAACGCGGCCGGCCGGTTGAGCAAATCGCCCACGCCGTGAGCGACGACCTGATCCACTGGGAAAAGCGCCCGCAGGACAGTTTTTCCGCCACTTCGGGCTTTGACCCGGATAATCTGCGCGACCCGTTCGTCTTTTATGACAGCGGCGCGAAGCTCTACCGCATGGCCTGCGTCAAGCGGCGCGCCGGCGGAGCCTATACCTCCGGTTTTACCGCGCAATACGTCTCAGACGATCTGCTTTCATGGCGCGAGGCCGAGGATATCTGGTCGCCGCAGCTATTCCATACGCACGAATGCCCCGATCTCTTTCAAATCGGCGACTGGTGGTATCTGATCTATTCGGAATATTCCGACCGGAATCAAACGCGCTACGTCATGTCGAAAAGCCTGACCGGCCCATGGCTTATGCCGGCGGACGACAGCTTTGACGGGCGGGCTTTCTACGCGGCCAAATCCTGGTCGGACGGGCGCGGCCGTTTTCTGTTCGGCTGGATCCCTACGCGGGACGGAGACCGGGACGACCGCGGCTGGAACTGGGGCGGAAACCTCGCCGTCACCGAGCTTTGGCAGCGGCCGGACGGGACGCTGGCCTGCCGGATGCCCGGCTCCGCCGGTCGCGCGTGGACGCGCCTCCGCACCGAAGCGCCGCAAAAAGCGGAAAGAGCCGACGGCCTTGACGATCGGCTGCTCTTTACCGCGCCGTCTTCAACTTTCCGGTTCGACGCGTCTCTCTCTTTCGGCCGCGGAACGCATGCTTTCGGCCTTGTCGTCGGGCAGGACTTTGCGTCTAAGCAAGGATATCGCTTTGAGTTTCTGCCGGCAGAAGGCCGCGTGCGTTTCGGCAGAACGGACCGGTGCATCCATACGCAGGGGCTGGCTCGCCCCTTGGCGATGGCCCCCGATCAGCGGCTGTCTGTCAAGCTTGTGGTCGACTGCGACATCTGCGTGATTTATATCAATGACGAAACGGTGCTGTCCGCCCGCATGTGCGATGTCGCCGGCAGCGACGTCTCCCTGTATACGGTTGGCGGCTTTGCCGAAGCCGAGGATCTCGCGCTCTATACGCTCTGATTTCCATAGCGCCGCCAGACAAGCTTCCCCCGCAAACGCCGCATTTTATTATAAAGCGCGCGGAGCTGTTGTTCAGCCCGCGCGCTTTTTCAGTTTTTTCTCCCAATGCCGTTTGACAGGCGCGCTGGTAAAACGTTTGTTCAAACTATCGCTTGACAAACGCACCGGCGTGTGCTATGATTTGTTCGTAAGTTTTTTATAATTTATCGAATGTTTCGGCGGTCGTATCGGCGGCCGCATCGGAAACGCGCCTCTGCGTTCACGCCGCCGAGCATGCAGCGATCCCGTTCTGAGCCGCCCTTGGATCCGGCCGATTCATGCGGTTTCTCCGCCGCGCTCCGTTTGAAAACGCGGCGCATACGGCCGGCCCTGTCAATCCAATTCATTCCGTCCCGCAGTGGCCGTCGAGGGCGGGGCGTCCCCCCTCCGTTCTTTTTTGTCGCTTGGGCCGCTGCGGAAAACAGCTCCAAAGGAGCGGGTTATGTCAAACATCATCATCCCCAGACAACCGGATACAGAGGAAAAGCTTTCCCTGATGCGCGAGGACGCGCAGTACGAGGTCGCTTCCGATCAGGACGCCGAGGGGACTGCGCTCGCCTCGGCCGCCGCTGTCCGCAGCCGCCCCGCGCCGCCCAAGGTCCCTAAGCTTTTCCTGTCGGGTACATGCGCGTTCAACTGCGCGTATTGCGGCTGCCGCTGCGGGCGCGACCGCTCCGCCACCTATTGCAATACGCCGGCCGAGCTCGCCTCTCTGGCCGTCGCGCAGGCTTCGGCAAACGGTCACGGTGTCTTCGTCTCCTCGGCGATTTACAAAAACGCCGATTATACCCAAGAGCTTCTCGCCGAAAGCGTCAAAATCATGCGCACGGCACTCGGCTATCACGGTTTCATCCACGCCAAGGTTATGCCCGGCGCCGATCCGCTCCTGATCGCGGAAACCGGCCGGTATGCCGACCGGCTGAGCGTCAATATCGAGGTCGCGCAGAGCAGCGGCTATCAGAAAATCGCCAAGCAGAAAAACAGGGAAAACATCCTGACGCCGATGGGGCACATCGCCCGGCAGATCCTCGGCGCCAAAGACGAGCGGCAGCCGTTCGCCGTCTCGCAGACTACGCAGCTCATGGCGGGCAGTACGGGCGAGAGCGACCGGCAAATTATGGCGCTGTCCGCGGCGCTGTACAAAAAGTACCGGCTCAAACGCGTATACTATACCCCGTTTTCCTATCTCCATGAGGCCAAAGGCTATGAAGAGGAACATCTTCCGCTGCAAAAAACGCCGTATTGGCGCATGGCGCGCCTCTATCAGGCCGACCGCCTGACACAGCTCTACGGGTTTACGCCGGACGATGTGACGCCGGAGAGCGCGCCGTTTTTACAGGAGGATCTCGACCCGAAGGCCGCATGGGCGCTGCGGCATCTGGACATGTATCCGGTGGAGGTAAACCGCGCGGATTACGAAACGCTGATCCGGGTGCCGGGAATCGGCGTCACCTCGGCGAGAAAAATCCTCGCCGCGCGCAGACACTGTACGATCACCCATGACATCCTCCGGCAGATGCGTGTCTCCCTGAAACGGAGCGCCTTTTTTATCACCTGCGACGGCCGCTATTCCGGCGGCGGCGCGCTGTCCTCGCTCAATCTGCGGAGCCTGCTGGCAACGGGCAGCCGCCAGATGTCGATCTATGCCGCGCTGTCGGAAGGAGAACCGGCGGCAGTTCAGCCATAGGCCGCTTTTGGGCTGCGGATACGGCCTGCCGCCCGTTAGAGATCGATTCAAAAAGGTCGAAAATCGTCGCATTTCATGTGTCCTTTTGTCATTTTGATCCTTGCGGCTTTTATCCGGCATAGCGCCGCCATCCGGTTTTCAGCGGATTTTCCAGCGCGCGATGCGCTCTGTCACCCGACCGATCTTATATATCATCAAGCAGGAGGGAATCGTTATGCAGAAAACCATTGAAGATCTCTACTACGGAAACATCTCCCCTAACGAACAGCTCAAGCCCAAAGTCCGAGGCTACCAGAGAAAAAAACAAGCGCTATTGCAGAGTGAAAACGCGTTTCTGTCGGAATTGATTCAGGCACATGCGGAGAAATATCAGGAGCTCATGTTCCAGCAGGCGGAGCTTTCCTCTATTGAATTGACACAGACGTTTGTCGACGGCTTCCGGCTCGGTATGCGCCTGGCGTTTGAAAGTTTTTACGGCGAGAGCCAGGCAGGCGGATCTGCGCCGTCCGGACAGAACGGCGCAGCCGCGCCGGATGAAAAAAGCGGCCGTCCGCAGTCGGACGAGCTCCGGCGTCAGGCCGAGCAGCAGTATGCCTAAACCATCGGAAGAACCGCGGCGCAGCGCGGGGGCGCTTGATTTTCCTGTTCCCCCGTGTGCGCCGGCAGGCAAAGCCCGCCCCAATCGCCTTGGGCACCGCGGCAGCTAACCCTGCCGGTGCTGAAAAGCAAAGACACGGTTTGCGCAGACGGCCGAAGCGCTCCGAAACGGCAGGCAAATTTGATTTTCCACTACAACGGTGGGGCAAGCGGAATCCGTCTCAGAAGGTTCCCGCTTGCCCTTCTCCATACCGCCGCGCGGTCCTGCATGCCCTTCGCCGCCCAAAAGACGGGCGCGCATTTCTCCCCTGTCTTCTGCCGCTTCCTTTTCTTTCCGCATTGCGTTTAAATACGAAATGTAATATAATAGAGAAAAGATATTGGTCCATTGATTTGCAGCAGAGAGGTAGATCTATGTATATCGCCGATCTCCACATTCATTCCCGTTTTTCCCGCGCCACCAGCAAGGACTGCGACGCGCCGCATCTGGACTGGTGGGCGCGCCGCAAGGGCATCCGGCTGCTTGGAACGGGAGATTTCACCCATCCCACCTGGCGCGCCGAGCTGAAAGAGCAGCTCGTCCCCGTTGGCGGCGGCATGTATACGCTGCGCGCAGATCTGCGCCTTCCGGGTACGGCTCCGGGAGAACCGCCGCTTTTCGTCGTGACCGGTGAGATCAGCTCGATCTACAAACGGGACGGAAAGACCCGAAAAGTCCACAACCTTATCCTCCTGCCCTCTTTGGAGGCGGCGGACGAGCTGTCCGTGCGTTTGGAAGCCATCGGAAACATCCGCTCCGACGGCCGCCCGATTCTGGGGTTGGACAGCCGGGATTTGCTGGCGCTGACGCTGGAAACCTGTCCCGATGCGGAGTTCATCCCCGCTCATATCTGGACGCCCCACTTTTCCATGTTTGGGGCTTTTTCCGGCTTTGATTCCATAGAGGAATGCTTTGGCGACCTATCCGGCCACATCCGGGCCCTGGAAACCGGCCTATCCTCCGACCCGCCCATGAACTGGCGGCTCTCTGCCCTGGATCGTCTGACCCTGGTCTCCCACTCCGACGCCCATTCCCCCTCCAAGCTGGGCCGGGAGGCGGATCTTCTGGACACCGGCCTCACCTACCCGGAGCTGGTCCGGGCCATCCGCACCGGGGAAGGATTTCGCGGCACGGTGGAGTTCTTCCCGGAGGAGGGCAAGTACCACCTGGACGGCCACCGGAACTGCGGCGTCTGCCTGACCCCGGCGGAGACGGCAGCCCTGGGCGGTGTCTGTCCGGTGTGCGGAAAGAAGCTGACCATCGGCGTGGAGCACCGGGTGGAGGAGCTGGCCGACCGGGGGATCTTGCGCAGTGCGGCCATTGAGCAGATGGACTTATCGCTCTATCCCGGCCCAGCCCAGGAAAAATTATTTTTACAGGATCTGTATGCGGCGCTGCAGTCCGATGCCGAGGTTTTGGCCTTTGACCACTACGAGGGCTGCGCGGCCAATTATTTAAATATGTTGTCGACACTGGCTATCGAGGGGACGCTTTCGCTGAGCAGCCGCTACGTGCTGCAGCGGGGCATCCTGGTGGACGTGGGCACCGCGCTGGCGCCCGGAGCCATCGGAGAATTGACGGCCGGCGGTAAATATTTTGTGTTTTTCTCCAACAAGGACGAGGCCG
>ERZ772860.2021-NODE-2021-length-12586-cov-3.975740_pt1 | contig 12586 bp, 8 predicted proteins | sample MGYA00511342_ERZ772860 | MGnify/ENA primary metagenome ERZ772860 (study PRJEB29015, sample SAMEA2737665) | human gut metagenome | biome: human gut; feature: human-associated habitat; material: faeces | place: China | collected 2012 ... | reverse complement strand
CGGCTTCCGGTTCGGCGCGAGACTCGCCACCGAGATTTTTGGCGGCGAGAGCCTCGCGGATTAGATTACAGCCACAGCCGAAGCCGCGCCCCGTCAAAAGCGCGGGGCGCGGCTTCGGTTTTATTTCCGGTTCAGCTTGGGCTTGCGCGTCCGTTTTTGTTCGTAGATCTCGCCGGTTTCGAGATAGATTGCGCTTTCAAAGTCCGCGCCGCCGCCGATATCGATGATGCGCGCGCCCTTGGCGTAGCCCTCCAAGCCGTAGCACTGGTAGCCCGACCCTCTGCCGTAGCAGAGCCGGATGCCGTGCAGCGTGCCCTCGTAGTCGTTGATGTGATCGTGTCCGACAAAGACGCCGCGCATCGCCCCGCCCCGCACCATGGCGGCGAAGAGCCCGTCGTTGCAGTCGGTGGCGCAGACGCGCTCCTGATTAAAGCCCTTGCACGGCTCATAGTCCCAAACTTCGATGTATTCAGGCACCGGCACGTGGAAAAACGCCAGCTCTCTGTGCCCCTCGCCCAGCGCCGCCGACGTTTCGGCATACCAGAGAATCTGATTGAGCGCGAAGTGTCCGCGGTGCGAATCGATCATATAGAGCGCCCAGTCGGGCTTTTCGGCCGTGCCTCCGACGGTGACAAGATAGTTTCCCCAGCCGTCCGCCGATTCCGGCCCCATCTCAAACAGGCTGTTTTTGCGCCCGAGCAGCATTTCCGCAAACAGGCGCCGCCCGCCCTCGGCGCGGTCGCCGAGGCGCTCTCCGTCGTGATTGCCGAGCACCGGCGCCCACGGAATCCCGAAGGCGTCCAGTTCGTCGACCAGCCGGTCGACGGCCTCGCGGTCGCCCGTTCCCCATGCGATATCGCCGGTGATCACGATCAGATCCGGCGACGTGTCGCGCAGCGTCTGGCGAATGAGCGCGAAGGTCTGCTCATACTCTTCAAAGCGTTCGGTCGAGTCGAGGTGAATATCGGTCAGCTGGCAGATACGGAACCGGCCTCCGGCCGGAATTGAAAAATGTGTCATAGCGTTTCCTCCCGATGGATGAAGATGGATGAAATGGATAAAAAAATCCGCGCGGATTCTATACCGTCTGCTGCGCCTTCGCCCTGCGGCAAACGCAGAACAGACGGCGAACCCGGCCTTGCGGTTCCGCAAATATTATACCATAAACCGGCGGCGCTGTCCCGCCGGTTTTTGATTTTTTTCGATCGGTTCCGCGTTTTTTTCGTCCGGCCGAACCGCTGCGCGCCGGTCGCAAAGCGCGAAAGGCGCGCCGTTTTTGGGAGGCCCGCTCCGCAATCCCGCCGTTTCTTTTATAAATTCCGGCGTTTGATTTGCCAAACGCCAACATTTGTGCTATAATATAGAAAATCAGCCGCCCGCCTCTGCCGGACGGCGTTTGTTCGGCTGAAAAAACAGCTCCTTCCAATTTGAAAACAGGAGAATCATTATGCTCAAAACCGACAAAACCTGCGTTATGAATCTGGACAACGCCATCCGCGGGGCGCGAAACCCCATGAACTCATGGGCGAAATCCGACAGCGGCTACGACAGCAGGGGCAACTTCGTCCTCGGCGATGCGGATCTCGCCCTCGCCGTCAAGCTCTGCACGGCGGGCAGCGACCACCGCAAATTCATCCGGCAAATCTTTGTCTCCGTCGATATCACCGCGCCGCTGTACTGGTGGAAAGAGTTCGACACCTATAAGGTCGGCACCGTCGCCAACTCCACGAGCACGATGCACCGTATCCACGCCAAGCCCATCGAGCTGTCGGATTTCAGCACCGATCAGATGACCGGAGAAAGCCTGACGCGCTTCGAGGGCTATATCGCCTACCTCGAACAGCTTCGCCGCCGCTATACCGAGAGCGGCGACCGCATCTGGTGGGACGATCTGATTCAGCTGCTGCCGTCGAGCTACAACCAGCTCCGCACGGTGACGATGAACTATGAAAACCTGCGCAATATGTACCATTCGAGAAGCCGCCACAAGCTCGCCGAGTGGCATGTGCTCTGTGACTGGATCGCCTCGCTGCCCTATGCGGCCGAGCTGATCATCGGCGCGGCCCGGCCTCAGTAGACATGCAGGCAGCCGCCGCATGAGCCGGCGATCTTTCAAACTATATTCCATCTATATCCCGTGGGAAAATTCTGACAGACAGACAAGAAGGCTTATACAACCATGTATCTTTTCGACGTACACACGCATACCTCCGAGGTCAGCCCCTGCGGCGTCCTCACCGCCGAAGAAACCGTAGAGGTCTACTGCGGGCTGGGCTACGACGGCATCTGCGTCACCGACCATTTTAACGCTCATTCGCTGGCTCGGCTCGGCAAATCCACCTGGGAGGAAACGGTCGAGGCTTTCGTCTCCGGCTACCGGCTGGCCGAGGCGGCGGGCCGCAGGAAGGGACTCACCGTGCTCTTCGGCGCGGAGATGAAGGTCTGCGACTACGCCAACAACGAATATCTGGTTTACGGCATCACGCCGGAGTTTCTGGCCGCGCACCCGCGCCTCTACGAGCGGACGCTGGCCGAGCTCTCCGCGCTCGTCCGCGCGGCCGGCGGCATGATCTTTCAGGCGCACCCGTTCCGCTCCGGCATGGAGCTTTCGCCCGCCGCGCTGCTCGACGGGATCGAGGCCTATAACGGCAACCCGCGCCACAATTCCGTCAACGACGTCGCCATCGCCGCCGCCAAAAGGGAGGGCTATTTCATGCTCTCCGGCTCCGACTCGCATCAGACCGGCGACGCCGGCCACGGCGGCATGGCGCTGTATACGCTGCCGCGCACGGCAGACGAGCTGCTCTCTGCCATCCGCTCCAACCGCTACGCGATCCTCGCCTCGCCGGACAAGATGTGAGGCGGGTTTTGATTCTGAAAACCGCGCCCGCGTTTTTTTCGGCGGGCGATATTTGTTCACCAAACAAAAAGGAGGCAATCCTTTATGATTCTCGTTACCGGAGGGGCCGGCTACATCGGCAGCCACTGCGTGAGAGAGCTGCTTGCGCAGGGCTTTGAGGTCGCCGTCGTCGATAACCTTCAAACCGGCCACCGCGCCGCCGTGGATCCGCGGGCGCGCTTTTTCGAGGGCGATATCCGCGACAAAGCGTTTTTGGACGAGGCGTTCGCCGCCGTCAAACCCGAGGCCGTGATTCATTTTGCCGCGTTTTCACTCGTCGGCGTTTCCATGCAGCAGCCGCTGGCCTATTACAACAACAACGTCCACGGTTCGGAGACGCTGCTGACCGCCATGCAGGAGCACGGCGTCAAAAAAATCGTCTTTTCCTCGACTGCGGCCGTCTACGGAGAGGCGAAAAGCGAGAAAATCTCCGAAACCTGTCCGACCGAGCCGACCAACACCTACGGCGAGACAAAGCTCGCCATCGAAAAAATGATGAAATGGTGCGATTTGGCCTACGGGATCAAATATATCGCCCTGCGCTATTTTAACGTCGCCGGCGCCGACGCTTCCGGCGAAATCGGCGAGGATCACAGCCCCGAAACGCATCTGATCCCGATTATTTTACAGGTTCCGCTCGGCCGCCGGCCGCAGCTCTCCGTCTTCGGCGACGACTACGACACGCCCGACGGCACCTGTATCCGCGACTATATCCACGTCTCCGACCTCGCCCGCGCCCATGTTCTGGCGCTGCGCCGTCTGCTCGGCGGCGCGGAGAGCGACGTATACAACCTCGGCAACGGCAGCGGCTTCTCCGTATTTGAAATGCTCGAAGCGGCGCGGCGCGTCACCGGACACCCGATTCCGGCCGTTGTCGAGAGCCGCCGCGCCGGAGATCCGGCCCGGCTCGTCGCCTCGTCGGACAAGGCGCGCGCCGTCCTCGGCTGGGCGCCGGAGTACGCTTCGGTCGAGCAGATCATCGCCGACGCATGGCGCTGGCACCAAGTTCACCCGCAGGGCTACGGCGGAGGCGCGCGGCAATGAACGACCAGAAGATCAATTTAAGCCTCGAAATCGGCCGCCTCGTGCAGTTCGCGCTGCAAAACGGGCTGATCGAAGCCGCGGACGTCCCGTATGCGAAAAACCGCCTGCTGGCGCTGCTGCACGTTGACGTTCTCGACCCGTGCGACGTGCCGGAAGAGCGCCTCGACTCGCCCGCTCCGATTCTGGAACGGCTGCTCTCTTTCGCCTATCAGAACGGCGCGCTCGAATCCAACGCCGCTTACAGCCGCGACATCTTCGACACCGAGCTGATGGCGGCGCTGACGCCGCGCCCCAGCGAGGTCATCCGCCGCTTTCATGAGCTTTACGCCGTCTCCCCCGAGGCGGCGACGGACTGGTATTATCATTTTTCCCGCGCCACCAACTATATCCGCACCGACCGCGTCGCGCGCGATTTGAAATGGCGCTACCGCTCGCAGTACGGCGATCTCGTCATCACCATCAACCTCTCCAAGCCGGAAAAGGATCCGACGCTCATCGCGCTTCTCAAAAAACAGAAAGACGCGGTCTATCCGCGCTGCGCGCTCTGCTTTGAAAACGAGGGCTACCGCGGCACGGCGCAGAACGCCGCGCGCGGCAACCACCGCATCATCCCCATCGCCCTGAACGGCGAGGACTGGTATATGCAGTATTCGCCCTACGTCTACTACAACGAGCACTGTATCGCGCTCAATAAGCGTCACGTCCCCATGAAGATCGACGGCGCGACTTTCCGGCGTCTGCTCGATTTTACCGACCGGTTTCCGCATTATTTCTTAGGCTCCAACTCCGACCTGCCCATTGTCGGCGGCTCGATCATGGCGCACGACCATTTTCAGGGCGGCCGCTTCACCTTTCCCATGGAGCTCGCGCCCGACGATTTTCGTTTTACCGTCGCGGGCTTTCCCGGCATCGCCTGCTCGGCTATCAAATGGCCGCTGTCGGTCATCCGCATCCGCGGCGGCGACCGCGAGCGGCTCGCGGAGCTTGCGGAGCACATCCTTGCCGCGTGGCGCGCGTATTCCGATGAAAGCGTCGGCGTGCTCGCCGAAAGCGGCGGAGAGCCGCACAATACCATCACGCCGATCGCGCGGCGGCGCGGCGCGGAATACGAGCTCGACCTCGCGCTGCGCAACAACCGCACCAGCGAGGAGCACCCGTTCGGGATTTTCCACCCGCACATTGAGCACCACCATATCAAAAAAGAAAACATCGGCCTGATCGAGGTCATGGGGCTGGCGGTTCTGCCGCCGCGCCTCAAAGACGAGCTCGGCGTCATCCGCGCCTGCCTGCTCGGCGACCGCGAGGCGTTTTACGCGGACGAAACCATGGACAAGCACTGCGACTGGTACCGCGCGCTCTGCGAGCGCACCGACGTCACCGAGGAAAACGTGGACGAGATCCTGCGCGGCGAGGTCGGGCGGATTTTCACCTGTGTGCTCGAAAACGCCGGAGTGTTCAAGCGCGACGCGGACGGCCGCGCCGCCTTCCGCCGTTTTGCGGAGTCGCTGTAAAATTTTATCGTTATCATAACAGGTTCGGATTTAAAAATCCGAACCTGTTTCGGCAGAGGCAGGCGGCGAAAGCGCGCTGCGCGCATCTGCGCAAAGAGATATAAGACGTATAAAAGGAGGAAGTTCCCATGAGCGTTTCCCAGCCCCGCCCGTTTCGGGGCAGCCGGTGGTTCAAGGGCAACCTGCACGCGCATACCGAGCTGTCCGACGGCGCTTTGAGCCCTGCCCGCGTCGTGGAAATCTACAAAAAGCACAACTATGACTTTCTCGCCGTCACCGACCACGATCTGTACGACGCCTGTCCCGAGCTGTCGGATGAGGACTTTCTGATTCTCCCCGGCGGCGAATTCGCCATCAACAATCTGCGCGGCGAACGGACGCCGCAGCGGCCCGAGCACAGCTTTGACATCGTCTTCTATCTCAAAGACCCCGATTTTCCCAATCGCCTGCCGGCAGGCTATCGTTTCCGCGACCCGCGCGGCTCCGAGGGCTTTGACGCGCGCCTGCGGGAGCACCGGCGCTTTGCCGATGAGACCGGCAATTTCTGCGTCCTCGCGCACCCGTCCGGCAGCGGTCACTTTGAGGTCACGCCGTCGTATGCGCCCGTGTTCGGCGCCATCGAGGTCTATAACCACTCCGCCGAGGTGAGCGGCGGCCGCGGCAGCAGCGAGCACCAGTGGGATTATCTGCTGCGGCAGGGACACAGAATCTGGGGAATCGCCTCCGACGACGCGCATTTTAAAGACGCGGACGGCTGCGGCGGATGGATTATGGTCTCATGCGACCGGCTGGATACCAAAAGCGTGATGTCGGCCATTGAGGCGGGCAGCTTTTACGCCACGACCGGGCCGCAGATCTTTGAGCTGTACGAGGAAAACGGCGAGATCGTCGTCAAATGCTCGCCTTGCAGCGAGATCCGCTTTGTCCAGTTTGAACACCGCGGCAAAGCCTTTCACAGCGGCGGCGGAGAAGAGCTGACCGAGGCGCGCTTCGCCTATGACGAGGGCGCCAAATACGTCCGCGTCGAATGTATCCGCGCCGACGGCCGCAAGGCGTGGTCGAACCCGTTTTTCGTCTGCGGCGAGGCGGCGGCCGACCCGCAGCTCGCCGAGCGCACCGACCCCGCGCGCGAGGCGCCCGCCGCGCTCTGCTCAGGCGTCGCCGTGCGGACGGCGGGCGGGGCATATCTCGGGAACCCAACGCCGCTTCATAACGGCGGCAAGCGCTTCAAGGGCAACCTCCACGCGCACACGACAAATTCCGACGGCGACACGCCGCCGGATCAGCTTGCCGAGCTCTACCGCAAAAACGGCTACGCGTTTTTGGCCATCACCGACCACCAGCGCTATACTAACACCACGGCCTTTAACCGCGACGGCTTTATCACCCTGCCGGGCGCGGAGCTGAGCTTCGGCTGCGGCAGCTTTGACCGCGCGGCGGATGAGACGGCGCGGCAGTATACCTACCACATCAACGGCGTCGCCTATACCGACAGCGGCCTTCTGCCCGACGGCTATCTCTTTGAGCGGCCGCGCTGGTCACCGGAGTGGCTGGAAAAGCCGCTGCGCGGCCGAATGCAGGAGGCGATTGACTTTTTGGCGGCGCACGGAAACCTCGTGATGTTCAACCATCCGAACTGGTCGCGCAACCGCGAGAGCGACGTCTTCGGTTACGAGGGCCTGTTCGCCATGGAAATCTACAACCACCTCTGCGAACACAGCCGCGGCAACGGCTATTCGCAGCATTTTTACAGCTTCTGCCTCCGAAACCATATGCCGCTGTTCTGCACGGCCACCGACGACACGCATAAGCGCGCCGCCTGCGGCGGCTGGGTCGTCGCCGACGCCGATTCGCTCTCACGCGCATCCATCGGCGACGCGCTGCGCCGCGGCTGCTTCTACGCCTCAAACGGCCCCGAGATCCACGACTGGCGTTTCGACGCCGACGGCTTTGTCCGCCTCGAATGCAGCGGCGCGCGCAGCATTCGTTTTTGGTCAAACGGCCTCGGCTGCGCGCGCTTTGCCGACGACGACATCCCCCTCACCGGCGCGAAGCTGCGGGCCGAGCCAGGCGCGCTCGTCTGCGCCGAGGTCGCCGGCTTTGATAACACCTTCGCGTGGACCAACCCCATCCGCATTCGCTGAGCGGCGCGCTCCGGTTGTTTGAATCCGTCAGGCGGCAAATCAATCCGGCGGAGCAGGCGGCGCATGGAACGCTCCGAAGCCGTAAAGCGGTTTCGTGACGGCGGAATGCGGCCTGTTTTCCATACAATTCCGCGCTTCGAATGATCGTATTCGCTTGTTATCAATAAAATGGTTTTACAAAATAACTTATCAAAAAGATTGAAGGGCGCACTTCTTCGTGCGGTGTGCTGTTTGGCAGCGCATCAAAGCCTCCCTCTGATGAGGGAGGTGGCAAAAATCTTTGATTTTTGACGGAGGGAGAGAAAATAAAGGACTACAACAAAGCGAATATTCCGCTTGCAAAAACGTTTCGGTGCAGGAATCTCTCCCTCAGTCAGCTTCGCTGACAGCTCCCTCATCATAGGGATCCACGGTAGATTCCTATCAGCACAAATAACAAACCCTCCCTATGGCCGAAACCATAGGGAGGGTTTACTGTCTTACGAACACCCGGCTAAATGGCGGGGCGATTTGAAACGCCGCCGAACAGATTATACGGCGCGGCAGTTTTTACTGCCGCGCCGTATTTTTAAAAACCGGTCTGCGAAACGTTTTCTATCGCGCCGTTTACTTGTTAAACGTGCCGTCGAGGATACTCTGCACCTGCGCCGAGACCGCCTCGGCCGCCTGCGCCGGCGTCAGCTCGCCCGCCTGAACCTTCCAGTAAACCTCGTTTTCGATCAGCGTTTCCATCTCGGCGCTCAGCTTATAGGTCGCCAGACGGAGGTTGGGGAGGATATACTCGGTGAGCATTTCCATGTCCTCGTCGCTGCCGCGGAAGAAGTCTTCCTTCACCGGCTCGACCCAGTTGTCCTCGCTGTTCATGACCGTGCACCAGAGGCTTAAAATCGGGATGTTGACGTCGTAGTCGGCCTTGCCTGCGAAGATGATCATCTCGCTCGGCGAGGAGATCGCGTCGACGTAGCCCTCAACGTCGTCGCCCTTCGGCATCGGGATCAGGCCGTATTCAAATTCGCAGCCCTTGATGGTGTCGTTTTGGAGATAGAAACCGGCCGCCCAGAGCATACCGACCTGTTCCTGCGCAAAGGCCGTTCTCGAATCGCCGGCGCCGCCGATCAGACGGTGGCCGGAATTAAAGACGTCGTACATAAATTGAAGGCCCTGAATGGAATTCGCCTCGTTGAGCGTATAGACCCATTTGCCGTCGCGCTCCTCAATCGCCGAGCCGCCCGCCAGCAAAACCTCCGAGCCGTACGGGTTCTTGCCGCCGCCGGCGGAGTAGACGTCCCACTGGCCGTCGCCGTCGTTGTCCTTGGCGATCTTGCCGGCGAGGTCTTTATAGGCCGTGAAGTTCCACTCGCCGTCGCGCACCATCTGGTACAGCGTTTCGGCCGGATAACCGGCGTTGGCGACCATATCTTTGTTAAAGAGGATGCCGTAGCCGAATTCGGGGAGATCATACTTCGAGCAGCAGCGGATGCCCCACTGTTTGCCGGCGATGACCGACAGTCTCGACAGCGGGATGTTGACCAGCGCTGGATCGTCGACGTCGAGGCCGGCGGCCTTCATCTCCTCGGAATCGTAGTTTACAAGGTAATTCTGCACCGCGAGCGGGAAAAACTGCGCCGTCTTCATCTCAAAGACATCCCACGGCACGTCGCCGCCCATGACAACGGGCATGACGTTCTCAATCAGGTTGTCGGCCTGAACCACGTTGATGGTAAAGCCGTACTGCTCTTCGAGCGCGGCGTATTCGTCGAGCAGCTCGTCGTCGAGCGTGTTGACGCCCGCGGCGGGCATCCACTTCTCAACCCATTCCGCCGAAGCGCCCATGGTGAACTCATAGCCGTTGAAATTCAGCTCCGTGGTTTCCGGCGCGGGCGTTGTCTCCGCCGGCGTCGAATCCGCGGGGGCGGAGGTCGTCCCGGAGGCGTCGGGCGTCGAATTCGACGTGCTCTGTGGGTCTTTTCCGTCGGAACAGCCTGCAAAAACCGTTGCCAGGAGGCAGAGAACGAGCAGGAAGCCGATCATGCGTTTTTTCTGCAACATCTTGTCACACTCCTTTTTATTTGTGGGGAGGGTCATCTATATAGACGGAAACACTCGTGAGGGACAAGGATTTCCGAATCTATCTGGAAGCCTCCGCGCTCGGAAAGCGGAAGCGCTTTCGTCGGATTCAACAAATACGGCAGCGCAACGGCAAAATATATTTTATATTATTATATAGCAATACCGCTGTTTGTCAAGGCCGATTTCATATACTTTATCAGCCGCCCAGATATGGCCTTCTTCGGGCATTCAGCGCATGTGCCAAGCCGGTTTTTGCCGCATACAGCGGTCTTTTTGAGGCGGTTAAAGTTCCGTTCACCGTGTGCAGTAAGCCTTTGATTTCTATCAATCGCTGTTTTTTTGAATCCATTCGATTTTTCTGAAAACATTTCTGTTTTCAAAACTCCTCAATGATAAAGGGCGTCTGCGGTTGTTTCGACCGCTTTTGGGGATTTCGTGTCCCGGTATTTCTTTTTTTCGGGCTTTTTTTTCCGGTTTTTGTCCCTATCCGCTGCGGTTGATATATGAACGCCGCCGGATTCGGCGCAAAAGAAAGGGTATCCGCATATTTCCCATCAAAATGCGGATACCTTTCCAATTGATAGTATTATTTTTACAAGAACATATTTTTGATCAAGGCGATATCAGAGGCCGCCCCTTGTCCGGCTGGCCGCGTTCTCCGCGTGTCATTTCAGCTCGTCAAAACCGATTTTTGTGATCTTGACGCCGCTGAGCGGCACGCCGGTATCGCCGCCGTGACAGTACGCGAGCAGCACGCCGTCGGCCCGCGGCAGAATGGCGGTATAGCAGTAGCCCGCCGACGGATCGTCTTCGATCGCCAGAGGCGGCCCAAAGGAAGCGCCGTTATCCGGCGAAAGCGCGCAGACGAGCGGCGTGCGCCCCCATGTGCGGGCCGTGTCGCGCCCCGTAAACTCGGGGATCGGGTTAAACACCGCCAACAGCCGCCCGTCGGTCAGACGCTTGACCGACATCGGCGCGCACGGCGAGGTAAAAAACCGGGACGGCTGCGGCGGCGACCAGGTTTCGCCGCGGTCGCGGGAGAAAAAGACGAACTGGCAGCCGTGCCCCGTGCGGCCCCAGCCCCAGAGCGTCTCGCCGTCCAGCGCGCAGACGCCCGACTCCTGCAAGCCCGTCCAGCTCTTTTCAAACGGCAGGCGGAGAATGGAGCGCGATTCGCGCCATGTCGCGCCGTCGTCGTCGGAGAGCAAAAAATGCCCTTCTCCGACCGCCGACACCGAATCCAATTCGCCGGCCGCGTGCAGGTTGGCGGGCATGACCAGCCGCCCGCACGCCAGCCGCACGACCCGGTCGTTGTTGACGACATAATAGCCGCCGCCCTCGATACAGCGGGCCGGCTCGCTCCACGTCTCCCCCTCGTCGCGCGAGCGCGCCAGCTCCGGGATACAGTCGGCGGGCGGCGTTTTGCGCAGAAAAACCATGCCGAGGTCGCCGTTTTGCAGCCGCAGCAGCGAAACGCTCATGATGTTGGCGTCGCCGGAGCGCTTTTTCAGCAGCGTGCGCGGGCTGCCGAAATGCTCTCCGCCGTCTTCGGAGACGATCGCGGCAATCTCAGCCTCGCAGTGGTCGCCCCAGCCGCCGCCGGTGTAGCGCGTGTAGGCGAATAAAATCCGCCCGTCGCGCAGCTCGATAAACGCGCCCTCGCTGTTGCGCGGGTTGCCCGCCTGCGGGCGCAGAAAACAAATCTCGCGGCCGACCTTACGCATAAAAACGCTCCTTTTGTGCCCAATTTCGGATTTTTTCAACTTTTTTTAACGCCAAATGCGCAGAACGTCCCGCAGGGTTCTGCGCATTTGGGCTGTTGAATCGCGGATGGAAATCTAATCCCCCGCTGAAAAAAACGCTATGATAACCGCACAATGCCCCGTTCTCCGGCGGCCGCAAGCGCCCCGCCTTTCCGGCTGAGAGCCTCGACAGCGCCAAGATGCGCAGAAAACCCGCGCGCGTATGCGGTTTCTTTCGGGCGCGGCCGCGGCCCCTGTGCGCGGGGCTTTTCCCGGCCGGCTCAATAGACGTATTTTGAGGTATAGGTATATTTGCTGGAAAAATCGCCGATGTCCGGGTTGCCGGCGGCGTAGGTCGGATCCATGTGGTTCCACTTGGATCCGTCGAAGTAAATGACGCTGTTGACCCATCCCTGCCCCTCGACGTAAACGTTGATCCACGCGTGGTACGCCGTGCCGCAGTAACCGACGACGAGCTTGGTCGGTATACCGAGGCTGCGGAGCATCGCCGACATCACTGCGGCATAGTCAAAGCAGATCCCCTTCTTTTTGACCAGAACGTCGTCGATGTTCGGCAGATAGCCGCTCTGCACCGTCGCGGCGCGGTCATAGTCATACGCGATGTTCTTGATGACATACTCGTAGACCGCGTCGACTTTTTCGAGCGTTCCGGATTTTCCCGCGGTCAGCTGCGCGGCGAGCTTGACGGCCTGACTGTTCGAGGTAAAATTGACGTATTGGTTGGCGTGCAGGAAAGCGGCAAAGGCGTTTTTCATTTTCACCGAAACCGTCGCCTTATACGCAGTCGAATACTTCGTCCCCGCTGTGTTCTGATACACGCCGATGGTATAGCTCCCGTCGCCGTCCGAGAACGGGAAGACCTCGTAATTGCCCTTGTTGTTGAGATTATAGTTATAAGTCGTCCCGCTCGGGCCGGTGATCAGCACCTTGATGCGCGTATCGACGCCGCCGGTGTATTTGACCATCACATACCCCTCGGCCTTGTTCGATGCGTCTACGACCGCTTTCTCGTTGGAGTACACCTCGCTTCCGCCCGCCGTGCCGTCGCCGGGATCGATCGGCGTGTTGCCGAGAAACGGCGTCTCCATCGACATCGCCGCAGTCGTCGCAGGCGCGGCCGTGGTCTGCGGCGGCGCGGTCGTCCTCTTCCTCAAT
>ERZ772860.2020-NODE-2020-length-12590-cov-16.265975_pt1 | contig 12590 bp, 7 predicted proteins | sample MGYA00511342_ERZ772860 | MGnify/ENA primary metagenome ERZ772860 (study PRJEB29015, sample SAMEA2737665) | human gut metagenome | biome: human gut; feature: human-associated habitat; material: faeces | place: China | collected 2012 ... | reverse complement strand
AGACCCAGTACTACTTCCTGTCCGGCTTCACCGCGAAGCTGGCCGGCACCGAGCGGGGCATCACCGAGCCCACCCCCACCTTCTCCGCCTGCTTCGGCCAGGCATTCCTGGAGCTGCATCCCACCAAGTATGCTGCTGAGCTGGTTAAGAAGATGCAGGTTTCCGGCGCGAAGGCTTATCTGGTCAACACCGGCTGGAACGGCACTGGCAAGCGTATCACCATCAAGGATACCCGCGGCATCATCGACGCCATCCTGAGCGGCGACATCCTGAAGGCCGAGACCAAGAAGATCCCCATGTTCGATCTGGAGGTTCCCACCGCTCTGCCCGGCGTGAATCCCGCCATTCTGGACCCCCGCGACACCTACGCCAACGTGGAAGAGTGGGAGACCAAGGCCAAGGACCTGGCTGGCCGGTTTGTCAAGAACTTCGTCAAGTACGAGGGCAACGACGCAGGCAAGGCTCTGGTCGAGGCTGGCCCCAAGCTGTAATCAGCGGCACGATTTACCAGTAACCGATAAGCGGCGCAGCGAAAGCTGCGCCGCTTATGTCTGCCGAAGGACGCCTGCTTTCGCCCGATGAAAGTGGGAACCTTTTGACAGATGGAAAAATCACCCAACGGTCTGCTGGGTGGTCGTAAAACAGTGAATGGAGCGTATCGGAAACGATACGCTCCATTTTTCGTGCCGAAGTACAACCCCTCGGCTCTCCCTCTGGGAGAGCTGTCACCGAAGGTGACTGATACTGAACTCCAATTAAAATCTTTAAAAAAGATTTTAATTGCCTGAAGGGCATGGAGTTCATATGAGACTTGTTTTGTGATTTCTTTCCTTATAAATCACAAAACAGGCAGCGCCGTCAGGCGATGCCTTCCTGATTAAAATTAAGATTTTAATCAGGAAATAGTATGAGAGGGTATTGCACCCTAATTTCCCCTCTCCGTCTTCGCTTCGCTCAGACACCTCTCCCAAAGGGAGAGGCAAGGGGTGCCTGTTAAGTTTTGCATATGCAGAGGAATATTGCCCTTACGTCCGCAGCAGCGCCCGAAAGCCGGGGCTGAAAAACTCCCCGCCGTCGGCGTTTACCCACATGGCTTCGGCATTGTAGCGTGTCAGAAGCGTCTGCCCCTCGTCCTGCGGCATCAGGAAAAGCGCCGTGGACAGAGCGTCGGCAATGCCGGAATCGGCGCACACCACGGTGACGGAACGCCAGTACCGTGACGGCATCAGGGTTTCGGGGTCGATGATGTGGTGGTAGGATTCTCCGTCCACCAGATAGGTACGCTGGTAATCGCCGCTGGTGACCACGCTGCCGCCGGTGACGCAGACGGTGTGCAGGTAATCACCGCCGTCCGGGTCCTGAATGCCTATCACCCACGGGTCGCCCGCCTCAGTTTTGGGGCCGGTGGCGCAGACGTTGCCGCCCACGCTGATGAGCAGCCCCTCGGGCGCGTTTTCCGCCGCCCGCTGGGCAGACCAGCCCTTGGCCACCGCGCCTACGTCCAGCCGGGTCTCCGGGTCGGAGATAAAGACGGTGGAAGCGTCCTCGTCGATGATAACGGCGTCAAAATCCATATGCGCCGCCGCGTTTTCCAGTGCGGCACGGTCGGGAAGACGGGCATTTGCCGGGTCGTCAAGCCCCGCCGTCCGGGCGTCGTGCCACAGCGCCAGAACGCCGCCCATGGCGACGTTGACCTTGCCGCCGGTGGCATCGTAAAATTCCCGGCATTCCAGCAGCAGACGGATGATGTCCCCGTCCACCTCCACAGGGGCAACGCCCGCCTGATCGTTGACGGTTTTCAGGTTGTTACAGCCAGCATAGTCATTGTAGATATCGAACAGCTGGTGGCAGTGCAGCAGCGTATCGTGGACGCCTTGGGCGGCCTCCGTAAACGCCGCCTGACTTTCCGCCCGGCCGCGAATCGTGGTGACCGTGTCGAACAGGGTCAGAAACGTGGTCTCGTAAACGTTTCCCCCCGCCGCTCCGGCGGCGCAGCCGGTGAGCAGACACGCAAGGGTAAGCACCGCAAGAAATTTTTTCATACCGGTCCCCTCCATAGGGATTTTTCTTATAGTACCACACCCCCGAAAGACTGTAAAGAGGAAACATATCCCGCCGCAAAAAACGGCGTTCATAAAAGATTTACACATTTTCAGTTGATATTCAGGGTCAAACGGTGCTATGCTGTTACAAATGTTAATGCCTCTTTTGAGAGCAGTGAGGAGCGCAGTATGTCCAAATTCTCCGTTAAAAAGCCGCTGACGGTTTTCGTCGCGGTGATCGCCATATTGGTGCTGGGCGTGGTGGCCTATTTCCGCATGACCCCCGACCTGCTTCCCAATATGGATTTCCCTTACGTGCTGATCATGACCACATACCCCGGCGCAAGCCCGGAAAAGGTGGAGCAGGAGATCACAAAGCCCATGGAGCAGGCCATGTCCACGCTGGATCACATTCAGGAGGTGACCTCCGTTTCCAGCGAAAACGTTGGCATGGTCATTCTGGAATTCACCGAGGGCGTCAACATGGACACCGTGGGCGTGGATATCCAGCAGGAGATCTCCCAGCTGTCCGCCGACTGGTCGGACACGGTGGGCACGCCCTACGTGCTGAAGATCAACCCCTCCATGCTTCCCGTGGAGGTGGCGGCGGTATCCATGGAGGGCATGGACACCGTGGAGCTGACGGAATTCCTGGATGAAACGCTGATGAACAAACTGGAAGGCGTTCCCGGCGTCGCCCGGATCACCACCAGCGGCGAAATTGAGCAGGAGCTGCACGTGGTGCTGGATCAGAAGCTGATCGACAAGCTGAACGACCGGATTGCCGCTGCAATCAACGGTGAACTGGACGATGCCGCCGCCGAGCTGAACGAGAAAAAGGAAGAACTGGAAGACGCCCAGAAAAAAGTAGATGGCGCACAGTCCCAGCTCAGCGCCGGGGTCAACGCCCTGATCGAGGGTGAAAAGCAGCTGAATGAGAAAAAGACGGAGCTGACGGCCATGCGGGAGCAGCTCCAAGAGCAGCTGGAACAGGCGCAGACCGGGCGGCAGCAGCTGGTGCTCGCCTACAACGCCCTGAAAGAGCTGGACGATCAGGTGAACAACGTCCTTTCTGCCCAGCAGGAAGCCCATGGTTATTTGAATACCCTCCAATCTCTGTCCGACCGGCAGAGCGCCCTTGCGAATAAGGAAAGCAGCCTCGCCCAGCTGAAACAGGACAATGAAACTCTGGACGCCGAGATTCAGGCGCTCCGGGAGCAGATCGCGGGCATGGACCCCGCCGACGAAAATCTGCCCGCTTTGAGCGCGGCGCTTGCGGAAAAAGAAGCCGCTTACAATGACAATCTGCTGACCATCGCCCAGACAGAGGCGGAGATCGCTGTAGAAAAAAGCACTCTGGAGGCGGACATGGCAGCTGCCGGTGTGACGGCGGAGACCCTGCCCGAACGTCTCACCGCCGCCGCAGAAGCCGCCGCCGCAGCGGATGCCGCGGTGGACGGAATCGACGCGCTGCTGGCAGCTCAGGGAACCGACCGGGCGGGTCTGGCCGCCTCCGTGACGGAGACGAAGGCGCAGCTGGACGCGCTGGACGAGGGCATTGCCCAGCTGGAAAGCGCGTTGGAAGAGCTGGATAACGGTATGCTCTCCATCGAGGAAGCCCAGCAGCTGCTGAATGAGAAGAAAACCGCCGGTATGCTCCAGCTCAGCACCGGCGCGGCCAAGCTGGCGGTGAGCAGCGCTGCCATTTCCGAGGGCTTAAGCCAGATCGAAAGCGGTCTGGACACCGTGGAAAGCAGCCGGGAGGACGCGCTGGACAAGGCCGACCTGAACAACATCGTCACCATGGAAATGGTATCGAAGATCCTCGCCGCCCAGAATTTTGCCATGCCGGCGGGATACGCGGAGCAGGACGGGGTCAAATACATGGTCTCCGTGGGCGACGAGATCACGGATCAGGAGACGCTGGAAAATCTTATCCTGTTCGACCCGGGCATTGACGGCATCGACCCCGTGCGGCTGAAGGATGTGGCGGTGGTCATGCTCACCGACAACCGGGACACGACCTACGCCAAGCTCAACGGCAAGGACGGCATCGTGCTGAGCTTCGAAAAGCAGAGCACCTACGCCACCGCCGAGACCACCGACAACATTGAAGAGCGTTTCCGGGCGTTGGAAAAGGAATACCCGGGCTTAAGCTTCGTGTCCCTGATGAGTCAGGGCGACTATATCTATCTGATCGTTGATACCATTCTGAATAGCCTATTGCTGGGTGCGGTGTTCGCGATCCTGATCCTGTTCCTGTTCCTGCGGGATCTGCGCCCAACCTTTATCACCCTTTGCTCCATCCCCATCAGCGTGATCTTTGCCATCGTGCTGATGTACTTCACCGGCGTGACCATCAATATGATCTCTCTGTCCGGCCTTGCCGTGGCGGTGGGTATGCTGGTGGATAACTCCGTGGTGGTCATTGAGAATATCTACCGTCTGCGGGCCAAGGGCGCCAACGTCATCCAGGCCGCCGTCTCCGGCGCGAAGCAGGTGGCGGGGGCGGTGACGGCCTCTACCCTGACCACCGTCTGCGTGTTCCTGCCCATCGTGTTCGTCACGGGTATCACCAAGCAGCTGTTTACCGATCTGGCGCTTACCATGACCTATTCCCTGCTGGCAAGCCTGATCGTTTCCCTGACACTGGTGCCCGCCATGGCGTCGGGAATGCTGCGCAGGGAGCACGAGATCAAGCCGGGGCTTCTGGAAAAGCATCTGCTTCCCGCCTACTGCAAGGCGGTTAAGTGGTCGCTGGGGCATAAGGCCGTGGTTCTGATTGTTTCGGCGGCGCTGCTGGTGGTCACGGCGCTGGGAAGTCTTGCCAAGGGCTTCATCTTCATGCCGGACATGGATATGCCCAGCGTGAACGTTACCCTCACCATGCCCGAGGACGCGGATATGGCGGAGGCCGTCGCCCTCGCCGATCAGGTGCTGGACAGAATATCGGAAATTGACGGCATCGAGACCGTGGGCGCGATGATGGGCAGCAGCACCTCCATGCTGAGCATGGGAAGCGGAGAATCCCACGACGTAACGGTTTATATCACTCTCGCCGACGACACGGCCAGCGGCGCGGCGGTGGGCAAACAGATCGAGGAAGCCTGCGCGGATCTGCCCTGCGAGGTGACGACCTCTTCCGCCATGATGGATATGAGTATGCTCACCGGCAGCGGCGTTTCCGTGAACGTCTACAGCGACGACATGGATACCCTCCAGTCCGCCGCCGCACAGGTTGGCAAGGCGCTGGCAGACATCCCCGGTGTGGCGGAGGTTTCCGACGGATTGGAGGACGCTTCCCCTGCCCTCCACGTGGCCATCGACCGCAACGCCGCCATGAAGCACGGCCTGACCGTGGCGCAGATCTATATGGAGCTGGCCTCCGCCCTGACGGACAACGCCACCGCCGCCACGCTGGAGCTGGACGGCGTTTCCACGGACGTAATTATCGAGAAGCCCGAAGGGGCGGTGCTGGACGTGGATTCTCTGCGGGGTTACGTCTTTGAAGTCACCAAACAGGACGGTACGGTGGAGGAGGTTCCTCTGAGCGACTTTGCCGAAGTGCGGGAGACGTCCAGCCTTGGCTCCATCCACCGCCTCAACCAGAAGCGTTACCTCTCCGTCACCGCGACGCTGGAAGAAGGCTACAACGTCACCCTGATCACCGCCAAGGCGCAGGACGTTGTGGGTGCTTTGGACTTGGGCGACGGCGTCAGCTATACGTTTACCGGCGAAAATGAGACGATCATGGAGGCTGTGCAGCAGCTGCTGTTGATGCTGGTCCTGGGCATCCTGCTTGTGTATCTCGTGATGGTCGCCCAGTTCCAGAGCCTGAAATCTCCCTTCATCGTCATGTTCACCATCCCGCTGGCCTTCACCGGCGGATTCATGGCGCTGCTGCTGTGCGGCATGGAGATCAGCGTCATTTCCCTCATCGGCTTCGTGATGCTCACCGGTATCATTGTCAACAACGGCATCGTGCTGGTGGACTACATCAACCAGCTCCGGCAGGAAGGCATGGAGCGCCGTGCGGCCATTGAGGAAGCGGGCGTCACCAGAATGCGCCCCATTCTGATGACCACCATCACCACGGTGCTGGGTCTGGTGGACATGGCTGTACACAAGACCGCAGGCACGTCGCTGATGAAGCCCGTCGCCATCGTGTGCATCGGCGGCCTTGTATACGCGACGCTGATGACGCTGTTCGTGGTTCCCTGCATCTACGACATGCTGAACAAAAAGGAACTGCGCAGCGTCCGGGAGGAGGACCTGAAGCTGCTGGATCTGTAAGCGCATAAAAACTTTCACCCCCCCGGCTTTTGCTGGGTGACCGTAAAACAGCGAATGGAGCGCATCAGTACAGATACGCTCCATTTCTCGTACCAACCGGGGCACCCCCTTGGCTCCCCCTTTGGGGGAGCTGTCACCGAAGGTGACTGAGAGGGCATTTGCAACCTAGTATATCCTCTCCGTCTTCGCTGCGCTCAGCCACATCTTCCAAGGGGAGAGACAAGGGAGCGGATTTCTTAAGATATGGGCAAATTCCCTTGCTTTTTCCCTCGCCGCATGGTAAAATGTTCTGGCGAAACTGATAAAAGGGGGAGTTTGCTTGAAGCGTATCGGGATCGGGCTTTTTCTGTGCATATTGCTGATGGGCTTTTTCGTGCTGCCCGCGTCCGCTGAGAGCGCGGCCTCCCGGGTGGATACCTACTGCACCGTCAGCGCCGAGGGCGACTGTCAGGTGAATATGACCGTCACTTTGCGCATGGAGTATGTCACTACTTCCATGAGTTTCCCCCTGCCCGCCAACGCCACGGGCATTACCCTGAACGGCGCTTCCGTCTCCACCAGCAAGACATCCTCCGCGACCATGGTCGATATCAGCCGGGTGGTCAGCGGCATTACCGGGGAGATTCCCCTGAATTTCAGCTTTACACTCCCCAAGTCCGTGGGCGTTGTGACCGTTGACAAGGAGCGGAAGTTACAGCTGAGCGTCGAGCTGCTCAGCGGCTTTGAGTTCCCGGTGGAGCAGCTGAGCTTTGTCATCACCATGCCCCCGGGAAATATGCCCAACGCGCCGAAGTTCACCAGCATCTACCGTCAGGAGAGCATTGCCTCCGACCTGACCGTCACGGTGAGCAGCAACCAGATCATCGGCGCCAGCAAGACCATTCTGAACGACCACGAAGGCATCACCATGACCATGCTGGTGGATCAGAAAATGTTCCCCACTGTCAGCACCTACATCCGGGAGGGCAACCCGGAGATCAAATACATGCTGATCTGCGTGGGTCTCGCGCTGGTATACTGGCTGATTTTCCTGCGCACGAAGCCCATCGCCCACATCCGCAGCACGACCCCGCCCGAGGGCATTACCGCGGGCGAGCTGGGCTGCCGTCTGACCCTGTCCGGCGGCGATCTGACCATGATGGTGTTTACGTGGGCGCAGCTGGGCTACCTGCTCATCCAGACGGACAGCGGCGGGAAGGTGCTGCTGCACAAGCGCATGGACATGGGCAACGAGCGCAGCCTCTTTGAAAACAAGATTTTTGCACTTCTCTTCGGCAGCCGCCAGACGGTGGACGCCACCGGCTATCCCTACGCCAAGCTCAGCCGCAAGGTGTCGGCCATCGTTCCCAATGAGCGGAATATGTACAAGGGCGTCAGCGGGAATATGAAGATTTTCCGGGGACTTTGCTGCGGCGCCCAGATTTTCTGCGGCGTGTGCGTTGCCATGAATATGACCTCCGTCCGGGCGATCCAGATCCTGCTTTCCATCATTCTGGGGGCCTTTGGCGCGGTATCCGGGTGGCTGATTCAGGATATGGCCTACCGCACCCATCTGCGGGGCAAGCTGCCCATGTTGATCGGGGCAGTGTGTATTGCCCTATGGGTAGTGCTGGGGCTGCTGTGCGGGCAGGTCTGGATACCGCTGCTCAGCGCGATCGGCGAATTCCTGCTGGGTTATTTCGCCGCTTACGGCGGAAAACGCAGCGATCTGGGCAGCTACGCGGCGGCGCAGGTGCTGGGATTCCGGCGCTACGCAAAGAAACTTCCCACGGAGGATGTCAGCCGCCTGATGGCCAACGACCCGGATTATTTCTTCAATCTTGCGCCCTTTACGCTGGCGCTGGGGGTCATCAATCCCTTTGCCAGAGCCTTCGGCCATCGGAAGCTGGAGCGGTGCCCGTATCTGGTTACCCGCGCCCGGAACGTCCAGACGGCGGAGGAATGGGCAGGCATCCTGCTGGACACGGCCGACCGGATGGACGAAAAGCTCCGTCAGATGCAGATCGACCGGTGGATACCGGTCCGCCTGCGGCGGAGAAGAAAGTGAAAACCCACGGGTCATTGATTGGGTGTTCGCAATACAGTGAGTGGAGCGTATCGGTATCGATACGCTCCATTTCTCATGTCAACATGCGCTATGCAACGGGGAACAACCCCCTTGGCTCTCCCTCTGGGAGAGCTGTCACCGAAGGTGACTGAGAGGGCGCTGCACCCCGGTTTTCCCTCTCCGGCTTCGCTTCGCCCAGCCACCTTTCCCATAGAGAGAGGCAAGGGGTGCAGCTCATCCCGTGGGTTCTGTGTTATTTCAGCATCTCCCGAACCTGAGCGATGCTCAGCCCCTGCTCCCGGGCGATGGCCGCGATGTCCTCATACTCGGCCTTCTGCCGCTGGACGCCGTAACCGGAGGATATCTTCTGCCGAACCGCGCCGTAGGGGGTGGAAACGGCCTGTGTGCGCCGCTCCAGCGTGTAGCGGTTTTGAAGGCTTTCCCGGATGCCCAGAGTGGTGGTGTGGCGGAAGATCAGCCGCGCCATTTTCTCCCGGTCGCCCGCCCGGCACAGAACGCTTAAGAGGACGCCGGGGCGGTTCTTTTTCATGCCGATGGGGGTGGTGAACACGTCCAGCGCGCCGCCGCTCAGCAGCTGCTCCATGGCGAACCCGATCTCCTCACCGGTCATGTCGTCGATGTTGCACTTAAGCTCCGCAATGGCGTCGGTCTGCTCAGAGGTCTCCCCCAGCATGACCCGCAGGCAGTTGGCCTGGGGGAAGTCTTTTTTGCCCATGCCGTAGCCGGTTTTCTGCACCCGCATGACGGGCAGGCTGCCAAAATCGTCGGCAAAGTATTTCAGCAGCGCCGCGCCGGTGGGGGTACACAGCTCACCCTGAACGTTCCCGGCCTGAATGGGCATTCCCTCAAGGAGCAGTGCGGTGGCGGGTGCGGGAACGGGGAGAATCCCGTGGGCGCACCGGACGGTGCTGCTTCCCACGGAGACGGGGGACACGATCACCTGATCGGGGCGAATTTCCCGCATCAGCAGGCATACGGCGGTGATGTCCGCAACGGCGTCCATGGTGCCGACTTCGTGGAAGTGGATCTGCTGAACCGACACGCCATGGACGCGGCTTTCCGCCTCGGCGATGAGATTGTACACGGCCAGAACGTCCAGCTTGACCATGGAGGGGATGGGCAGTCTGTTCACGATTTCCTCAATGCCCTCCATGCTGCCGTGAACATGGTCGTGATGATGACTATGGAGGTTCTCGTCTTCCTCGACTCCCGCCACCCGGACGGAAAAATGGGTTCCAGACACACCGCATTTCACGCCTTTTTCCGCGCTGACGGTGACGCCGGGGATGCCGAGACCGTTCATTTTTGCAAGAAACGCCGCCCGATCGGGAAGCAGCTCCAGCAGCGCCGCGGCGAGCATATCCCCGGCAGCACCCATGGCGCATTCGATGTACAGCGTTTTCATCCCTTGACCTCCATGTGGTTGATCATGTTCGCCAGATACCCCGCGCCGAAGCCGTTGTCGATGTTCACCACCGACACGCCGCTGGCGCAGGAATTGAGCATACTCAGCAGCGCCGCCACGCCGCCGAAGGACGCGCCGTAGCCCACACTGGTGGGGACGGCGATCACCGGGCATTCCGCGAGACCGCCCACCACGCTGGCAAGCGCCCCCTCCATGCCCGCGATGGCGATGACCACGCTGGCTTCCATAATAGAATCCATATGGGCGAGCAGTCGGTGGACGCCGGACACGCCCACGTCGTACAGCCGCACCACCTCGCTGCCCAGCACCTGTGCCGTCAGCGCCGCCTCCTCGGCCACGGGGATGTCGCTGGTGCCGCCGGTGGCGATGACCACCTTTCCGATGCCGTCGGGCTGGGGCAGTCCCCCCACAATGCCCACCCGGGCATCCTTATGATAGCCCAGCTCCCGTGTGTTGCCGACATAGGCCGCCGCCTCGGGGGACATTCTGGTGATGAGGACGCGGGTCTGGCCGTTGGCGCGCATGGCGTCGATGATGCCGCCGATCTGCTCCGGGGTCTTCCCCGCGCCGTAGATCACCTCTGCCGCGCCCTGCCGCACCTTCCGGTGCAGATCGACCTTCGCGTAGCCGATGTCCTCAAAGGGGGCCTTTTTCAGTTCCAGCATGGCGTCGTCCACGCTGGTTTCCCCGGATCGGACGGATTCCAGAAGCTTTCGGATTTCAGAGTTCATTTGCGCACCTCCAGATTCAGCAGAACACTGTCATAATCTTTGCGGAGTTCGGTCACGATTTTCTCCCGGTTTTCCAGAAGCAGGGGCAGATCGGCCTCCCGCAGCTCCAGTTTCGCGGTATTGCCCACCATGCGGACACGGAAATCCCGGAACCCAAGTCCGAAGAGAAATCCTTCCGCTTTTTCCGTTTGCTTCAGCTTTTGCAGCGTAATTTCCTCCCCGGCGCGGATCCGGGTGGCGAGGCAGGCGTAGGCGGGCTTGTCCCAGGTGAACAGCCCGGCTTCCTTAGAAAGACGGCGAATTTCCGCCTTGGTCAGGCCGCACTCCCGGAGGGGAGAGCGAACGGACAGCTCCCGCAGCGCCCGCATTCCCGGCCGGTCGCCGGCGTCGTCGGAGGCGTTGGTGCCGTCCAGCAGCACCGGGAAGCCGTCGTTTTCCGCCGCCCGGAGGATTTGCCGGAACAGCGTATTTTTGCAGTGATAGCAGCGGTCGGACGGGTTCGCCGTGACCGCACTGTTGGAAAGAACATCCACATGCAGCACCAGCATATCCGCGCCCAGCTCATCTGCCAGCCGCCGTGCGTCCGCCAGCTCAAACGCCGGCTGGAAGGCGGTGCTCACGTAATAGGCCTTCACCCGGGCGGCGTACCGCGTCGCCGCGTACAGCAGGTACGCCGAATCCACGCCGCCGGAGAAGGCAATGGCAACCTCCCGATTCTCGGCAAAAAATTGCTCCAACGTCATATTGTTTCCTCCAGTGCCGCGGAAATCGTTTTTCCCATTATACACGAGAATGTGAATTCTGACAAGTAGTAAGCTGCACAATAGCCTTTTATGGGTTGCTTTTCACAATCGGGTGGTGTATACTAAACGCAGTGTCCTTAAAAAATAAGAAGAGAGGTATCACTATGCAAGAAACAAAAAACAGTTCCCGGTACAGCACCGTGGCGGGGGCACTTTTTGCCTTTGGAGGCGTTATGGAGCTATTCCAGTGGCTGCGTATCCTCCGCTTTATGTCGTTCAGTGACCATGTTCAGGTGCTGATCTGGGTAGCAAGCTATGCAGTTCTGGCCTTTGCCCTTCTGACGAAGCGCAGAGACATCTTCCTGCCCGTGGGCTTCGCTCTTGCCGGTATCGCCTGCCTGTTCTTCCTGAATTTCAGAAATGTTCTCCTGCTGCTGGGTAACTGGGGCATGGCGTTCTTGGCCGTGGTCTTTGTGACCGACTATCTGCCCCAGCTCCGGGAGCAGGTGAAGAAGTTCTGGTTCATTCCACCTGCGGTCGTTGCGCTTGCCACGGTGCTGTCGATTGGCGGCGTTTGGTTTGTGGCCTTCCTGAGATTGCTTGCTACATGCGCCGGTATGTTCCTGGCAGCCATGTGGGTCGCTTACCCCGAAGGACTCCCTCAGCAGACGGTGAGCGCATCCGCCGAAACCGGAAGCACTACGACCACCCCCGCTCCTGAAGTTTACTGCGGTCTGGTCAAGCACATTCTGCTGCTGCTGTTCACCTGCGGCATCTGGCTGTATATCTGGATTTACCGCGTCACCGGCTACACCAACAATGTAGAGGGCGAAGAAAACCGCAACCCCACCAACAAGCTGCTGCTGTGCCTGTTCGTCCCCTTCTACGTGATTTATTGGATGTACAAGACTGCCCAGCGTCTTGACAAGATGGCGGCGGCGAAGAATATCCCCTCCGATCTTTCCACCCTCTGCCTGATTCTGGCCATCTTTGTTCCCATCATCCCGCCGATTCTGATGCAGGATAAGCTGAACGACATTGTCACCGGCCGTGTTGCTCCTGCTGCCCCCGCTGCCGTTCCTGCGCCTGCGCCCGCCGCCGCACCGGCCAGCGTGAGCGAGGCTGCGGACGACCTGCTGAAGCTCAAGGAGCTGCTGGACGCAGGCATTCTCACCCAGGAAGAATTTGACGCAAAGAAAAAGCAGCTGCTGGGGCTGTAAATTCCATACGACAAGGCGCGGGGCAGATGCCCCGCGCCTTTTGACAAGCCAGGAGGGAGCGGAAAAT
>ERZ772860.2018-NODE-2018-length-12600-cov-3.328816_pt1 | contig 12600 bp, 11 predicted proteins | sample MGYA00511342_ERZ772860 | MGnify/ENA primary metagenome ERZ772860 (study PRJEB29015, sample SAMEA2737665) | human gut metagenome | biome: human gut; feature: human-associated habitat; material: faeces | place: China | collected 2012 ... | reverse complement strand
ACATGGGCTTGGTCACATGCTGCTGGTAGGGCTTGCTGCCGCTGGGCAGGAAGGACACGGAGTAGCCGGTCAGAGCTTCAAACTCCACATCACAGGTGCCGCCGCCAAAGCTGGGGCTGTACGCCCTGCCGTAAGCGCTGGTCTGCTGCAGAGCGTGAAGGTTCTGCGATACATCGGTATCAAAGGTGATGCCGTACTGCTCCAGCTCGGAAACATCCCAGTAGGACTCGTCCATCACATAAATAATGGTGGGCTGCTTTGCCTGCTCCTCCTTGGGGGTGGTGGCGGCATAACTGCCCGCATACATGGGGCCGGTAGAGAATTTTTCGCTCTCGGCTACATTATCCAGAATATCGTCCACTGCCTGCTCCGAGTAGCCCTCGGGCTTGTCGATCTCCAGATTGGTGAGGTTGGTCATAAAGCCGGTGATCACGCCGTAGTAGCGGTAGTAGCGGTCCTGCATCCACGCATCCGGCGTGATGCCCAAAACCTGCGTGACTGCAGGCTGTAAATAAACGCCGAAGATCAGCAGACACAGCGCCGCTGCCGAGGCACCGGTGCCCGCAAGCCTTGGCAGCCAGCGCTGGCGCAGCCGCCCGCGGTAAACAAAGAAGCTTGCCACCGTCAGTGCCAGCACCAGCACAATGGAGACCACCATGCTGGTCTGCAGCTTGAGCCCGGCAGCCGAGGCTACACCGGCGGCCTCGGACACCTGCATCAGGTCCCACGGCAAAAAGGGTTCACCCCGCAGCTGCATGGTATAGAAGTTTACTGCGCAGGGCGCACAGCCCAAAACGGCCATGCCCAGCGTAGCAAGCGGCGGGATGCGCAGCACCCAGTCCAGCAGCTCCCACACCAGAAACAGCAGCAGCCATGCCAGCAGATATGCCCCGAAATGGGGGAAAATAAAGCTGATAAAGGTATCAGCGGTCAGTGACCCGCGCGCGATCCACTCACCCAGCAGCAGCACAATAAAGGAAGCTGCCGCGGGGAACTGTCCGAAGACACCTTCCGCAAGGAGATAGAGGCGTACACACGTGACCGCCGGGAAGAGCATCCGCAGGGTCAACAGCGGTTTGGATGTTTTCATAGTCGATATCCCTTTCCACGTCCCGAACCCTATTTCCAAAGTGGCTTTGCTATTTGCACAAGCCTTTCGTGCCTATTATAGTCATTTCGCCGAAAATGTCCATTCATGATTTTACAAAAATTACAGTTTTATTTTTCAAAATATTCCCCTATTTTTCACAGACCCAGCTTAGCACGCAGCTGCTGCCAGAAGCCGTGAGGTGCTGCCGGTGCTTTTGGCACGGCAGTGTGCACCAGAATGGCATCTGTGCCGATGGTCTCGATCTCCTGCCACGGGATGGTCAGGCTCTCGTCCCGGCCCAGCAGGCCAAAAAGCCGCGGTCTGCCCAGCAAAATCAAGCTTTGCAGCTGCGCCGTTGCGGGGTCAAGCTCCAGATCGTCCGCGCGGCCAAGGCACACCCCCTGCTCCAGCTGAACGACCTCCTTCTCACAAAGTTCCCGGATCGTCACGGCGCTCTCCCCTTTCTGTCACAGCATACGCCGGGGCGGCATTTTCTATGCCAAAGGGGTGGAAAGCACCCGCCCGGTTGTGGTATACTATGGAAAATATCTGGAAAACATCCAATACAAGCGAGGCAGTATTTATGTATAAAAGTATTATTTTTGATATCGGCGGTGTACTGGTGGATTTTGACCCCAAAGCCTACTTGGTAGACCGGCTGTGCAACGCCGAAATGGAGGAGAAAGTTTACGACCTGACCTTTGGCAGCGAAGAATGGCAACTGCTGGACGCAGGCAAGCTTTCCCGCTATGACGGCAACCAGCGGATGCTGGAGCACGCCCGTGCCGAGGGCTGTGCCTTTGAGGTGCAGGGCGTTCTGGACGACTGGATGCACATTCTGCGCCCGCGTCTGCGGATGCTGGAGCTGGTGCGGCGGCTGAAGAACCACGGCTATTGCGTGTATTACCTGAGCAACATCCCGCAGGATGTGCTGGAGCTGCTGACCGAGCGCGGCGTACTGGCTCAGTTTGACGGCGGTGTAGCCTCCTGCGAGGTACAGGTGAATAAGCCTGACCCGCAGATCTACAAGGCTTTGTTGAAAAAGTATCAGCTGAAGGCCAGCGAATGCATATTTATCGACGACAGACTGGAAAACGTGCAGGCCGCCTTTGCGCTGGGCTTTGCCGGCATCCAGATGAAGGACAGCGTTGGTACGCTGATCCGCAGCCTTGCCACCTGTAACGTGGCGCTGCGCTGAATGTTCATATAACAAACAGCAGCCCCTGCCGGAAAGGTTTCTCCGGCAGGGGCTGCTGTGCGTTGGTGGGGAACTTACTTTTCCTCGTAGCTCTGGCAGTAGTGCGGGGTCTCCACCTGCTGGGTGGTGCAGCTGCACTGCTCCGTCACCTTGATCTGCGGCAGATCACATTTGCAGCCGTCCACGTTGTGGCAGCATGCGCAGACATCACAGGTCACGCCGATGTTTTCCATGTTTATCACCTCTTTGTCCATAGGTTACCCCGTGGACAAAGGGTTTATACATGGGTTTTACCAAGCAGCCAGATCTGCGCCCAGCTTACGGCAGGCAGCCTGCACATCATCATCGGGCGTTTCGTTGCAGATGAGGCCTTCCTCGCTGAACAGCTGTGCGCCGTCGTCCTGTGCGCGCTGCGCCCAATCGCGCATCCACTGACCATCACCCCAGCCGTAGGAGCCGAACAGTGCGATCTTTTTGCCGTTCAGCGAGCCTTCCAGTGCAGCAAACATGGGCTCGAACTCGCTCTCCTCCAGCTGCTCTGCACCCATAGCCGGGCAGCCAAAGGCCACCACATCAAACTCTGCCAGCTTTGCGGGGGTCATCTCGGTGCAGGGCACGATGATGCCGTTGGCACCTGTGCCTTCGGCGATGCAGTTTGCCATGGTCTCGGTGTTGCCGGTTGCGCTCCAAAATACGATTGCTACTTTGCTCATAAACCTCTTTCTCTGCGTAGTTAGTTTTGGATAACTTCATGTTCTGTGAAAATGCGTCCGTGTTTCATGACGCATTTTGTGGTTAGTGTTTTCTAACCGTCAACAGGATACCACAGCCCTGCCCTGCTTGTCAAGACGTTCGTGCAATGTTTGCACGGTGCAACAATCCCGCCTTTCTCAAAAGTGCATGAAGCGTGTATTTCAGCCGCCTAATACGCGGAAAACTACCAACAGCACTCCGTAGATGACCGGCTGGTGCAACAGATACAGCAGCAGCGAGTGCCGCCCAAGCCAGCCAAGCGGCGGGCAGACCGAGCGGCGCAAGGGCTCCATGCGCTGCCGCCCTACAATGCCGTAGAGAAAGGACCCCGCCCAGAACAGAAACAGCCACGGCAGAAGGGCAAAATAATCCGTAGAATAGAACCACCACGGATAAAAGCCAAAGTACGCTGTAACGCAGTTTGCATACAGTGTCTGCGGCAGCCAGAGGCGCAGACTACCAAAACCCAGATAGCCTGCCGAAACATTGCGGGTAAGGGCGAACAGCACTGCGGAGATAGCAAACCCTGCTGCGGGTGGAATGTGCCGCAGTGGCTTTTCCAAAAGGCCGGTCAGCAGCATAGCGCTGCCCAGCAGGGTCAGCACACCAAAGATAACTCTGTCCTCCGGCATAAAAAGCAGCGTGACTGCCGTGACAAGCGCGCCTGCCCCGAACACCTGTGCGCCCCGGCGCAGGGTATGATGCCCCAGCTGCGCGCAGAAGCCGGACAGCAGAATAAACACCCAGCAGATGCTCTGCTGCCACAGATGCCCGGGCAGACCATAATACCAGTCGGCCTGAATACCGAAGAGATTGACCAGATCCCAGCAGCCGTGATAGAGCATCATACTGACCAGATCCAGCCCACGCAGCTCGTCCAGAAGGGCATAGCGGTCAGAAGCGTTATGTTGCTTCACAGCATTTTCCTTCCTATTTGTCACGCTGTTACACCGTTTTCCGGCGCAGCAGGCTCATGGGCGGCAGCTCCGGGGTGGGCATGGTGTATTTTTCCATGGCGTGAGGGGTGCTTTCCACCCGCTCCCCTGCTTCGTTCTCGATCCATTCCGGGGTAAGCGGGATGCTGCGTCCGTCCGGGCACAGCGCCTCCAGCGTATCCCCAAGGCTCCATTTGCCGCGCTGCTGGCAGTGGGCGATGCCGTTTTCCCAGCTGTCCACCGTGCCCACGAACTCCCACTCGCGGATGTAGGTGGCGCTGTCGGTGGCCTGTTTGGCCTGTTCGCGGCCGAAATAGAAGCCAGGAGAGTAGTGCCGGTGGCTGGTGCGGGTAAGCTCTGCGTACACCTCCGGCGGCAGTTCAAAGTTATCGTTTGTCGGGTCGGCCAGATAGGCGTCCAGTGCCTTGCGGTAGGCAGCGGTAACACTGGCCACATAGTAGAAGGTCTTGGCACGGCCTTCGATCTTCAGGCTGTCCACGCCCGCCTTGCAGATCAGATCAATGAAGGGCGCGGTGCACATATCGTTGGCGTTAAGGATGTAGCTGCCGTTCTCGTTTTCGCCGATCTCGTACAGCTGGCCGGGGCGGGTCTCCTCGCTCAGGTAATACTTCCAGCGGCAGGGCTGGGCGCACTGGCCGCGGTTGGCGTCGCGCCCGGCCATATAGTTGGACAACAGACACCGGCCGGACACGCTCATGCACATCGCACCGTGCACAAAGGCCTCGATTTCCAATTCCGGTGGGGTCTTATCGCGCAGAATGGCAATATCCTGCAAGGTCATCTCCCGGGCCAGCACCACCCGCTTTGCGCCCATTTTGTAGGCAGCGCGGGCGGCTGCCCAGTTGGTGATGCCGGTCTGGGTGGAAAGATGCACATCAATGTCCGGGGCAAAGGTCTTGCAGGCATCCAGCACACCAAGGTCTGCCACGATAAAGGCATCCACACCGGCCTTGGCAGCCTCCTTGATGGCCTCCGGCAGACGGTCGGCCTCCTCGTTGGTGGGCAAGGTGTTCATGGTCAGGTAGACCTTGCGACCACGGGCGTGGGCGTAGATGACGCTTTCCGTCAGCTGCTCCGGGGTGAAATTAGCCGGGGCAGAGCGCATACCAAACTCCGGCAGGCCGCAGTAAACGGCATCGGCACCGTAGTTGATGGCATAACGCAGACGTTCCGCATCGCCCGCCGGGGCAAGCAGTTCCGGGATCTGTAACATTGTAGGTTCCTCTCTTATGTATCACAGTTTTCTGACCGGAAAGGGGCCGCCGCACCATGTTTTTGTGCAGCGGCCTTTCCTCAGTTTTTCAGGTTTTTGTTCACAGCTGCGGCAGTTTTGCAGTTTGCATTGTGCTCTGCCAGCGTGTGGGCATAGTAGTAATTGCCCTTGAGGTCGGTCACAAAGAAGTAAGCGTCCTTGGCTTCCTCATCGGGCTGCGGCTCCAGCGCTGCCTTGATGGCGGCAAGGCCGGGGTTCGAGATAGGGCCTGCGGGCAGGCCGATACAGCTGTAAGTGTCGTAGGCTGCAAGGATATTTTCCGGGATATCGTCCCAGCCGCCGTAGTAGGGCGCGACCCAGTTCCAGAGATAGTTGTTGTCGGCGTCGCTCTGGACATGGCTGGAGGTGTTGCTTTGCAGCCGGGGGTAGGGCGAGCCCTCTGCCAGACGATTGCGGAACACCTGCGCCACGTTGGAGTCCTGACTGTTGCCCGCTTCCTCCTGCACAAAGGAGGCAAGGGTGACAAGCTCCGGCAGGGTCATTCCCTGCTTTTTGAGCGCTGCGTACATTTCGGCGGTGAACTGTGCATCGAACTGGGCGTAGAAGGTAGCTACATAGTTATGCACCGTATCATCCTTCAAAAACTCGTAGGTCTCCGGGAAGAGATAGCCCTCGCACTTCATAAAGCGGTCCGGCGCGTCGGCATCGTCCGGCACGTACTGCCAGAAGGTGTATTCGCTGAAATCGCCCTCGTTGGCTTCCTTCAGGAAATCCTCGGCGCTGCACAGCCCGGCGGCTTCCATCTTCTGGGCAATGGCAATGGCCGTGGTGCCCTCCGGGATGGTCACCCGCACCGTTTCTGCCCTGGCGTACTGGGAAAGGGTGGCAATGATCGCATCGTAGGAAATCGCACTGGTCTGCAAGACAAAATCGCCATACTGCAGCTTTGATGCCGCACCCTTTTGCCCCACATACCAGCGGAACAGATAGGCCGAGCGGATCACACCCGCATCCTTGAGCTTTTGCGCAATGACGGAAACGCCGCTGCCCTGCGGGATGCTCACCGTTACCTCCGTGCCGGGTCTGCCATTGCCGCTGATCTCGTTGTGCGCAAACAGCAGCGCCCCGCCAACGGCCAGCGCCAGCAGTACCACCAGCACCAGCAGGATCTTCCCTACACCGCCTTTTTTGCGGGTGTTTTTTTTGTGTGCCATAAGCACCTTCCTTTTATCTTAGTTTTCCAGCATCAGGCGCATGTAGCTTTCGCTCACGTCAAAGGGCTCTGCGTCAAAGCGGATCATGCCGTATTCCTGCCGGGTGCCCTCGCCCAGAAACAGCGGCTGGGCAGCACCTACCGTGATGACTGCCTTTTCCACGATGACTTCCTTCTCGCGGGCGGCTTCCATCAGGATCTCGGCGGCACGGTCGCTGTCGGCCATCATCTCCACAAAATACAGGGTATCCTCCTTGCGGAAGTAGATGCCGTAGCCATGTTCGTTGGACACGATGGTAGCGCCCCGGGCGTACAGCTCCTGCAACACCACCGCCATGCGTTCCGGGCTCAGCTGCACGGTATCCTTCCAGAACTGTTCCCGCAGCTCGCACAGCTTTTTGGCTGTCACCGTGTCAAATTCCGCCTGACTCCACAGGTTGCGGCTCACCTCACGGGGCAGGCAGCGCAGGGCAAAAGCCTTTGCAAAGCCCTTATCCTGCAGCAGAGCGGCCTGTGCCGCGTCTGCCGGGACTGTCACGGTGAAGCCTGCGCCCCGCAGCTTTTGGTGGGCGCACAGGGTATCCAGCAGACCCGCCAGCAGCAGACTGCCCTCGCCGCACAGGCACAGGTAATTGCCCGTGCGCCCCTGCAGGGTGACCGGCACAGCCAGCGCAGCCGCCACGATGGCGTCGTTTTCATCAGCCACATAAATGTTCTGCATACCGGCAAAGCGTTCCAGTACCATTTTTGCAAAATCTTCGGTATCATGATGCTGGCTCTGCCACAAAGCCAGCACTGCCGCCTCATCGGACGGCTGCATCAGACGATACATCGTTCAGGATGCCCCCTCTTATCATATTTTATCGTTCAGCCCAGTGTTTTCCGGGCAAGCTGCTGCACCTCTTGCTGGATCTCTTCAATGCTGCGCATGGCGTCCCCGCTGGTGCAGTGCACGGTATCCCAGCCAAGATGCCGGGCGCAGAACTCGGCAGCAGCGCGGCTGCGCGCCAGATAAGCCGTATCCTTTTCGTGCACGTCCTTTTTGCTCTCGTCGCCGTGGTAGCGCTGGGTCATCAGCCGCTGGCTGACCGCCGGGTCTACCTGCAAATAGATGACCCTGTCCGGTGCGGGCAGTCCCAGCAGACGGAACTCGTAATCAAACAGCCAGTGCAGATATTCCTCCCACTGCTCCTGCGGAAGCTTCGAGCACTGGTGCACCGCGTTGGAGGTGGTGTAGCGGTCGGCGATGATCACACCGCCCTGCTCATAAAAGCTGCCCCAGCTGGTTTTATAGCTGGCATAGCGGTCCACCGCGTAAAAGCTGGAAGCCGCATAGGCGTTTACATCGTCCGGGTGCTGGCCGAACTGCCCGGCCAGATACATCTTGACCAGTGCGCTGGAATCACTGGCATAGTCCGGGAAGGTGATCTTTTGTACCGGCACACCCTGCGCGGCGAGATGCTCTGCCAGCAGCTTTGCCTGTGTGGCCTTGCCGCTTCCGTCCAGCCCTTCCAGCACAATCAGTTTGCCCTTGCTCATACGGCGGCACCTTCTTTAATGGCGGCATATTTTGCGCGCACCTCGGCGGTCTTGCCGCAGCACATCTTGCCCTCCGGGCAGGGGCCGCACAGGCAAGCAGGGCCGGCCTTGGCAAAGATATGAGGTGCCACCGGGTACACCAGCGTGAACATCTTTTCAGCCAGTTCCCGGATCTCCCACTGGGCGCGGTTGCAGCAGCGCAGCTGGAAGAAGTTCATCAGGCTGCGGGCGTTCATGGTGACCACCATTTTGGTCTCGCAGGCGTTGGGCAACACAAAGCGGGCGTCCTCGTTGGCCTGTTTAGAAGCCTTGGCGCGTGCCTGCTTTTCCGGCATTCCCTCAGCCATCAGGCGGGCGGTGTGCCCCTCCTCCAGCTTGTGGGCAAGGTCGAGATAACGCTGGGCATCCTCCTCCATGCTGGCAAGGAAAGCCGCCTTTGCTTCCGGGATAGCCTCGATCTCCGGGGGCGTCACATAGCGAAAATCATCCAGACGCACATAGCGCTGGCTCTGCACGCTGAAGGATGCGATGCGGTGCCGGGTGATCTGGGCAAGCAGAGTGCGGCTGACCCCCTCGATGCCAAAGGTAAAGCTGGCGTGCTCGATGGGACTGGCATGGCCAAGGTCGCTGAGCATGGTCAGGAATTTTGCAGTTTTTTCCTCGTCCAGCCCGTCCAGAAGGTCGGTGATGTGGGCGTCGGAATAGCAGAGCTTTGCGGCAGCCGCCACCACCTTTTCCGGTTCCGGGGTGTGGGCGATCAAACGAACAGTCATCATAGGGTCATTCTTCCTCCGTAATCTTGGTCAGGGGCGCAAAATTGGCCATCGTTTTCTTGATGCCCACTTTTTCAAAGTTGATCTCTACAATCTGATCCCCGGCAGCGGGCTTCACCTTCAGCACTGTGCCGCGGCCAAACACCTTGTGCTCCACGATGTCGCCCGGCTCATAGTGCTTTGAACCGGAAGCCGCCGGTTTTACGGCAGAATTTGCTGCAAAGGTCATTTGCTTTACAGTATTTTTTGTCGAGTTTCCGTTGGAATACTCAGAGCCAAAGTCACTACTTCTTGTGGTCGGCTGGGCAGAACTGTTGCCGTAGTGACTGCCGAAACCGGAGGAAGCGGCTCTTCTTCCGCCGTAAGAAGAGCCGAAGCCGCGGCCTTCACCGGCGTTGTATTCCCGATTCAGATAGCCGCTGCGGTTGCCCGAACTGTAACCCGAGCCATAACCGCCGCCGTAGCTGCTGCGGCTGTAACCAGAGGGGCCGGAGTAACCGGATGCTCCACCGGGCACAGTATCACTGTACTCAGAGCCCCAGCCGCCCATGCGGGAACGCTGTTCCAGTACAGGGCTGCGGGTCTCCTCGATATACTCCGGTTCGATCTCCCGCAGAAAGCGGCTGGGCTCGTTGCGCTGGGTGCGACCATACAGCATCCGGGTGACGCTGTTGGAGATATACAGTTCCTTTTTGGCGCGGGTGATGCCAACGTAAGCCAGACGGCGCTCCTCCTCCAGATCTGCTTCGGAATACTTGCTCATCTCGCTGGGGAAAACGCCCTCCTCCATGCCGATGAGGAACACATAGGGGAACTCCAGACCCTTGGCAGAGTGGATGGTCATCAGTACCACCTGATCGCTGCTTTCGTTGTAGCTGTCGATATCGCTGATGAGGGCGATATCCTCCAGATAGCCCTCCAGCGTGGCTTCCTCGCCGTGTTGGTCACAGTAGTTTTTGACGTTGTTCACCAGCTGACCCAAGTTCTGCAGACGGTCGGCGGCATCCTCGTGCCCCTTGGCGGCGTCTGCTTCCAGCATGGCCTTGTAGCCGGTCAGTTCAATGACGTCGGAGGCAAACTCGTCCAGCGTGCGGGTGGCAAGAGAATCCTGCAAACGCTGGTAGATCTGCCAAAACTTGAGCAGCGGCATGACCGCGCGGGAAAGTTTCGCGTATTGGTCTGCATGGCTGATGATATCCAGCATACTGACCCCCTGCTGCCCGGCAAGGTCTGCAATGACATCCACGGTGGTAGCACCGATCTTGCGGGCGGGCTCGTTGATGATGCGGCGCAGCCGCACATCGTCCCGGGGGTTGGCCACGATAGACATATAGGAGTGAATGTCCTTGACCTCCTTGCGGTCGTTGAAGCGCTGCCCGCCCACGATCTTATGCGGGATGCCCGCGCGGGTGAAGTAGCTTTCGATGGGAGCCGACTGGGCGTTCATACGGTAGAGAATGGCGTGGTCTGCCAGATGCCCGCCCTCCTTCAGGTGCTGACCGATGACATCCGCGATATGGCTGGCTTCGTCCTGCTCATTCTCGGCGGTATACACCTGCACCTTATCGCCCTCACCGTTGTCCGTCCACAGGGTCTTGCCCTTGCGCTCGGTGTTGTGCTGGATGACGCAGTTGGCTGCGTTGAGGATATTGGAGGTGGAGCGGTAGTTCTGCTCCAGTCGGATGGTCTTGGTGCCGGGATAGAGTTTTTCAAAGTTGAGAATGTTCTCAATGGTAGCGCCGCGGAAGCGGTAGATGCTCTGGTCGTCATCGCCCACCACGCAGATGTTGCGCTCCGGCCCGGTGAGCAGGCTGACCAGACGGAACTGCGCCACGCTGGTATCCTGATACTCGTCCACCAGCAGGTAGCGGTACTTGTTCTGGTAGAACTCCCGCACGTCCGGGTGTTCAGCCAGCAGCTGCACGGTCTGGTAGATCAAGTCGTCAAAATCGAACGCACCGGCCTCTTTCAGCTTTTTCTCGTAAGCTGCGTAGATGCGGGCGGTCTGGGTGCTCTTCACGTCTCTGGCGTGGTCTGCAAGTGCCTGCTCCGGGCTGACCAGCTGATCCTTCCAGCGGCTCATCTGGTTGATGGCGGCCTTGATGGGCAGGAATTTATCGTCGATGCTCAGCTCTTTATATACGGTTTTCATTACACGCTGGGCATCGTCTGTATCATAGATGGTAAAGCTGCGGGGGTAGCCGATCTCTTCGGCCCAGCGGCGCAGAATGCGCACACAGGCCGAGTGGAAGGTGGAGGCGAACACTTCGTCCCCTTCCTCGCCGCCCAGCATCCGGCGCAGACGCTCTTTCAGCTCCCCTGCCGCCTTGTTGGTAAAGGTAATGGCCATCACGTTCCAGCTGCGCACCGCGTTGCGGCGCAGCATCCCGTCCAGCCAGCTGGGGGCGTCTGTACCGGTCATAATGGCGGTGCGCAGGGCTTTGACGTCCTCCTCGGTCACCGGGCGGGGCGTTTCCTTGGAGCCGTGCGCCGAGCCGAACCGGATGAGGTTGGCGATACGGTTGACCAGCACGGTGGTCTTGCCGCTGCCGGCACCGGCAAGGATGAGCAGCGGGCCATCCGTGGTAAACACAGCCTGCCGCTGCATATCGTTCAGGCGGCCGAATTGCTTTTCAATGTAAGTATCACGCAGGGTGCAGAATTCCTGCCCGAGAGATGCTGCCATGGTTTCACCTGTTTCCTTCGCTGTTATTCATACCGTATAGTATAACACATTTCAAAATAGTTGTACACCAAAACTGCATAGAGTTACAGCTGCTTTTCCAGCAGATAGCGGTCGTAGCCGCCGTACATCTCCCGGCGGCAGCGGATGACAAAGCCGGAAGCCTGTGCGTTGCGCAGGCTGTAACTGTTGTCCGGGCTGACGGTAGCACCCAGATGGGTGATCTGTGGCGGCAGCAGCGGCAGTGCCGCTTCCAGCATGGCGCGCTGCAAACCGTTGCCCCGCCAGTCCGGGTGCACCACCGCGCTGTCCGCATTCGCCCAGTGCTGCCACTGACTTTGCGGCACGCCCAGAAAGGCAGCGTAGTTTTCACTGCTCTGCCCGCACAGACGCAGGATGAGGTACGCCCCCAGCCGCCCCTGCTGCCACGCACCGATACATATCCCGGTACGCAGATAGCCGGTAATGTTTTCCAGCGTATCCGGCACGAACTGCTCCGGGTGCGGCATGGCGGCGCGCACTTCGTTTTGCAGCGCGAACACCGCCGGTGCCTCGGCAGGGGTGCAGCGCCGCAGGGTAACGGTCTGCCGGGCGGGCCGGCCGCCTACTTTTTGCAGAAAATAGTCCATCTGTACTATGCCCTCCAAAATAAAATCGTACTTTTCAGCAGATTCCAGTATAAATGACGCTTTTCTAAATGTCAAATTATGCTATAATAAGAGAGAAGGGGCTGCGGAGGAATCCTCCCGGTCCGTTCGTATGAAGTTCGGGGCGGTACTGCCGCCCGGAAACGGAGGAACCATCCATGAAAGATCCCGCACTGGCATCGTCCAGCCGCTTGGGCGGCGCTGTGATCAGTGACCGCGTTGTTGCAAGCCTGCTGGAGGAGCTGACCAACGGGCGCTATGCCCAAGCCGACCGCCTGCCCGCCGAGGTAGACCTTGCCACCGAGCTGGGGGTAAGCCGCACCGTGATCCGTGACGCGCTGAGCGAGATGGAGCGCGCCGGTTATGTGGAACGTGTGCGCGGCATTGGCACGGTGGTGAACCGTGCTGTGCTGGGGCTGCGCAGCCGTTTGGACCAGAAGCTGGAGTACTACCCGCTGATCCGCAGCTTTGGCAGCTACCCCCACGCCGACGGCATCCAGATCTACCCCGTCCGCGCAGGCGAAGAGCTGGCCCG
>ERZ772860.2013-NODE-2013-length-12617-cov-16.322879_pt1 | contig 12617 bp, 12 predicted proteins | sample MGYA00511342_ERZ772860 | MGnify/ENA primary metagenome ERZ772860 (study PRJEB29015, sample SAMEA2737665) | human gut metagenome | biome: human gut; feature: human-associated habitat; material: faeces | place: China | collected 2012 ... | reverse complement strand
AGGCGCCTGAGCCACCGGGCCCACGAGGCCTGAGGATATTCGCGGCCCTGCCGGAGCAACTCCGGCAGGGCTGCTTGCCGTCGGGTGGGGGGTGCTCGGTCTCGTGTCGGCGCGCAGGTGTTGCCGAGCTTGGAGCGGCGTGGCGGGTGGACGGAGGTCGCTGAACTACCGGGTCTGCTTCCTCGTCCTGAGTTTCGACTCGCCAGTCATCGCGCTCTGTGTTACACTGGGGTCATGGACAGAGAGACGGTCGAGAACACGCTCGGGTACCGCTTTTCGGATGAGACTTGGCTGCGGCAGGCGCTGACGCATCCCAGCGCGGATCAGAAGCGCAGCACGAATATCGCCTACGAGCGCCTCGAGTATCTCGGGGATGCCGTGCTGGAGCTCGTGGTGAGCTGCGAGCTGTTTCGCCTGCACCCGAAGGCGGATGAGGGTGAGCTGACGAAGTGGCGCGCGGCGGTGGTGAGCCGTCGCCATCTGGCGGAGCGCTGCCGCGCCCTCGGCTGGGGCGAGCAGCTGCTGATGAGCGCGCAGCTGGAGAAGAGCGGCGGGCGCGAGACGCTCTCCATTTTGGCCAACACCTTTGAGAGCGTGATCGGCGCGGTGATGATGGATTCCAACTACAACGCGGCGCGCAAGGTGTCGCTGCGCCTGCTCGGGGAGAGCATCGCGAAAGCTCGCTCGCTGTCGGCGGTGAATTCGAAGGGCGAGTTGCTGGAGACGCTTCAGGCCATCGGCCCCGAGGGCCCGGTGTATGAGACGGCGGCGGTGCGCGCCGATGCTCCGGCCGGGCCCTTCCGCGCCACGGTTTCCTGGCGGGGCCGCCTGCTGGGCGAGGCGCTCGGTTCCAGCAAGCATGCGGCGGAGATGGAGGCGGCGGCGGAGGCGCTGCGCCGGCGTCTCTGGGTGAAGGAGCGCGCGAAAAAGTGACGCTGCGCTTTTTTTCTGCTTCACATACGGTCAAATCGGTTTATAATAACCCGCGACAACAATTCTTTGATTCACATGAAAATCTGGCTCGACGGCAAGTTGGTGGATCGCGACGAGGCGAAGGTCTCTGTCTTCGATCACGCGATTCTGTACGGTGATGGTTGCTTTGAGGGTATCCGCTTTTATTCCGGCAAGGTGTTCCGCCTTCAGGAGCACATCGAGCGCCTCTTCAACGGCATGCGCTACCTCATGATCGATCTTCCTTGGTCCTTTGACGAGGTGTGCAAGGCGACGGAGGAGACGGTGGCGGCCAGCGGGATGAGCGACGGCTACATCCGCTTGGTGGTGACGCGCGGCGTGGGCGATCTGGGTCTCAATCCCCGCAACTGCCCGACGCCGAGCATGTTCATCATCGTGGAGGACATCGCCCTGTATCCCAAGGAGATGTACGAGAACGGCCTGAGCCTCATCACGAGCTCGTATCGCCGCCCGGATCCTGATGCGATCTGCCAGCAGGTCAAGAGCCTCAACTACCTCAACAGCATCAGCGCGAAGCTCGAGGCTGTGCAGCAGGGCGCGGGCGAGGCTTTGATGCTCAACGGTCGCGGCAACGTGGCCGAGTGCACGGGCGATAATATCTTCATTGTCAGCAAGGGCGTGGTGATGACGCCTCCGCTGACGGAGTCGGCTCTCGGCGGTATCACGCGCCATGCGGTGATGGATATCTGCGCCGAGCTGGGCATTCCCTGCGAGGAGCGCGTGATGAACCGCTACGATGTGCTCAGCGCTGACGAGTGCTTCCTGACGGGCACGGCCGCTGAGGTGATTGCGGTGTCGTCGCTGGACGGTCGCACGATCGGCACGGGCCACGCCGGCCCGGTGACGATGCGCATTCTGGCCCGCTACAAGGAGCTGGTGCGCGAGTGATGCGCCGATGACGAAGTCTTAAACTCTCCGAAGGCGGGGCCGCAGGCGCTGGCTCCGCCTTCATCTTTTTTTATTTGCGATGAAAGAGTGTTTGTATGCCGGCAAGTTCCTCAATCTCGTGCGCGAGGGGCATTGGGAGTACTGCGAGCGCGTGCGCGAGACGCGCGCTGCGATGATTTTTGCGTGCACGCCCGAGGGGCGTGTGATTCTGGTGGAGGAGTTCCGCCCGCCGATCGGGCGCCGCTGCCTCTGCTTCCCGGCCGGTCTCATCGGCGACGAGCACGCTGAGAGTGCCGAGGAGGCCGCGCGCCGCGAGCTGGAGGAGGAGTCCGGCTACCGCGCCGCGACGATGACCCTCCTCTTCGTCGGGCCGTCGTCCCCCGGGCTGACCTCGGAGACGCTCAGCTTTTATCTGGCGGATGGTCTGGAGCGCGTGGGGAAGGGCGGCGGCGTGGAGTCGGAGCGCATTGTGGTGCGCGAGGTTCCTCTGGATGAGGTGGATACGTGGCTGGCCGAGCAGATGAAGCAGGGCGTGGCGGTCGATCCGCGCGTGTACACCGGGTTGTATTTCATCCGTCGCTCGCGCGGCTGAGGGGACGGCGCCGTCTCAGCGGCTTGCCCGGGCAGGCCGCTCGCAGGCGGCATTTTGCTTGTCATGCCGCCGCAAGTTTGCTACCATACGCAGCGCGATGAGATACTCTGAGAAGCTTCAGGCTCGTATTCAGGCGACGCGCTCCATGCTCTGCGTCGGCCTCGATCCCCGCCCCGATTCGGATAACATGACCGAGCTGGCCGACTGGCTGCGCCGCGTGGTGGAGGAGACGGCTCCCTATGCCGCTGCCTACAAGCCCAACATTGCCTATTTTGAGGCGATGGGGCTCGCCGGCCTCCGCGTGCTGGAGGAGCTGCTGCCGGAGATGCCGAAGGACATCCCGGTGATTCTCGACGCGAAGCGCGGGGATATCGGCGAGACGCAGAAGTATTACGCGCAGGCCTACTTCGATCGCTGGGATGTGGACGCGGTGACGCTCAATCCCTTCATGGGCTATGACATCCTCCAGCCCTTCCTCGATCGTCCCGGCAAGGGTGTTTACCTGCTGGCGGTGACGTCGAACGCCGGCGCGGCGGATATCGAGCGCCGCACGCTGGCGGACGGTCGCCGGGTGTATCAGCTGGTGGGCGACATGGTCGACCGCGCGAAGGCCGAGGGCTGCGCGACGGATGTGGGCATGGTCGTCGGTCTGACGAATGCCAGCGGCGAGCTGCTGGAGCAGCTGCCGGATGCTCCGCTGCTCATCCCGGGCTTCGGGGCACAGGGCGGTGACATTGAGGCGCTGGCCGGCAGCCGTCGGGCGGCTCCCTCCGTTGTCAATGTGTCGCGCGGCATCCTCTACCGCGAGCCTGAGTTGAGTTTTGCCGACAAGGCGGCGCGCTACGCGGAGAGCATCCGCCGGGCGCTGGGCCTGTGAGGGTTTTCACCTGATTCTGATCTGCTGCGACGCGCCGATGAGACAGTATCTGGATTTGCTTCGCGACGTGCTGGAGAATGGTGTCGGGCGGCAGGATCGCACCGGCACCGGCACCATCGGCGTCTTTGGCCGACAGGCGCGCTTTGATCTGCGCGAGGGCTTCCCCTGCCTGACGACGAAGAAGCTGCACCTGCGCTCGATCATCTATGAGCTGCTCTGGTTCCTCAAGGGAAGCTCGAATGTGCACTACCTTCAGGAGCACGGCGTGAGCATCTGGGACGAGTGGGCCGATGAGAACGGCGAGCTTGGTCCGGTTTACGGCACGCAGTGGCGCAAGTGGCCGGACGGGAAGGGGGGCACTATCGACCAGATTGCCCGCCTCGTCGAGGGGCTGAAGAAGGATCCCTGGAGCCGTCGCCATATTGTCTCGGCCTGGAACGTGGCGGAGGTGGATGAGATGGCTCTGCCGCCCTGCCACTGCCTCTTTCAGTTCTGCGTGATCCCGCCGCAGCGGGAGGGGGAGCGCCCCGGGCTGAGCTTGCAGCTCTATCAGCGCAGCTGCGATCTCTTTCTCGGGGTGCCGTTCAACATCGCGAGCTATGCGCTGCTGCTGATGATGGTGGCGCAGGTCTGCGGCTATGAGGCGCGGGAGTTCATCCACACCTACGGCGATTTGCACCTCTACCGCAATCACTTGGAGCAGGCGCGCCTGCAGCTCACGCGCGAGCCGCGCCCCCTGCCGCAGATGAAGCTCAATCCGTCGGTGCGCTCACTGGACGAGTTCCGCTTCGAGGACTTCGAGCTCTGCAACTACAATCCCCATCCCCACATCAAGGCGGAGGTGTCGGTATGATCGTGGCGTCCGTCGAGCAGCTGCGCTTCACGGGGGTGGTGGCGATGGATGAGCAGCGGGGCATTGGCCTGCGCGGCTCGATTCCGTGGCGCCTGCCGGAGGACATGAAGCTGTTCAAGCGCCTCACGATGGGGCACCCGGTGCTCATGGGGCGGCGAACGTGGGAGTCTCTCGGTCGCCCGCTGCCCGGCCGTCAGAATATCGTGCTGACGCGCCGCTCGGGCTACGAGGCGCCGGGGGCGGTGGTGATTCACGATCTTGCCGAGCTGGCGGGCCTCGAACTGATGGACGGCGAGGTGATGGTGATTGGCGGGGCGCAGATCTACGAGCTGCTGCTGCCGCGCATGCAGCGCCTCAGCGTGTCGGAGGTGCACGGACGCCACGAGGCGGACACCTTTTTCCCCGCCTTTGAGGCCCAGTTCCCCCGCCGCTGCGTCCGCGAGCGCTTTGAGGGCTTTGACTGGGTGATGCGCGAGCGGTGAGCTTCGCTCTTGATTTTGGACGTACATTTGCTATAATGGCGGCCGCATGAAGAAGCGTCGCGTCGTTATTCTGGGATCTACCGGCAGCATTGGCACCAGCGCCCTCAAGGTGGCGCGTGATATTCCCGAGCGCATGGAGGTGGTGGGTCTGGCGGCTCACGGCAGCTATGAGGCTTTGGCGGCGCAGGCACGGGAGTTTGGGGTGCGGCAGGTCTGCCTGTTTGACCCGACGCACGCCGCCGAGCTCGAGGCGATGCTGCCGGCGGGGTCGCGCGTGCTGACGGGGCTTGACGGTCTCTGCGAACTGGCGACCTCGGCCGAGGCGGACATGGTGCTGGTGTCGATCATCGGCACGGCGGGGCTGCGGCCGACACTCGAGGCGATTGAGGCCGGCAAGGATCTGGCGATTGCCTCGAAGGAGATTTTGGTGATGGCGGGCGAGCTGGTGATGAAGCGCGCGGCCGCGCGCGGCATCAGCGTGCTGCCCGTGGACAGCGAACACAATGCCATTTTTCAGTGCCTGCAAGGGCACCGCGGCGGGCCCGATGAGGTGCGCCGCCTCATTCTCACGGCCAGCGGAGGGCCTTTCCGCCAGCTCCCTCGCGAGCAGCTGGCGCATGTGACGCTGGAGCAGGCGCTGCGGCACCCGACGTGGAAGATGGGCCGCAAGATCACGATTGACTCGGCGACGCTCTTCAACAAGGGACTGGAGATGATTGAGGCGCGCTGGCTCTTCGGCATCCCGATGGAGCGCGTGGACGTTATCGTGCATCCGCAGAGCATCGTGCACTCGCTGGTGGAGTACTGCGACGGCTCGATCCTCGCGCAGCTGAGCGCGAGCGACATGTGCTTCCCGATCCAGTACGCGGTGACTTGGCCGGATCGCACGCCGAATTCCCTTCCTCACCTCGATTTGGCCCAGCTAGCGGGGCTGCAATTTGAGGCGCCGCGCTGGGATGACTTCCCGGCGCTGGGTTTGGCGCGCCGCGTGGGAATGACGGGCGGCACGATGCCGGCGATGTTCAATGCGGCCAACGAGGTGGCGGTGCAGGCCTTCATCGACGGGCGCCTCTCCTTCCCGGGCATCTGGGAGACGGTGGAGAGCGTGCTCTCGGCGGCGCACCCCCGCGACTATGAGGGCCGCCTGACGGCGATTCTCGAGGATGACGCCTGGGCCCGCGAAGAGGCGCGCCGCGTCATCGGCCGCTGATCCGGTGTACACTCGTCGCCGCGCGGCGGGGACGACAGGCCCGTCCCCATCGGAGCGCGAGAGCTGCGCCGTTCGCGAGCATGTGGATCCCGGCCTCCTCGATCTTGGCAGTTTTGATCTCATGATGAACTGTACACTCTCCCTCTTCGCTTCGGTTTGCCTTCTCTCCGATACCGTGGCAGCCTCGGGCCTTGCTTCATGGCCGTCAGGGCCGGGGCTTGTCAAGGACTCGGCGACCTCGGTGAATCCCACCGGCGGCTCGGTGGGCCGGATGTCGGTAGCCCGGATGGGATCGCCCGAGGAAGGCGGTGCGGCTGACAGCACCTGCGGCAGACAAGCCCCGCTGAATGCTGCCCTGTGCGTTGCCGCAACCGAGGGAGACGCGCCCGCGACGCTCGCGCTCCTGCTGGCCGGGGCCGAGGTCAATGCCCGTGTTGAGGGTGGGCCGCCTCCCCTGCGTCTCGCCGCCGGCGAGGGGCATACGGTCGTCGTGCGCCTCCTGCTGGCGGCGGGCGCCTGCCGCCGGCCGGCACTGTCGGGCGGGTGGACGGCTCTGCATCTGGCAGCCTCGGCGGGGCTCACCGAAGAGGTTCGCGAGCTGTTGGCCTCCGGGGCCGATGCCGGATCAAAGGCTGACGACGGCGCGACGCCCCTGCATGCGGCGGCGCGCAACGGGCATGCCTCTGCGGCCCTGCTCTTGCTGGAGGCCGAAGCGGACGCGAAGGCGCGGGATGCCTGCGGGGATAGCCCGCTTCACGGCGCGGCCGCGAGGGGGCAGATGGAAACCGCGCGTCTGCTGCTGGCTCACGGCGCGGAGGTTGACGCCGCGGATCGCTGCCTCAACACCCCGCTGCACGCCGCCGCAGCGTGGGGGCATGCCGACGTAGCGCGCCTGCTGATGGCCCGAGGGGCGGATGTGAATGCCGCGAACAACCGAGGCTGGACGCCTCTGCATGCGGCGGCGGTGAGGGGGCACGCCGAGGTCGCCGCTTGCCTGTTGCAGAGGGGGGCAGATGCGACCCGCCGCAATTGCGTCGGGCGAACGCCTCTGCAAGAGGCGATCCTCAACGGACGCACCGCCGTGGCGGAGCTGCTGCGCCGCGCTGAATCGCGTCATGAGCGGCCGAAGACGGGCTTTTGACTTGTACGCGCGGCTGAAAGCTGCTGGAAGAGGGACATTCGGTGAGTCTCGGATGCCGCGTTGTCATGCGCGAGCCCTTCGGCTCTCGCACGCCGTTCGCGCGCCTGCCGGAGCTCCCGCTCCCTCTCGAAACCCGGGTAACCGGTCGGGCCCGGGTGATATCGGCCTTTGCCGTGGAGCGACACGGCGCGAGACCCCGCTGCTTTTATCCATACGTTATGAAAAGAATGAAGTTCTCTCACCTGCTCATGCTGCCCCTGGCGGGGCTCTCGTTCGGAATGCTCGTCGGCGACTGCCGCGCGGAAACGGTCGCTCCTCAGGAAGTGCCGGCTGCAGCGCAGCCGTCACTCAACAAGGCCCTGCTGGAGGCCGCCGGGAAAGGTGACGTGGAGGCCATCGGCCGCTTGCTGGAGCAAGGGGCAGATGTGCAGGCGCAGTCCGAGAACGGCTCCTCGCCGCTGCATATGGCCGTCTGGGAGGGTCATGCCGATGCTGTGCGCCGCTTGCTGGCGGCTGGGGCCGACGTGAAGGCCAAGGCCGGCAACGGTTCGAGTCCGCTGCATTGGGCGGCTCAGCGGGGGAATGCCGAGGTGGCGAGCCTGCTGCTCGCGGCCGGTGCTGACGTCAGCGCGACGGATCTGTGGGGCTGGTGCCCGCTGCACGCTGCCTCCGAGAAGGGGCATGCGGATGTCGTCCGCCTGCTGCTGGAGGCGGGGGCTGATGTCAATGCAACCAATGATGCCGGCGTGACGCCGCTGCGGCGCGCCACGCTCTACGCTCGCCCCGAGGCTGCCGCGCTGCTGCGCGCGCACGGTGGCAAGGAGTGAGGGGGCTGCCGAGTACCTCTTTCGGAGCCGGCTTGGCTCTCCTCCTCGCTTTTCTGTCGGGTGCCAGTTTGCCCGGCATGGGGGTATGAGACTGAGGTAATCCTTGTTTCAAGTGTTTTAAGCTTGATTCTTCAGGCGAGACTTGATAGAAGGTAACCGAACATCTCTCCAAACAGAGGTGTCAGCGGGTCTCATCTCGGGTAACTGATGCCGAACACAACCCTTCACCGCACTGTGATGTACAACAAATCCTTGCTTTTCGTGCCCGTCGCCGGGCTCGCGCTCTGCTCCCTTCTCAGCAGCTGCGGAGAGGGAGACTCTTCATCAGAGGTCCCCTCCACTAGCTCGGCGGAAGATACCCAAATGAATGAGGCGCTGATGATTGCTGCCCAAAAAGGCTCCGTGGATACGGTGAAGGAGCTGCTGAGCCAAGGGGCGAAGGTCAATGCACAGGATAACAATGGCTGCACCGCGCTGCACTGGGCGGCGCGCAACGGTCACATCGAAGTTGTTCTCGCTTTGCTGGAGGCCGGAGCCGATGCGTCGATGAAGGATAAAAATGGGGAAACCCCCTTGGCCGTGGCCGAGGCTCAAGATCGCGATTCCTCTGTTACCAGATTGCTCGCTCGGAGTTTGAGGACAAGGGCGAGCAAACTTCTGTCGGAGTTGGGTATTGCCCGTGAGGAATACCAAACGTCACTTTCATATGCCGCAGAAAAGGGAGATGTGGAGTTTATCCGCCTGCTTCTGACGGCGGGAGCCGATGTCAACGCGAATGTGGGGAGCGGCCCCACCCCGTTGCACGAGGCTGCTGAGGTGTGGAACGCAGACGTGGTGCGCCTGTTGCTAGAGGAGGGGGCGAGCGTCAACGCAAAGGATTATTCAGACTCTACTCCTCTGCATCGAGCTTCGCTTGGCAGCGCAGACGTCGTGCGTCTGCTTCTGGAGGCGGGGGCAGACGTCAACGCGAAGAATGAGCAGTGGGGCGCTACCCCGCTGCACATGGCTGCCATTCGCGGTTACACCGACATTGCTCGCCTGCTTCTGGCGGCGGGAGCCAATGTCAACGTGACGGATGAGTCCGGCCGGACTCCCCTTCATGTTGCTGTCTCTGCCGGATGCACCGACTTCGCTCGTGTGCTGCTAGAAGCGGGGGCTGACGTCAATGCGAAAGACAAGTATAACAGAACTCCGCTATTCGAGGCTGCTGCGGAGGGACAGGCGGAAACCGCGCGCCTGTTGCTCGAGTCCGGGGCCGACATCAAGGCGGCTCAGAAGGAAGCATGGAGTGAATTGCACCTCGTCGCCGCAATAGGACTGGCGGACAAAGTTCAAGAATTGCTGGCGGCGGGAGCCGACGTGCACGATGAGAACAGGCCGGACGAGACCCCGCTGCACTTGGCCGCGAAGAACGGTCATCTGGACGTGATGCGCCTGCTGGTGAAAGGCGGAGCCGACGTTAACGCAAAGGATGACAATCGCAGAACGCCACTCTCCGACGCTGCTGAGGCGGGGCACACGGAGGCCGCACGGCTGCTGTTGGCGTCGGGAGCAGGTATACAGGCTGCCCTGCGTGGCGGATGGAGCGAATTGCACCTCGTCGCCTCAGCCGGCTTGACGGAAAAAGTCCAAGACCTGCTGGCAGGGGGAGCCGATGTCAGAGCGAGGGATAAGGAAGGAAAAACACCGCTTCATGTGGCTGCAAGGCGAGGACAAGAGGAGGCGGTGCGTCTGCTGCTGGAGGCCGGCGCCGATGTTAACGCAAGAAGCAACAGTAACATCGCTCCGCTGCATTGGGCAGCCTCGGGTGGTTTCACAGGGGTGGTTCGCTTGCTGCTGGAGGCGGGAGCTGACGCTAACATGAAGGGGGGCGAGGGGTACACTCCTCTGTACTATATTGCCATGTCCGGGCGCCCGGATGCAATTCCTCAGCTGCTGGAGGCTGGCGCCGATATCAACGCAAAAGATGACGACGGTCGGACTCCGCTGCGCTTGGCTCTGGAGAGGGGGTTCCGCAACGTCGTCCAGAAGTTGCGGGAGCACGGGGCCAAGGTATAACGAGAACGCTCCGCTCGAACGGCTGCGCCTCCTGTTGAGCCCCGCTCCGCGCGCGGCGCTGCCGATGATCGGGTCGGGGAGCTTGTGTCATCATTTGTGTCATCAGGAGCGCGAGTGGTGTCTGCATCCTTGCCTTCGGGTGTCCGCATCCTTGCCTTCGCCGCGGAAACTTGATAAAAAGAGAAAGCGCTGGTTAGACGGCTGCGGCGAGCGCCGCGTGCCGCGGCTCTTCGGGCGGCGGCTGGCCCCGTTGCCGGGCGTTGCTCGGCGACGAAGCTCCCCAAGCCCGCGACATTTCATCCATAACCGAATCTTCTCACTCATGAAAGCCACCACCCTCATTGCTCTCCCGCTCATCGGGCTCGCCCTCGGCACGGCCGTCGGCATCTGCCGGGCCGAAACCACGGCACCGAACGCCGCTCAAGCCCGCGTCTCCGACCCGTCTCTCAACCAAGCTCTTATGAGCGCCGCAGCGATGGGCAACGTGTCGGACATCCGCCGACTGCTGTCGGGTGGCGCCGATGTCAACGCGAAGAACTCCTGGGATAGCACCCCGCTGCACAGTGCTGCCTGGTGTGGTCACACGGAAGCGGTGCGCTTGCTGGTGGAGGCCGGAGCTGACGTCCATGCGGAGGACGAGTGGGGCGCGACTCCGCTGCGCGGGGCGGCTGAGAATGGTCACACGGACACGGTTTGTCTGCTGCTGTCCGCGGGATCCGATGTGAAGGCTGCGCTGAGCGGAGGTTGGAGCGAATTGCACTTTGCCGCCTCTGCCGGTTTAACGGACAGGGTTCGCGAATTGCTGAAGGCGGGTGCCGACGTCAACGCGAAGGCTCAGAACGGCGAGACGCCGCTGCACAAGGCGGCGAGGAGAGGTCATGCGGACGCGGTGCGCCTGCTGTTGGAGGCGGGCTCCGATGTTGACGCGAAGGAAGAGCACGGCTATACCCCGCTGTTAGGGGCTGCCTGGCATGGGCACACGGATGCGGTACGCCTGCTGCTGGCCGCGGGCGCCGATGTCAACTCGAAGGCGGAGTCCGGCTCGACTCCGCTGCACTGGGCTGCCCACGAGGGGCACGCGGACGTGATGCGCGCGCTGTTGGCGGCCGGGGCAGAGGTCAACGCGAAGAATCGATGGGGCGGTACCCCGCTGCGCGAGGCTGCCTGCGAGGGGCACGCGGATGCAGTGCGCCTGCTGCTGGAGGCCGGCGCCGACGCGAACGCGAAGGATGAGATCGGCTATACCCCGCTGTACATGGCTGCCTGGCATGGGCACACGGATGCGGTGCGTCTGCTGCTGGCCGCGGGAGCCGACCTGAGGGCTGCTCTGCGCGACGGACGGAGTGAATTACACTTCGCCGTTTCCGCCGGCTTGACGGACAGAGTTCGCGAATTGCTGGCGGCCGGGGCAGAGGTCAACGCGAAGGATCAATGGGGCAGCACCCCGCTGCACATGGCTGCTTTGTCTGACCGCGCGGACGCGGTGCGCCTTCTGCTGGAGGCCGGTGCGAACGTCATGGCAACGGATCAGTGGGGCTGCTCCCCACTGCACAGGGCTGCCTGCGATGGGCAGTTGGACGCGATGCGCCTTCTGCTGAAATCCGGCGCCGATGTCAACGCGAGGGATGGCAAGGATGGCCGGACTCCGCTGCACGGGGCAGTCTGGCTGGGCCGTGCGGATGCGGTGCGCCTGCTGTTGGAATCCGGCGCCGATGTCAACGCGACGGATCAGTTGGGCTGGTGCCCGCTGCACGTCGCTGCCGTGAAGGGGCATGCGGATGTCGTCCGCCTGCTGCTGGAGGCCGGCGCCGACGTCAACGCGAAGGGCAGGAGGGAGCTGCGCCCGCTGCACATGGCGGCGCAGCAGGGCCATGCGGACATGGTGCGTCTGCTGCTGGAGTCCGGCGCCGACGTCAACGCGAAGAATAAGGTCGGCGAAACTCCGCTGCAAGCAGCCGGCATGCGGGGGCACACGGACGTCGTTGATCTGCTGCGGGCGCACGGAGCCAAGGAGTAACGAGAGCGCTCCGTGCGAACGGCAGCGCCTTCTGTTGAGCCCCGCTCCGCGCGCGGCGCTGCCGATGGTCGGGTCGGGGAGCTTGTGTCATCATTTGTGTCATCAGGAGCGTGAAAGGTGTCTGCATCCTTGCCTTCGTCGCGGAAACTTGATAAAAAGAGAAAGCGCTGGTTAGGCAGCTGCTGCGAGCGCCGCGTGCCGCGGCTCTTCGGGCGGCGGCTGGCCCCGTTGCCGGCGACGAAGCTCCCCAAGCCCGCGATATTTCACCCATAACCGAATCCTCTCACGCATGAAAGCCACCACTCTCATGGCTCTCCCGCTCATCGGGCTCGCCCTCGGCACGGCCGTCGGCATCTGCCGGGCCGACGAATTTGCCGTGCAGGCCTCTGACTCCGCACCGTTCCTTGACCAATCCCTTCTGACCGCCGCCGAGAAAGGTGATGAGGAGGCCGTTCGCCGACTGCTGGCAGCGGGTGCCGACGTCAACGCGAAGGCTCAGAACGGCGCAACCCCTCTGCACGAAGCGGCGAGGAGAGGCCACACGGGCGCGGTGCGCTTGCTGGTGGAGGCCGGAGCCGACGTCCATGCGAAGAACGGGCGGGGCGCGACGGGTCTGTTTCAGATCTGCTGAAGCTTTGGGCGGCCTCGGATGACAAAAAAAGTAGCAGTTCAGCCTTGCTTGTCTTTGTAACACCCGTTA
>ERZ772860.2010-NODE-2010-length-12632-cov-4.040312_pt1 | contig 12632 bp, 10 predicted proteins | sample MGYA00511342_ERZ772860 | MGnify/ENA primary metagenome ERZ772860 (study PRJEB29015, sample SAMEA2737665) | human gut metagenome | biome: human gut; feature: human-associated habitat; material: faeces | place: China | collected 2012 ... | reverse complement strand
GCCAGGGCCGTCAGGGCTTCGCGGGCGTCATCGCCCCGGGCCAGCAGGGTCAGGGTGCAGCCTGTGGAGATGGCGAGGGAGAGGATATCCAGCATGCTTTTGGCATCGGCGGTGCCGTTGTCGCTCTGGATCTGGATGTCGGAGGAAAAATGCTGGGCCTCCTGCGCCAGACGGGCAGCAGGCCGTGCGTGCAACCCGCCACGCGTATGCAGCGTGACGGGAAGGGCGAGGCCTTCGGGCGTTTCCTGAACTTCTGCCATGATATATTCTCCCTGGTCGCCCCGGGCGACCTGTACGATCTGTTCCTGACGGTCCCCCGCATCGGGGACCTTGTGGCAGGGACGGCCATGCCGTGTGTCCCTGTCGTCCGAGGCGGCCGCAGGGCCCTGCGGATCACGCCATGCCCGTTTCGTCATCGGGCTTTTCCCTGCCGTGGCGGCAAGGGACATTACAGGCCGACCAGCCCCGCGTCCATGAGCACGAGGACGGCGTTCTCGACGGCGTTCTCCGCGAGCAGCGCCTTTTCCTCGCCGGTGAGACCCGCGTCGAGGCGCTTCACATAGGTATCGCGGAAGGTGATCCCCCGCACATAATCGGCGCAGTAGACCCAGCCGCCGATCAGCTCGCTGCGAAAGCGCACGGCGTTGTAGCCGTCGCCGCCGAGCGAATCGGCGGCCGCCTCAATGCCCTCGCCGCGGCCGATCGAAACCGTAACCCCCGGCCGCTCCTCGACGACGAGGTAAAGCGCGGCCTCTTCCTCTCGGGCGCGCAGAACGCCCTCGGGCAGCTCGTAGTCGCCGCCCGCCGAAAACGCCTCAAAGCAGGCGTCAAACGCGGCGCGCTGGTTGTCGAGCGTGAGCAGAGCGTCGCTCTCAGCGACGGTGACGTTCTCCGCCAGCGCGGTCTTATAGACGATTTCATCAGGATTGACGTCCCGCCGGCCCAAAATCGCCACCGCCACGGACGTGACGACGATCAGCCCCACCGGGATCGCCCACAGCCACTTGTTCATGCCTATTCAAACTTGGGCAGCCAGTCGCCGTGCGCCTCGATGAGGTCGTCGACCAAACTGTACACATCGTCGATCGACAGCTCGCCGCCGGTGTGCGGGTCTAAGAGCGCGGCCTGATAGATGTGCTCCTTCTTATGCGTGATGCCCGCTTCGATGGTCAGAAGCTGGACGTTGATGTTGGTCATGTTCATCGCCGCGCACTGCACGGGCAGGCGGCCGACGTGCGTCGGCTGGATGCCGGAGGCGTCGATCAGGCACGGAACCTCGACGCAGGCGTCGGCGGGGAGATTGTCGATCAGGCCGGTGTTGAGGACGTTGCCGCCGATCTTGATCGGCTTGTTGGTGACCATCGCCTCCATAATCATCGAGGCGTATTCATGCGAGCGCGTATGCGTCAGCTCGGCGTTGTGGACGAGGCTGTCGCGGCGCGTCTCCCAGTCCTTGATCTGGTGAATACAGCGGCGCGGATATTCGTCGAGCGGGATGTCGAAGCGCTCGATGAGCTCGGGATACTTCGAGCGGATGAACCACGGGCAGTATTCGGCGTTGTGCTCGCTGGATTCGGTGATGTAGTAGCCGATGCGGTGCATCAGCTCGCGGCGGACGCGGTCGCCGCCCTTGTCGGTGCCCATTTCGAGCGAGCGGCGGCGGATCTCGGGGTAGAGGTCGTTTCCCTTGTCGTCATGGATTTCCAGCAGCCACGCCTGATGGTTGATGCCGGCGATCTTCCACTGATAGCGGTCGTTGTAGTCCATGCCGAGGGTTTTGAGAATGCCGCCCGCGCAGCCCTGCACGCTGTGGCAGAGGCCGATGGATTTGACCGGCGAGGTGCGCTGGATATAGCCGGTCAGCATGGCCATGGGGTTGGTGTAGTTAATAAACAGCGCGTTGGGGCAGACGGCCTCCATGTCGCGCATAAAGCCGTCGAGCACCGGGAAGGTGCGCAGCGCGCGCATGATGCCGCCGATCCCCAAGGTGTCGGCGATGGTCTGGCGCAGGCCGTATTTCTTGGGGATCTCAAAGTCGGTGATCGTGCAGGGGTCGTAGCCGCCGACCTGAATGGCGTTGACGACATAGTCCGCGCCGGCGAGCGCCTCGCGGCGGTTTTCGACGCCTAAATAGGTCTTGATCACGGCGCGGTTTTCGTTGACGTTCTTGTTGATGTTCTGCAACATCAGGAAGCTCTCTTCGAGACGGGCCTTGTCGATGTCGTAGAGCGCGATGTCGCAGCGCTGGATCTCCGGCGTACACATGATGTCTCCCAGCACGTTTTTGGAGAACACCGTGCTTCCGGCGCCCATAAAGGTCACTTTCATGGATATTTTCCTCCTTTTTTTGTCGCCGCAGTCAGCGCGGCGGTTTGATCGGCAAGTATGCGTTTGCAGGGCGAAGCGCCGCTTTGCGGCCGCCTCGTATAGGAGCCGGCACCGAAACCGCAATCGGCCCCCAGATCGCGGAAAGGCCGTACACGCCGCCGTTCCAAACCGGCGGCGTGTACGTTCAGATCCAGTCTTTACAGCGTAGCGAGCCACGCCCGCAGCTCGTTGACGACGCTTTCCACGCGCTGCAACCGCGCGGCCACGGCAGGCTTCATGACGGGAGCGTCTCCGGTGCGGCGGAGATAGGTGCTCATTTTCACGCCGTAGAGGTTGTGGTGATACTTGGCGCTGGCCGGATACTGGTCGCCGGTCTCGCCGATGGCGCTGATGTAGTCGGCAAGGCGCTTGGCCTCGGCCGGATATTTTTCATGGTTCTCGCAGAGCCACTGATAGAGATCGGGGTGGAAGTTGCCCATGATGCCGCAGAAGCCGGCGGCGCCCGCTTTCAGCGAATCGTAGAGCAGCACGGAGTTGGCGTTGTAGATGCCAAACGGGCTGCCCGCGGCGGCGCGGATCTTGGCGGCGATGACGTCGGGATCGCACGAGGTCTCTTTCATAAACGCGAAGCGGCCGGTATCGGCGCAGAACTTGACGATTTTTTCGCTGAGGCTGCGGTTTTCCGGGCAGGGCTTTTCATAGAAGCCGAGCGGGATCTCCTTGTTGTTGATGCCGTCCATGATGACCTTGATGTTCTCGATGAACTCGTCCTCGGTTTCGTTGTGCTGGTTGAGGCGGCCGACGATCAGGCACAGCCCGTCGACGCCGGCGTCCGCCATGGCGTTGAGCTCGGTGAGCTGATCCTCGACGCTGTCGCTGACGTGACCCGAGGCGATGATGACAAGCTTGCCCCTATTGGCCATAATATACTTTGCCAGCTCGACGCGCTCGTCCAGCGAGAGCTTCTCGGTCTCGGACGAGGCGCAGAGCGCGAGCACGCCGGAGCAGTTCATGCGCTCATACCAGCGCAGCAGCTCTCCTACGGCCGGGTAATCGATGGCGCCGTCTTCTTTGAACGGCGTAATCATAGCGGGATAAGCGCCTTTGGGGAATGTTTTCATGGGAAATCCATCCTTATTCTTTTATATTTACGGCGTTTCCGGAGGGGAGCGCCGTAGCAGGCATGATTTTTTTCGCGGAGGCAGCGCGGCTTTTTCTGTTCTCCAACTGCGCCGGAGCCGCCTCTGTCCGCGCCGCGGCCGGTCGTCAGGCTCAGCCGCGGACGTTTTCCAGCCGGACGGCGTAGACGTATCGGGATTTCTGCGCGTCGGGCGGCAGCGGCGGGAAGCAGAGGCGAAGCGAACCGTTGTCGTCGCCGGTCTGAATCTCCGCGCCTGAGTCATCTCCGAGCAGAATCGCGCGCGTCTCCGGCGCAAACGGCACGCTTTTCAGCGTCCGCGCCCCGAAGGGAAAGGCGTTCAGCAGCGCGTAGACAAAGCCGCCGCGCTTTGTATAGCGAACCTCGTCCTCTTCCGCCGCGCCGCCGTATCTGCGCGAGCCGTAGATCGCCTCGCCGTTGACGGCCAGCCAGCGGCCGATTTGCAGCAGCCGCTCCTCCATCAGCGGCGGAATTTTTCCGTCCGCCGACGGCCCGACGTTTAAAAGCAGGTTGCCGCCCTTGGAGACGAGGTCGCACAGCATCCAGATCAGCTCCGCGGCGGACAGATAGTCCTCGGCGCGCTCGTTTCGGTTGAGGCCGAACGAATGCCCGATGCCGCGGCACTCCTCAAACGGGCGGCCGTCTCCGTCGTCCAGCGTGCGTTTTCCGTCGATGGTTCCGTATTCGGTCGTGAAGTTTCCGCCGAGGCGGCCGCGCGTTTCGCTGCCCCAGCGGTCGTTGGGGACGATGAAATCCCGGACCGAGGATTCGTTATACAGCCACTGCAAAAACTCCTCGCTGTGCCAGACCGCGCTCGGATGCGACCATTCGCCGTCGGTAAACAGCGTCGCCGGCCGGTAGGTCTCGACCAGCTCTTTGAGCATCGGCAGCAGGTGCTCGACGGCGTAGCGCTCCGGATTTTCCAGATAGAGCGGGTGAAACCACTCGTAGATCGAATGGTAGACGCCGAAGCGCACCCCCGTATTTTCCAGCGCCCGGCTCAGCTCGGCGCAGAAATCGCGGTGCGGCCCGACGTCAAAGCTGTTCCAGTTCCACGCGTGAGCGGTTTTGAACATGCAGAAGCCGTCGTGGTGCTTGGAGACGAAGTTGATGTATTTCGCGCCGCTGCGCCGGAAGATATCCGCCCATTCCCCGGCGTCAAACAGCTCGGCCTGAAAATCGGCGACAAAGTCGGCGTACTGCTTTTTGCCGCCGCAGACGCGTTTGTGAAACGCCGTGGTGGCGTTTTCCTTTTCAGAGCGAAGATTCCAGCCGTACCACTCGGCATAGTCGGTTTTCCCCGCGAAGGCCGGGACGGAATAAAGCCCCCAGTGAATAAAAATGCCGAATTTCGCGTCTTCAAACCACGCCGGCACCGGCCTTGCGTTCAGAGAGGCCCAGTTTTTTTCATAAAGCATCAAGCGCTCGCCTGCCTTTCCAAATCAACCAAATAAAATGCTCCATTTGCAAAACACACGCCGCAGACTTTGCGCCTATACGCGCGAACTTTCGCGGCGATTTGTCTCATGACCGGGCGCGCGGGTCATTCCGTATAGAACTCGTTGGCGCAGTATTCGGGGTCGCAGGTGAGATTGAGGCCGAGCTTGCGGAGCGCGGTTTCGTCGGAATCGATGAGCATGACCGTGGCGTGCGCCTCGCAGCCCGCCAGCTCCGGCAGCTTGCTCATCGCCAGCTCGACCGTCGGGTTCGTCGCGGCGCAGATGCTCATGGCCAGCAGCATTTCCGTCACGCTCATGCGCGTCGGAGAGGCGTGGAGCATATCCCGCTTCATGCGCAGAATCGGCTCTAAAACGAGCGGCGAGAGCAGGTGGAGAGAATCGGCCATGCCCGCGAGCAGCTTGACGGCGTTGAGCATCGCGCTCGCCGGCGAGGTCATCAGGTCGGACATCCGCCCCGTGACGGTTCTGCCGTCGCGCAGCTCAATGGCGGTGACGGGCTTTCCGTATTCGGCGGCGCGCGCCCGCGCCGGATGGACGACGCGGCGGTCGTCGGCTTTGATGCCGAGCTGCTGCATGATCAGCTCGATGCGCGCCGGCACCTCCTTTTCGGCCAGCCCGTGCCGGCAGTCGCAGAACGACTTGTAGTAGCGGCGCAGAACCTCCTGCTTTGAGGCCTCGCGGCAGGCCTCGTCGTCGACGATCGCAAAGCCCGCCATGTTCACGCCCATGTCCGTGGGCGAACGGTAGACGTCGCTGCCGGTGATGCGGCTCAAAATCGTGCGCACGACCGGGAAAACCTCAATGTCGCGGTTGTAGTTGACCGTGGTTTTTCCATAGGCCTCCAAGTGATACGGGTCGATCATGTTGACGTCGTTGAGGTCGGCGGTCGCCGCCTCGTAGGCGAGGTTGACCGGGTGTTTGAGCGGCAGGTTCCAGATCGGGAAGGTCTCAAATTTCGCGTAGCCCGCCTTGACGCCGCGGACGTTTTCATGATAGAGCTGGCTGAGACAGGTCGCCAGCTTGCCGCAGCCCGGGCCGGGCGCGGTGACGACGACGAGCGGCTTTGTCGTCTCGATATACGGGTTGGCGCCGTAGCCCTCGGGGCTGATGATCGTCTCGACGTCGGTCGGATAGCCCTTGGTGAGCCGGTGAATATAGGAGCGGATGCCCATGTTTTCCAGCTTTTTCTTAAAGATCGCCGCGGCGGGCTGCTCGGCGTACTGCGTGATGACGACGGAGTTGATGGAGATCCCCAGCTGGGTGAGGTGGTCGATGAGGCGCAGCGCGTCCTGATCGTAGGTGATGCCGAAGTCGGCGCGCACCTTGTTTTTTTCAATCGCGCCGGCGCTGACGCACATGATGATCTCGGCGATATCCGACAGCTCGCGCAGGAGCTTGACCTTGCCGTTGACGTCAAAGCCGGGCAGGACGCGCGAAGCGTGGTAGTCGTCGAACAGCTTGCCGCCGAATTCGAGGTAGAGCTTGTTGTTGAAGCGGTCGATCCGCTTTTTGATCTGCTCGGTCTGCATTTTAATGTAAAGCGCGTTGTCAAAGCCGCAACTCATGATATCTCTGTCCCTCTTATGTAATTTTGTTTTTGTCAACCCGCCGTTTCCGGGCGAACGCACGGGTTCGCCCCTGCGGGATTCGGGGTAAGCTTCGGGCGGCCGCCGCGCAAAGGCGCAACGGATACCGCCTCATGCGGGTCTGGTTTCGGCACGGCCGCATCCTGTGAATCGGCGCAACACGCTGCAAACAACCCGCGGGGCCGACCTTTGCAAATCAGCGCAGCACGCCGCAATCGCCCGCGGCCGGCGGCATCGCCGCAGCCGTTTGCGCCCATCGCGCGCCGCCGTACCGCGTCAGCGGATCTGCCCGTTTCCGTAAACGATATATTTGACGCTCGTCAGCGCGGTCAGCCCCATCGGGCCGCGCGCGTGCAGCTTCTGCGTCGAAATGCCGATTTCCGCGCCCTCGCCGAACTCGTTGCCGTCGGTAAAGCGCGTCGAGGCGTTGACGTAGACGGCCGCGGAATCGACCTCGTTTAAAAACCGCTGCGCCGCGTCGTAGCGCTGGGTGACAATGGCGTCGCTGTGGTGCGTGCCGTAGCGGTTGATGTGCGCGATCGCCTCGCCGATGCCGGAGACGACCTTGACCGACATCGCGTAGTCGAGGTATTCGGCCGCATAGTCCTCCTCGGTAGCCGGCCGGACGGAATCGCCCAGAACCGCGCGCGTCTTTTCACAGCCGCAGAGCGCGACACGCTTTTCCGCGAGCCGCGCCGCGATCTTCGGCAGCAGCGCCTGCGCCGCTGCCTCGTCGATCAGCAGGCTTTCGGCGGAGTTACAGACCGACGGCCGCGAGGTCTTGGCGTTATAGACAATATCGGCCGCCATGTCGGGGTCGGCCGTCGCTTCGACATAGATGTGGCAGTTGCCCGTGCCCGTTTCAATCACGGGGACGGACGAATGCTCGACGACCGAGCGGATCAGCCCGGCGCCGCCGCGCGGGATCAGCACGTCCAAAATCCCCCGCGCGCGCATCATCGCCTCCGCGCCCTCGCGCGTCGTGTCGTTTAAGAGGTTGACGCAGTCCGCCGGAAGGCCGGCGGAGACGAGCGCAGTCCGCATGACCTCGGTCAGCGCCAGATTGCTGCGGAGCGCCTCGCGGCCGCCGCGCAGAATGCAGGCGTTGCCGGATTTCAGGCAGAGCGCCGCCGCGTCCACCGTGACGTTGGGCCGCGACTCAAAAATAATCCCGACGACGCCGAGCGGCACGCGCTTTTTGCCGACGACCAGCCCGTTGGGCCGCGTCGTCATCGACAGCACCTCGCCGGTCGGGTCGGGCAGCGCCGCGACCTCGTCGACGCCGTCGGCCATGGCGAGGATGCGCGCTTCGGTCAGCCGCAGCCGGTCGATCATGACCGGACGGGTGCCGTTCTGTTCGGCCGCGGCGACGTCGAGCGCGTTTTCGGCGAGGATGGTTTCGATACTGCCGCGGAGCGCGGCGGAAATGGCGGCCAGCGCCGCGTTTTTCCCGTTTTGCCCCGTTGAAGCGAGGCAGGTCGCCGCGGCGCGCGCGCCGAGGCCGATCGCGTGAAAGTCCATAAGGTTCCTCCTTCGGAATCCCAAAAGCGTTGTTTTGTTGTTTGATCGCTCGGCGGGCGCAGACAAACAGTCAACCGCAGACGCCGCGCCGCGGCGGGATCGGCGGATGTGTCGCTTTCCGTTTGCCGCGCCGAACCTCCCGCGCGCTTACGCTTCGCGCGCGGTGAAGAGCGTGCCGTGCGGGACGCCGGAGCAGATCTCGGCGATCTGTTCCGGGTGCTGGCCGTTGGCGATCACCATGTCGATGCCCTTTTCGAGCAGCAGCTCCGCGGCCATGAGCTTGGAACGCATACCGCCCGTGCCCTGCGCGCCGGCGCCGCCGGCGAGGGCGAGCAGCGCCTCGTCGATCCTGTGGACGACGGGGATCCGCTTCGCGCCGGGACAGCGACGCGGGTCGCCGTCGTAGAGCCCGTCGATGTCGGAGAGGTTGACGACGAGGTCGGCGCCGCAGAGGATGGCGACATAGGCGGAAAGCCGGTCGTTGTCGCCGAACGTCGTCAGGGTTTCCAGCTCGTAGGTCGAAATCGAGTCGTTTTCGTTGACGACCGGGATGACGCCGAGCTCCAAAAGGCGCTCAAACGTGTTCGCCGCGTGGGCGCGGTGCGCTTCGTTGTCGATGACGTCCTTGGTCAGCAGAATCTGCCCGACGCTGTGGCCGTATTCGCTGAGCATTTTGTCGTAGATGTGCATCAGGGCGCACTGTCCGACCGCGGCGACGGCCTGTCTGGAACGGATGTCGGCGGGGCGCTCGGTGACGCCGAGCTTCGCCATGCCCGCCGCGACTGCGCCGGATGTCACCAGCACCACGTCGGCGCCGCTGTTTTTCAGATCGGCCAGCGCCGTCGTCAGCGCGCCGATCCGCCGCAGGTTGAGTTTTCCGGTCGGATAGGTGAGCGTAGAGGAGCCGACCTTGACGACGACGCGGCGCGCAGAAACGCCTTCTCTGGTTTGCATTGCTTTGATCCCTGACCCTTCCGCCGGAGGCGCAGCGCGCCTGCTCCGGCTTTCTTTCGGTGTTTTTTTGCTTTTTTGGCGCCCTTTCTGCGGAAAACCGGCGCACAGCCGCCGCAAAAACCGGCATGGCCCCGGCGGCGCAAAACCGGAGTCGCCGAATGGTGATCAAAACTCAAAAGAGCGGCCGTGAAACGGAAACCGCCCGCGGCGGCAAAGCGCTTTGCCGCGTTTTTTTGAACGGCCGCTCAATTGGGGAGCGCATCGCCGGGGAGATAATAATCAAAGCGGTCGAAGAGCGGCGGCGCGAAAGCGGCGTTGGCGGCCGAGCCGTCGTGCAGGGCGATATAGGTGTCCTCAATGCGGCCGGATTGCTCGCCGACGACGATGACGCGGCCGCCGCGCTTGAAATAATCCTCGCACGCCGTCTGATAGCCCGAGCAGCGGCCGTAGGCGAGCAGAATGCCCATCATCGTTCCGTGAAAGCTGTTGACATGATCATGGCCGGCGAAAACGCCGCGGAAGTCGCCGAGCCGGTATAAAAGCGAGAAAAGCCCGCTGTTGACCGGCGGGTGCCAGACCTTTTCCAGCCGGTCGCCGTACACCCCGTCGAACATCCACACGTCGTCGAATTCCGGCAGCGGCACATGGTCGAACAGCAGCGACGGCACAGCGCCGTGCCGCTCCTGCAAGCTCCGGTGCGCCCCTTCCAGCCATCGGAGCTGTTCCGGCCGGATATACGCGTCCCTGCGCGCCGTCGCGCCGTCGCCCATGACGTAATCGATTCCGGAATGGCAGTCGAGGTGGTAGAGCATCCACGCGGGCCTGTCGCCGCCGCCGTGCGGAAAAACCGGCACGGCGTAGTTGCCGACGCCCAGCTCCGGCGCGCCGCGCTCAAACAGGCAGAGCGGATACGCTTCCAGCGCGGCCGCCAGCGCGTGCTGCCGGCCGGTTCCGTCCGGCCTGGCGTCGCTCTCGTGGTTGCCGAGCGTATAGGTATAGGGGACGCCGAGGGATTCCAACAGGCCGGCCAGCGCATTCAGCATGCGCACCATGTTTTCAGCGTTTCCGTCGCAGGAGATGTCGCCGGTCAGCGCGATCAGATCCGGCCGCTCGCGCCTGATCAGCGCGCGGATGAGCGGAAACAGCGGCGCGTCGCGCCCATCCGGATCGGAGAGGTGGATGTCGGTGAGCTGTAAAATGTGAAACGTCCCGTCGGCGCGGAACGAGAGGCGCGGTTTCTCCATACGCGACAGGCGCTCCTTTTTGAAAAATAGCCCGATTTTTTTATAAACGGAGTCTGCACGGCGCTTTTCATGCCGGCTCCGGCCGCGCGGCGTTCCGGCCGGCCTCCCGCAAAAGCCGCGGCCTCAAAAGATCCGCGCTACTCCGGCCGTCCCCGCCTTCGGGGCTCGGAGCCCCGAAGGCGGGAAAACCCGTTTATTTGCCGCGCAGCTTCGCCAGATCGCGGTAGTTGATCAGCTTGATGCCGAGCGATTCGATATGCTTTCTCGTCGCCGGATCGGCGAACAGCCTGTGCTCCCAGACGCGGCGGTGCCAGACCGAGCTGGTGTTTTTCAGCTCGTCGCATTCCAGCGACGGGTGGATGTAGGTTTCGACGATCCCGTCCGGACAGCTCTTGAAGCGTTCGAGCATATAGTCGCGGAAGCTCTCGTAGCTCTGCGACTGCGGTCCGTTCCAGCTATGCTCCCAGAGGTGGTCGAGAATCGGCACGCCGAGCGAGCGGGCCAGATCGGCCATATCCGCAAAATGCTTGCGCTTGTCCTCGGGCGCTCCTTTATAGGCCTCGCCCGGCATACGGAACGGATAGCCGTATTCGGCGCAGATTTTAAACACCGTCGGCAGGAAGCAGTGAATCCCCTCCAAGCCGTAGATCGAACCCATGTGGTTGTCGAGGTGCGAGGGTTCAAACCCGAAGCCGCGCGCAAATTCGATCTGGGCGCGGATCTCGGCCTCGACCTCGCTCTCCTGCGCGTTGGCCTCAAAGCCGTCGCAGTGGAAGTGCATATACCCGTCCTTGTCGCGCAGGCTCAGGCACGGCGCGTTGGAAACCGGACGCCAGCGGTATTTCTTCCATTCGCTCGTGAACGTCAGGTGAACGCCGATGGCGAATTCCGGATGCTCCTTAGCGTACAGAATCGCCTCGGGCGCCCAGCCGCACGGCGTCATAATCGTCGCCGAGGTGATACCGCCCTTTTCGAGCAGGTCGAACGTCGCGGCGTTGGCCGCGTGACACATGCCGAAATCGTCGGCGTTAATAATGAGATACCTTTCCATGCTTGCTCCTTTCATTCCCCAGCCGCATACGGCAAAGGCGTATGCGGGAATCTCTGCGCCGGACGCTCAGCCGAAATCGTCGGCTGAGACCGGCTTTCTTCCTATTGGATACCGCCTGTACGCTCGGCGGTATCCCAGCATCCCCTGTAAAAAGCGGGTGCTGTCCAAAAAGGCGCTCCGCAGCTCCGTCCGGCTCTCTGCCGGAGCCGGATCCAAAAACGGGGAGCGCCGTTCCGGCATATCCTCCGGCTCCCGCCGCTCATGGGCGGGGAACGGCGCAAGCCCCGGCTATGCGATGACCTCGCCCGACGTGACCCCGCCGACGGCGTTGGCCTCGTCGACGTCGATGTGCATGGCGGTGGCGAATTTCTCGCTGACGCGGCAGACGACCTCGTCAAACACCAGCGCGCGCGGGCCGCTCAGCGCGACCTTGACGATCTGCTTGTCGGCCAGCCCGTGCTTGGCCGCGTCCTCCGGCGTCAGGTGGATGTGGCGCTTGGCCGCGATGACGCCCTCTTCCAGCTCGACGCTGCCCGCCGGGCCCTCGATGCGGATCTTGCCGCTGCCGGCGACGTCGCCGCTCTCTCTGACCGGCGCTTCGACGCCGAGCGTCCGCGCGTCCGTCAGAGAGATTTCGACCTGCGAGGCCGCGCGCTCCGGGCCGAGCACGGCGACGTTGTCCATGCGGCTGCGCGAGCCGACGATGGAAACGCGCTCATTGGACAGAAACTGGCCCGGCTGCGACAAGTCGCGCTTCGGCGTCAGCTTGGCGCCCTCGCCGAACAGCTTCGCCATATCTTCCTTTGACAGATGGACGTGGCGCGCGCTGGTCTCCACGATGACGGTAAAACGATCCATTTGTATTCATCTCCGTAAGCTTTAAATTTTTCACGTTATAGGATACCACAAACGCCGTCCGATTGCAAGGCGAATTCGGCAAAAACACACGTCCAGACCGAGAAGGGACTTTACAATCGGTAGTCTTTCCTTTATAATATTACAGAACGGCGATTTTCGGCGCAGGCGCGCATGCCGGCCGAATTCTGCCGCGCGGAAACCGCGGACAGGCCGTTTTCCGCCTGCCGGGCGCTCGGAAGCCGTTTGAAAAAAACTTCTTTTCCGGGCGGATTCCGCCCGGATTGCCCGTTCATTCCAGCCGGAAATTTTATCGGAGGGGAGCGTGCCGCGCATGCGGTTTTCGAGGAGCTTAGCGAGGCTTCGGAAGGAAAAAAAGGTCAGTCAGCGGACGGCGGCGGGCGCTCTGGGCGTTTCGCAGGCGCTCTTGTCGCACTATGAAAACGGCCTGCGCGAACCCGGGCTGGAATTTCT
>ERZ772860.2003-NODE-2003-length-12684-cov-3.285058_pt1 | contig 12684 bp, 10 predicted proteins | sample MGYA00511342_ERZ772860 | MGnify/ENA primary metagenome ERZ772860 (study PRJEB29015, sample SAMEA2737665) | human gut metagenome | biome: human gut; feature: human-associated habitat; material: faeces | place: China | collected 2012 ... | reverse complement strand
CGTCAACGGTGTCGCCGAAATCCATTCGCAGATCCTCAAGGATTCGACGCTGCACCAGTTCTATACGTGCTTCCCGCACCGCTTCTCCAATAAGACCAACGGCATTTCCCATCGCCGCTGGCTCATCGAAGCCAATCCGCAGCTGGCCTCGCTCATCGACGAAGCCATCGGGGACGGCTGGCGCCGGACGCCGTCGAAGCTCCAGGACCTCATGCCTTTTGCCGATGACCCGTCCTTCCAGGAACAGCTGACGCGGGTCAAGAAGGAACGCAAGGATATCCTGGCCCGTTACATCCGCGACCGCTATGATACGGACGTGCGGACGGACTCGATCTTCGACATCCAGATCAAGCGCATCCACTTGTATAAGCGCCAGACCCTGAACATCCTTCACATCCTTCACCTGTATTACCTCTTGAAGGATAACCCGAAACTCAAGATTACACCGCGGACCTTCCTCTTTGGCGGCAAGGCCGCTGCCGGTTACGGCGAAGCCAAGGAAACGATCCGCCTCATCAACGTCGTCGCCCATATGGTCAACTCCGACCGCCGGATCAGCAAGCAGATGAAGGTCCTGTTCCTGGAAAACTATAACGTGTCCTTAGGGCAGCTCGTCTTCCCGGCAGCCGACGTGAGCGAACAGATTTCGACAGCCGGCAAGGAAGCGTCGGGGACGGGCAACATGAAGTTCATGATGAACGGGGCCATCACCTTGGGGACCCTGGACGGGGCCAACGTCGAAATCCACCAGAAGGTCGGCGACGAAAACTGCGTCATCTTCGGCTTGCGGGCTGATGAAGTCATGAATTACTACATCCACGGCGGCTACTCGTCGTGGCAGATGTACAGCGGCGACGCCGACATCCGCCGCCTCATGGATGCCCTCGTCGACGGCTCCATCAGCGGGGAACACTTCGGCATGCTTTACTCGGCCTTCCTCGATAAGAACGATGAATACTTCGTCCTCAAGGACTTCAAGCCCTATTGCCAGGCCCAGCAGACGCGGCCGGAAGCGCAAAAAGGCCTGGATGTCCTCGCGGATACCGTTGTCTCGGGCCCAGTCCAGCCAGTCGTCGATATGGCACTCCACATCCAGATGCACCATGCGGTTGGCCAGGGCCGAAGGCATGCGGTAGGTCACGGCCCGGTCGCTCTCGCGGTTGCCCGCGGCCACCACGGCCCAGCCGTCGGGCAGGCGGTACTGGCCCACGCGCCGGTCGAGGATGAGCTGGTAGCAGGCGGCCTGTACCAGCGGGGGCGCGGCGTTGAGCTCGTCCAGGAAGAGGATGCCTTCTTCCGTGTCCTGCGGATGGGGCAGGAATTCCGGTACGCACCAGGAGGTGATGCCGTCGTCGCTGATGCGGGGCAGGCCGCGCAGGTCCACAGGGTCCAGCAGCACGGCGCGCAGGTCGTAGAGCTTGCGGCCCTGACGGCGGGCCACGTCGGCCACCAGCCGGCTCTTGCCCACACCGGGCGGTCCCCAGAGGAACACGGGTTGCCGGATACGCACCAGATGGTGCAGTGCCTCACAGACATGGCTGGGTCTCATGCAGGGGTCCTTTTAAATAAATTGAATTTCATTTTCAATTACGATATACGGGGAGGGCATGCAAGGCAAGTCTTTTTTGGGGGCGGCCGCATGCAAGGAGCAAAGCATGGATATCTGGCAGCATATCATCCATCCCAGGGACATCTGGGGGCATCTTTCCCGGTACCTGAAACAGGGCGGGCACGCTGCCGTGCAGCGGGAAGTCGTGCGTTCCCTGCGGCTGCGGGCGCGCGACGTTGTCCTGGATCTGGGCGGTGGCGGCCATGCCCTGGCACAGCTGGCCCTGTATTCGGGGACCGTCTACGGCGTGGCCGCCAGCACGGCAGCGGTATCGGCGGCTACGGTACGCAACCGCCATGACGTGGCCCGGGGCAGGATTCATATCTGCCGGGGCGCGTTCCCCGCCCTGCCGTTCCCTGCGGCCATGTTCCACGTCATCACCGCGTTCGAACCCGCGTTCTGGGCAGGGGAGCTGTCCGCCTGCCTGCGCGAGATTCGGCGCCTGCTGCGGCCCGGCGGCCAGTGCGTGCTGGTGTGCGCTGACGAGCGGCAGAGCGGCGGCCACGTCCCGGCCGGACAGGGGCCGGACGAACTCAACGCCCTGGCGGACAGGGCCGGGCTGCTGTGCCTGCCGCCCCTGCGTTTGCGGGGCAAGGGCCGTGTGGTCCTGCACTGGTTGCAGCCCGCCTGCGACCTGTGCCGCCCCATGCCGCTGGACGTGTTCCCGGCGGGCTGGGCCCAGGCCTGCTAGGAGGGGGGGCTCCCATCCTTTCTCCCTTTTTTGCGTCACCGGCGTTGGCCCGCAGGACTGCGGCCAACGCCGGTGTTTTTTGTCCTAGCCGCCGATGAGGTAGCGCGAGCGTTTGCCCATGATCTTCTTGATGGCCAGGATGCTGAGGATGCAGAGGCCGATCTCCACGGTCACGGTGAGGTTGGCGATGGTGAAGACCTGCCCGGGCAGCGCGGCGCCGAGCACCTGGAACAGGGGCTGCTGGAAGATGCCCTGGAAGATGGCGTGCAGGAAGAAGAGCGGGAAGCTGTAGCGGGCCAGGAAGTCCAGGGCCAGCACTTCCCTGTCCATGCCTTCCAGCAGCTCCAGCACCCAGGAGCCGATGCAGAGTTTCTGCACATAGTAGGCCCCTTCGATATTGGGCATGAAACTGCCGAAGTAATGGTCGGCCACGATGAGCAGGGAGGTCAGCACGGCCGTCACGCGGATGGCGCCGAGGTGGCGGCGGATGAAGGCCATACAGGCGTCACGGTTGCGGGCGCAGTAGACGCCCATGAGGAAGATGGGCACGAAGAAACAGAGGTTGCGCAAGGGCGAGACCAGCAGGCGCGGCACCATCAGGGGCAGGACGGAGGCCGGGAGCAGGATCTTTTGCAGCAGCCCGGTGGGCAGGTGGAAGATGAGCGGGCCGACGCTGAACACGGTCATGATGAAGGGGATGTACCAGTACGGCACCAGACTGGCCGACCCATAGGCCAGACAGCGCAGCACGTCCCACAGGGAGGCCACGGGCGTGCCGTCATTGATGAAGGGGATGTCGTAGCCGAACCAGTGGTGGGAGACCCAGCCCGCAGCCAGCAGGAGCAGCGAAAGGATGAAATAGGGACAGAAGACGTTGACGATCTTGGACTTGTAGAAGCGCAGGGGGGAGAACTGGCCTTTCCGGCGGTTCACGAAATCGAACAGATAGCCGGAGATGAAGACGAAGTAGATGGTGGCGGAGTGGAAAAGACATAATCGCAGGCTGTCCTGGAGCCTGGCGGCGTCCTCGCTGCCCGCGAGGACGGGGCCCACCCACATGTGGGTGAGCATGACGGAGACGATGGCGAAGGCCCTGAAATAGTGGAAGGTCAGGTCATAGTTCTTTTGCGTCATGCAGTACCTTTGATCCGGCCGGATATCCGGCGCAGGAGTGACGAAATTCCTTATCGTACAGATAAGGATTATTGCCTCCTAAACCGGATGGGCGGCCTATGTCAACGGTTGCAGACGCAGGGCAAGGCGGGTGTGGCGGGTACGGGTCTTGTTGTTGACGGCCATGTGCAGGGCGCGGCTCTCGCCCACCAGCACCACCAGCTTCTTGCCGCGCGTGACGCCGGTGTAGACCAGGTTGCGCTGCAGCAGCACATAATGCTGCATCATCAGCGGGATGACCACGGCAGGGTATTCCGAGCCCTGCGACTTGTGGATGGAGATGGCGTAGGCGGGCGTCAGCTCGTCCAGCTCCTCGAAGTCATAGGGCACCACGCGGTCGTCATAGCGCACGCTCAGGGTCCGCTCCTTGCCGTCCAGAAAGACGATGCGGCCCACGTCGCCGTTGAAGACGTCCTTGTCGTAGTTGTTGCGGATCTGCATGACCTTGTCGTGCAGGCGGAAGCTGCGTTCGCCGCGCCGCACTTCCAGCCCGTTGGGGTTGAGGCTGGCCTGCAGGCGCAGGTTGAGCTGCGCCGCGCCCACGGCGCCCTTGTGCATGGGCGTGAGCACCTGGATGTCGTTGACCGGGTCCAGGCCGAAGCGGCGCGGGATGTGGTTGCGCACCAGATCCACCACCATGTCGGCGGCGCGTTCCGGATCGTTCTGGTGGATGAAATAGAAATCCGAGAGCCTGTCCTTGCTGGATTCCAGCGAGGGCACCTGCCCCTTGTTGATGAGGTGGGCGTTGCAGATGATCTCGCTCTCCGCCGACTGGCGGAAGATCTCGGTCAGCTCCACCACGGGCACCGCCCCGGAGGCGATGATGTCGGCCAGCACGTTGCCCGGGCCCACGGAGGGCAGCTGGTGCACGTCGCCCACCAGCACCACGGTGGCGCCCATGGGCACGGCCTTGAGCAGGTGGTAGAAGAGCAGGGTGTCCATCATGGAGGCCTCGTCCACCACCAGCAGGCCGCAGGCCAGCGGGTTGTCCTCGTTGCGGGCAAAGCCGTCCTCCTGTGGGCTGTATTCCAGCAGGCGGTGGATGGTGCGGGCCTCGCGGCCCGAGGTCTCGCTCATGCGCTTGGCGGCGCGGCCCGTGGGCGCGGCCAGCAGGATCTTGGCCTTGACCTCGGCGAACAGGCGGATGATGGCGTTGATGATGGTGGTCTTGCCCGTGCCGGGGCCGCCGGTGAGCACCATGACCTTGCTGCGCGCCGCGGTGCGCACGGCCTCCAGCTGTTCCGGGGCCAGACTGATGGACAGGGATTCCGTGACCTTCTCCACCAGGGCGTCGGGCTCGGCAAAGCGCACGGCCTTGGGCGAGTGCAGCAGGCGGTACAGATAAAAGGCCGTCTTGGATTCGTAATGATGGTAGCGGCGCAGGTAGACGGCCACTTCCGGCGTTTCCGCCTCGTCGCCTTCCTCGCGGAAGACAGCGGGCAGGCGCCCGGGCAGCTCGTCCAGGCTCTCGCGCACCACGCGTTCTTCCTGTTCCAGGGCCAGCACGGCCTGCCGGGCCAGATCGCGGTCCACGGCCAGCTGCTGGCAGGCCTGGTCCAGCAGTTCCTCCTCGGGCAGGAAGACGTTGCCGTCGTCCGTGGCCTTTTGCAGCACATAGAGCAGCCCGGCCTGGATGCGCAGGGGGTGATCCTCGGCAAAGCCCAGCTTGCGGGCCGCGGCGTCGGCCGTCACGAAGCCGATGCCCCGAATGTCCATGGCCAGGCGGTAGGGGTTCTCGCGCACCACGTTGAGGGCCTCGCCGCCGTAGGCGCGGTAGATGCGCACGGCATAGGCGGGCGTGATGCCGTGGGGCTGCAAAAAGAGCAGCAGGTCGCGGATGCCCCGGTGCTCGGCCCAGCTTTCCTTGATCTTCTCGAAACTCTTCTTGCCCACGCCCTTGATCTTGAGCAGGCGTTCGGGCTCTTCGTCCAGCACGCGGATGGTGTCCGTGCCGAAGGCGGCCACGATGCGTCCGGCCATCTCCTCGCCCACGCCCTTGATGAGGCCCGAGGCCAGGTACAGACGGATGCCTTCGCTGGTGGCGGGCAGCATCTCCTCGGCCATGTCGAAGGCCAGCTGGCGGCCGAAGCGCGCGTTGTTGACCCAGCGGCCGCTGACCTGCAACTGGACGCCCACCTGCGGGTTGACCATGTGGCCCACGCAGGTCACGGGATCGCGGCTCACCGTACGGCTGGGCGCGCCCTTGACCTTGGCCTCCACGGGCAGGGCCCTGTCGGGCAGCAGACGCAGCACGGTATAGCCGTTCTCTTCGTTGTGGAAGACCACACGCTCCAGCGTGCCGGTGAGTTCCACGGCATCGGGATCGCGCAGCAGGGGAAGATCGTCGGACATGGCGGACCAGATGAGCGGTTTTTGGGGGGATGGGGGAGTTCGAGGGGGAAGGGAGACCTTTTTACCGCAGGAAAAAGGGCCCCTTTCCCCCTCGCCAGACTTTCTTGAGACTTAGAACCAGTCCACGCCGTCGGGCACGGGCAGGACGGCCATGCGTTCCTGCAGCAGCAGGGCGTCGGCCAGCACCAGGGCGGTCATGGCCGTGAGCACGGGCACGATGCGCGGGATGGCCGCCAGGTCGTGACGGCCGCCGATGAGCACGCTGGCGGGCTGGTCGTGGACGTCGATGGTCCGCTGCTCCTGCGCGATGGAGGCGATGGGTTTGACGCCCACGCGCAGCACGATGTCCTGGCCGCTGGAGATGCCGCCCAGGATGCCGCCCGCATGGTTGCTGGCAAAGCGGCCGCCGGGCAGCATGGGATCGTTGTTCTGCGAGCCGGTGAGGCGCGCGGCGGCAAAGCCTTCGCCCACTTCCACGGCCTTGACCGCGCCCACGCCCATGAGGGCATAGGCCAGCCGGGCGTCCAGCTTGTCGAAGCAGGGCTCGCCCAGGCCGGCGGGCACGTTGCGGGCCACCACCTGCACCACGCCGCCCAGGGTGTCCCCAGCGGCACGGGCCGCGGCGACGCGCTCTTCCCAGAGCGGGACCACGCTGTCGGCGGCGGCGAAGAAGGGACGGGACAGGGCCGCGTCCAGATCGCACGCGTCAGGGGACACGGCGATGCCGCCCAGCTCCACGGCCCCGGCCACGATCTGGATGCCGCGTGTGGCCAGCAGCTTTTTGGCGATGGCCCCGGCCGCCACGCGGGCCACGGTCTCGCGCCCGGAGGAGCGGCCGCCGCCGCGATAGTCGCGGATGCCGTGGAACTTTTTGAAAAAGCCCCAGTCCGCGTGCCCGGGCCGGAAGACCTGGGCCAGGTTGCCGTAATCGCGGGAGCGCTGGTCCTCGTTGGCGATGTGGAAGGCGATGGGCGTGCCGGTGGTCAGGCCCTGGAACACGCCGGAAAGGATGCGGACGGTATCGGATTCCTTGCGCTTGGTGGCCGTGGCGCCCTGCCCGGGCTTGCGCAGGTCAAGCTCGCGCTGCAGGTCTTCCTCGCTCAGGGGCAGACCTGCGGGGCAGCCGTCCAGCACGCCGCCCAGACCGGGCCCGTGGGATTCGCCGTACGAGGTGAGGCGCAGGATGCGCCCAAAGGAATTGCCTGCCATATCAGACCTCCGTACTGCGGGCCTTGATGCGGGGCAGGCCCAGGATGATGGCCAGGATGCCGGCCACGGCCAGCAGCATGCAGTACCAGTTGTTGATGGTGATCTCCAGCGGCGAGATCTTGGCCAGGGAACCGGCCAGCAGCAGCTGGGCGGCCCAGGGGATCAGGCCCTGGAAGACACAGGAAAAGATGTCCAGAAGGCTGGCGCTGCGGCGCGGATCGATGCCGTTCTTGAGGGCGATCTCGCGGGCCAGGCCGCCGGTGAGGATGATGGCCACGGTGTTGTTGGCCGTGCAGATGTCGGCCAGGCTGGCCAGCAGGGCGATGCAGGATTCCCCCACCCGCGAGGAGCCCTTGCCGCCGCTTTTCCCGGCCAGGCGACGGGCCAGGCCGTCCACACGGGCCAGCAGCCAGGCGATGCCGCCGTGGTAGCGGATGAGCTCGCCCAGACCGCCGATGAGCATGGAAAGGACCATGATCTCGTTCATGCCGGTGAAGCCCTTGTAGATGTCCTGCCCCCAGCGGAGCAGACTGTAGGGCACGATCTGGCCGTCCGCGCCGGGGATGCCGCAGAACAGGCCCACCAGACCGCTGAGCAGAATGCCCGTGGCCAGGACGATGAAGGCATTGAGCCCGGTCAGGGCCAGCACCAGCACGGCGATGTAGGGCAGGACGCGGATCAGCTCGAAGTCGTGCAGGGTCACTTCGGTACCGCCCGAGGCCGAGAACCAGAGCAGGGCCACGGTGAGCAGGGCGGCGGGCAGGACGATGAGGAAGTTCATGCGGAACTTGTCGCCCATCTCGCAGCCCTGGGTGCGGGTGGCGGCGATGGTGGTGTCCGAGATCATGGACAGGTTGTCGCCGAACATGGCCCCGCCCAGCACCACGCCCATGAGCACGGGCACTTCGATGCTGGTCTGGGCGGCCACGCCCAGGGCGATGGGCGTGATGGCGGCCACGGTGCCCATGCTGGTGCCCATGGCCGTGGACACGAAGGCGCCGATGAGGAACAGGCCGGGCAGGATGAAGGCCGGCGGCACCAGCGAAAGGCCGAAGTTCACCGTGGCATTCACGCTGCCGATGGCCGTGGCCGTGGCGGCAAAGCCGCCCGCCAGCAGGTAGATCATGCACATGGTGATGATGTTGATCTCGCCCACGCCGGTGAGGAAGATGGTGATTTTCTTGGACAGGCGGGCCCGGCCCTGCATCAGGGACAGGGCGATGGCGGGCAGAATGGCCACGGTGGCGGAGAGCTGGTAGAAGGCCATGTCCACACCGGCCAGGCTCAGGCTGACGCCCGTACCGATGAAGATGAGCAAAAAGAGCAGCAGGGGCAGGATGGCGGCAAAGGAAGCCGGCGCTTCCTGCTGTTCCTGCGGGGCCGTATAGGTTTGGGGGTTCATGATGCCTCGGCACGCGGAAAGGTGGATGGGATGGCGGCAGGCCCGCGGGCCCCGCCGGTCTTGCGGGTCAGTGGCTGTGCCGCGCGCCGGGCGCGGCGGCGGATGTCACAGCATCCGTAATCGCTCAATGTACTTAATACGCACAGGGCTTGCAAGTTGCAGGCCGGACACGAGCGCCCGGGGAGGGCCGCTATCCCGGCAGGGGCGGACGCCCTGCGGCATGGCAGCGGACAGAAGGCGGGCAGGTACGAGGCCTGCGCATCCCGTTCCCGCAGAAGAACCTGCGGGGGCCGCAAGGGCCGGTTCCCGGTGGCGGAAAGGATGCCGGGAGGGGCTTGTCCCTCTCCTTTCCGGTCATCGGGAGAATGCCCGAAAAGGGCCGCCCACGGGAGGCCGGTACACCCGGGCGGCGGATACAAAAAAAGGCCGGGGAGACCCCGGCCTTCGTCAGGATATGTCGTGCGGGCTAGACCTTGGCGGCGGTGCGCAGGTCGGCCACGGCGTCGGTCTTTTCCCAGGTGAACTCGGGCAGCTCGCGGCCGAAGTGACCGTAGCAGGAGGTCTTGGAGTAGATGGGACGCTTGAGGTCCAGACGCTTGGTGATGAAGTAGGGGCGCATGTCGAAGACTTCACGCACGGCCTTGGTCAGCACTTCGTCGGGGATGTCGCTGGTGCCCTGGGAGGAGACCAGCACGCTCACCGGGTCGGCCACGCCGATGCAGTAGGCGATCTGGACTTCGCACACAGGGGCCAGACCGGCGGCCACCACGTTCTTGGCGATGTAACGGCCCATGTAGGCGCCGGAGCGGTCCCCCTTGGAGGGGTCCTTGCCGGAGAAGGCGCCGCCGCCGTGATGGCCGCTGCCGCCGTAGGTGTCCTGGATGATCTTGCGGCCGGTGAGGCCGCAGTCGCCCATGGGACCGCCCACCACGAAGCGGCCGGTGGTGTTGATGAAGATCTCGCAGTCCTTTTCGTCGAAGTAGCCGGAGGGCTCCAGCACGGGACGGATCACGTGCTTTTTCACGGCTTCGATGATGTCGGCCTGGGAAGCGGAGGCGGCGTGCTGGGTGGAGACCACCACGTTGTTGATGCGCACGGGCTTGCCGTCCATGTATTCGAAGGAGACCTGGGTCTTGCCGTCAGGACGGAAGAAAGGCACGGTGCCGTCCTTGCGCACCTTGGTCAGCTGCTGGGAGAGCTGGTGGGCCCAGAAGATGGGGGCGGGCATGAGGGTGGGGGTCTCGTTGCAGGCAAAGCCGAACATCATGCCCTGGTCACCGGCGCCCTGGTCTTCGGGAGCGGCGCGCAGCACGCCCTGGGCGATGTCGGGGGACTGGTGGTCGATGGAGGAGATCACGGCGCAGGTGTCGGCGTCGAAGCCCATGTCGGAGCTGGTGTAGCCGATCTCGCGGATGGTCTCGCGCACCACGTGGGGCAGGTCGGCGTAGCCCGTGGTGGTGATCTCGCCGGCGATGACCGCCATGCCGGTGGTCACCAGGGTCTCGCAGGCCACGTGGGCGTTGGGGTCCTGGGCCAGCAGGGTGTCCAGGACGGCGTCGGAGATCTGGTCCGCCACCTTGTCGGGATGGCCTTCGGTCACGGACTCGGAGGTGAAGAAATATTTGCCCTTGGTTTGCATTGGTCTGTTCTCCATGGTTCAGTATGGCCCGCGGCCGTCGCCGGGCCGCAGGTCGCCTGCACCGCCCGTGCGGGCGGCCGGGCAGGCATGGGGAAGCCGGACCGGCGCATCGGCACCGGTCCGGCCCCTGCCGAAAAAAGATGATGGCCTGTCCGCTAGTCCCTGAGCAGGATATTGTCGATCAGGCGGGCCTTGCCCATGCGGATGGCACAGGCCATGAGGGCCGGGCCGTCCACGGTGTCCAGGGGCTCCATGGACACGGGGTCCACCACGCTGAGGTAATCCAGACGGCCCAGGGTCAGGTGGTCCGCCCAGGTGCAGAGGGCGGCTTCACGCAGGATCTTGGCGTGGGTCTGTCCCTTCTGGGCCATGTCGCGGGCCAGCTGCAGGCCGCGGTGGATCCAGGGGGCCTGGCGGCGTTCTTCCTCGGTGAGGTAGACGTTGCGGGAGGAGAGGGCCAGGCCGTCTTCCTCACGCACGATGGGACAGGTCTCGATGCGCACCGGCACGTTGAGGTCGCGCACCATGCGGCGCAGGATGGCCTGCTGCTGCCAGTCCTTCTGGCCGAAGACGGCCACGTCGGCCTGGGTGATCATGAACAGCTTCAGCACCACCGTGCAGACACCGCGAAAATGGGTGGGCCGGCTCAGGCCGCACATGATGCGGGAAAGGTCCGGCACCTCCACCCAGGTGGCGTGGTCTTCCGCGTACATGGACGCGGGCTCGGGGATGAAGATGGCGTCCGCGCCGTGGGCGGCGGCGATCTGCGTATCGCGCTCGATGTCGCGCGGATAGGCGGAAAGGTCTTCATTGGGGCCGAACTGGGTGGGGTTCACGAAAAGGCTGACCACAAGACGCTTGGCAAGGCCGCGGCCCTGGTCCATGAGCGCCTCGTGACCGGCATGGTAATAGCCCATGGTGGGCACAAGGGCGATGTCTTCGCCGGCCGCGTGCCAGGAGCGGCACTGGGCCGCCAGATCTTGGGGATTGGTGAATATCTGCATATCAAGGTATGGTGATATAGTTAGTGGGGATTCCCTTATACCTGCTGCGGCAGGCCTTGTAAAGCCGCAAAAGCCCCGCGGGCGGGCCGGGGAGAAAAAACTTCTGTCCTGTCCGGCGTTTCCGGTTGCCTTGCCCGGGGGGAACAGGCATAACAGCATGCGGAGGTTCGTATGCTCAAACCTTTTTTCCAGGGGAAACTGGATACGTTTTGTGCCATCTATGCCGTGCTCAACGCCCTGCGCCTGACCCACGGCATCCAGACGCTCAAGGCGCGCGACATCCTCAACGAGACCCTGCTTTCCCTGGCCGAGAAGCCCGGTGCCCTGCGGGCCGTGCTGGAGCAGGACACGGACTACATGCAGCTGGTGGACGACATGATCCAGGCCCGCCAGCAGCGCTACCCCCTGCTGGTGGAAAAGCCCTTTGCCGAAGGCGAGGCCGTCTCGCCCGATGCCCTGTGGGACGCCTGCCGCGAGTGGCTGGCCCCGGGCGAGGGCCGCTGCATCCTGTTCCGCTTTTTGCGGCACCTGACGCCCGAGACGCCGCCCATGAACCGGCACTGGACCTGCGCCGACCGCATGGACGGGGACCTGCTGCATCTTTTCGACTGCAGCCACGAAGACGAAGCCGTGACGCTGATCCCGCGCGGGAGCTTCGTGACCCGCAGCGCCGACGTGCAGCGGGAACGCCTGCTGGTCATCCAGCCGCACAGCCTGCGCTTCCTGGCCCTGCCGTGGCGCGTCCACGCCTTCTAGCCTGACATTTCTCCGTTCCGCCCCGTTCCTGCGGGGCGGTCCCGCACGGCGGCGACCCGCTGCCGGACATGGCCTATCCCGTTGCTTGCGCAACCATATCGCGCAATTTGTGATGACAAAAAAAACAGAGACGGATAGGCTATCTCCATGACTGTCCATTCCTTTTCTTCCGCAGCCGGAGCGGCCGCGCCCCTGACGCGCGCCCGTGTGTCCGGCTCTTTGCCGGTGTGGTCCCTGAGCCTGGGCTGTCCCAAGAACCGTGTGGATACCGAGCATCTGCTGGGCTCGCTGGGCATGCCCGTGCACAGCGTGGAACACATGGGCCGGGCACGTCTGGTCTTCATCAATACGTGCGGTTTCATCGAACCCGCCGTGCGCGAGTCCATCCGTTCCATCCTCGATGCCGTGGAGCGTCTGGGCCGCTGCAAGCGCCGCCCCCTGCTGGCCGTGGCCGGTTCCGCCAAGGATTCCATCACGCTGGAAAAGGTAGAGAAAGAGCCCGCCTGCTACACCCTGCCGGAGTTCAATGAGCGCCAGGAGGGCGTTGCCAACTGGTTCAAGCAGGTCGGCAGCCTGGATCTGAAGGCTCCGATGGAGTTCCCCGAGGGCTATTACAGCATCAAGGACAGCATGGAGGATCTCTCCAAGAACGAAGAGGCTCTGGCTCTCGCTACCAGGGCTGTCAAGCTGGCCACCAACTTTGACATCAAGCCCGGCGTTGGCATGTGGGATATGATGAAGCGCATGACCCCTGAGACTATGGCTAAGATGATCAACATGCCCGATGGCTTTATCGAGAGCCTGAACGCACAGCTGATCAAGATCAAGAAGTAAGTACTTCCTGCATCT
>ERZ772860.2000-NODE-2000-length-12691-cov-2.933998_pt1 | contig 12691 bp, 5 predicted proteins | sample MGYA00511342_ERZ772860 | MGnify/ENA primary metagenome ERZ772860 (study PRJEB29015, sample SAMEA2737665) | human gut metagenome | biome: human gut; feature: human-associated habitat; material: faeces | place: China | collected 2012 ... | reverse complement strand
GTCCTGCGCTTGTTTTTGCTACTTTTGTATGTACAAAAGTATAAAAACCGGTTAAAATACGACATTGAAAAGAACAATAAGCACGATATTACGCATTTTCCTCCCTTTCCTGCTTGGTGCGGGCATACTTTATTGGATGTACCGCGGCAGTTCGTGGAGCGACATTAGCGACATGCTTTTCAACCGCATGGAATGGAGCTGGATGGCAGTTTCCTTGTTATTCGGGATACTGCCGCAGATACTCCGCGGCTGGCGCTGGAGGATAGCCCTTGAACCTGCGGGCGAGAAGCCGCGCAGGAGCACATGCGCATGGGCCATTTTCGTGTCATACGCCGCGAGTCTCGTTATTCCGCGTGTGGGAGAGATAACGCGGTGCGGCACGCTCAAGCGCTACGAAGGCACTTCGTTTGCCAAGTCGCTCGGCACAGTGGTAACGGAACGCATAGTCGACGCGCTGTTCATGCTGATAGTGACATTGCTCACGCTCGTAACTCAGCGGCGCATATTTGCAACGTTCTTCGACCGCACGGGCACCAACTTCGAGAGCCTGTTTTCAAAGTTCACCATAACCGAAAGCGTGGTAACAGTTCTTTGCGTTGCCGCAACGGTGGCTTTCGTCGTTATGCTGGTAAAGAAACTTAAAGTGTTCGGTTTCGTGCGCTCCACGTTCCACGACCTGTGGGAAGGAATAATATCCATGAGGCGCATGAAGAGTTTTCCGCTTTACCTGCTTTACAGCTTTGCCATTTGGTTTTGTTATTACCTCCATTTCTCGTTCACTCTGTTGTGCTTCGACTTTACGGAAAGCCTTGGAGCGAGTGAGGCGCTGGTGATATTCTGTGCCGGCTCGTATGCCGTGCTCATTCCAACGCCCAACGGTGCCGGTCCGTGGCACTTTGCGGTAAAGACAATGCTGATACTTTACGGAGTGGCAGCCGACGACGCGATACTCTTCGCCTTAGTGGTGCACGCAATGCAGACAGGGCTTATCATCGTGCTTGGAATGGTTGGTCTTACCGCGTTACAGTTTACGAAAAGGCAGACAGGCAAAATCTCCGCGCAGATGCAAGGTGCGTAAAGGCACGGGGAGGCGCATATAACTGAAAGGAAAACCTAAAAAACAAAAATATCATGAGCGAAATTCAGAATCTGGAACCCAAAAACCTTTGGCGTAACTTTTACGCCCTGACACAAGTGCCCCGTCCCTCGGGACACCTTGACAAGGTAAGGAACTTTTTGCTTAACTGGGCAAAAGAACATTCTATCGAAGCACATACCGACAACGCCGGCAATGTAATAATGCGCAAGGCCGCCACACCCGGCTACGAAAAACTGCAAATGGTAACCATGCAGGCACACATGGACATGGTGCCGCAGAAAGTAAAGGAGAGCAATCACGATTTCGAGAACGACCCGATAGAAACTTATATCGACGGCGACTGGGTAAAGGCCAAAGGCACTACTCTCGGCTCCGACGACGGAATAGGCGTGGCTACGGTTATGGCTGTAATGGAAGACGATACCCTGAAGCACGGCCCGCTCGAAGCTCTGCTGACAGTGGACGAGGAAACCTGCATGTACGGCGTTAACAACCTGCAGGCCGATACCTTACAGGGGCGCATTCTCCTTAACTTCGACGACGAAACCGAAGGGCAGGTGATAATAGGAAGCGCCGGCGGGGTAAACGTTACCGCCGAACTGGAATACAAGGAAGTGCCTACGTTCCGCGAGGACGTTGCAATAAAAGTGGAGCTTTCCGGATTGAAAGGCGGGCACTCCGGATTGGAGATAAACGAGGGCCGCGCAAATGCCAACAAACTGCTGGCGCGCTTTGTGCGCGAAGCGATAGCGAACTTCGGGGCGCGCTTGGCCGAATGGCACGGCGGAAACATGCGCAACGCCATTCCGCGCGACGCCGAGGCGGTGCTCACAGCTCCCAAAGAAGACATCGAAGAACTGAAAAAGGCTGTACCGTTGTGGGAGGATATCTTCAAACAGGAGTACGGCGACATAGAGAAAGATCTGTCGTTCAAGGCCGAAGACACCGCCTTGCCCGCAACAGAGATACCCGAAGAAATACAGGATAACATCGTCGGGGCGGTAATGGCGTGCCACGACGGCGTGCTGCGCTACATACCTTCGATACCCGAAATAGTTGAAACGTCGTCGAATCTTGCCATAATAAACATAGGCGGCGGCAAGGCCGAAGCCCGTATGCTCGTGCGCTCGGCCAGCGACAGCATGCGCCGCTATTGTGCCGACACCGTGGGGAGCGCATTTGCCATGGCAGGCATGAAGATAACGCACGACGGCGATTATCCTGCATGGGAGCCCAACCCCGAATCGCCTATCGTAAAGACTATGGTGAAAGTCTACAAGGAACTCTTTGGCGAGGACGAGAAAGTGCGTGTAATACACGCCGGGCTCGAGTGCGGCGTCATCGGAGCGGTATGTCCCGACATGGACATGGTGAGCTTCGGCCCGACGCTGCGTTCGCCCCATACGCCCAACGAACGTTGCAACATCCCGTCGGTTGCCAAATACTACAAGTTCGTTACCGCATTGCTCGAGAATATTCCTGAAAAGAAATAAGCCGCAAAGCAATCATACTGATACGCCCGCACGCAGGCCCGTAAAGGTGAAAGCGCGCGGGCGTTCCGTTTACGGCCGGTATGGACGGACTGAAAAACATTTGCGAAGGCGGAGCCATGCAAAAACCTTGCCGGAAAAAATGCACGGAAAGCCGTTTTACATACCGACGCGGACATCTGCGGACAGCCCGAAGGCATGCCCCGAAACCCGCATGGGAAGCGGCGAAAAATACGTGCCTTGAATTTTGAAATACAAGGCACATATTTTAAAATATCTCAGACCTATTTTTTCTTTGCTCCTATCTCCGCTTTCGGGCGTGCCTTGCGGGGGTGAAAAAACGGGGAAAGTGGATTTTATGTATTTTTAACCCTTGGCAAAGCAAGCCTGCCGCTCTTTTTGAGTTTATTTGTATAGAAATGCAACGCAACATAAAGTTATACGATATGAAGAACATGGCATTGACGCTGGCGTTCGCACTTGCGTGCGGCACAGCATACGGCCAAAGCTACGCGACAATGTGGAAAACGTTCGACAAGTCTATTGAAAAGGACCTGCCCAAAACCGCGCTCCAACATTCGCAGGCAATATATGCGAAAGCCTCGGCCGAAAACAACACGGGCCAGATGTTGAAGGCAGCATTGGTAACGCTACAATTGAACGGAACTATATCGCCCGACAGCGGCGACGTCTATCTGGCCCGTTTCGACAGTATGGCAAAGCGCGAGGAGCGCCCCGTGGTGAAGGCTATGATGAACCTTGCGCTGGCGCGGCTGCACGCCGACCGGCAGCGGTATGACGACCCCGCCGAGGGCGACATGGCACTGGCCTGCTATGCTGCGGCTACGGCCGACCTCAATATATTCGAGGGACACAAGACATCGGAGTTCATACCTGCAACGGTAATAAAAAACGACAGCCGTTACTTCGGGCACGACCTGCTGGCTTTCGTGTGCCGGGAAGCCGTTCTCGGGATTGCCAACGTGAATTACTCATCGACCGACGCCGACAGCGTGGCTGCCATGCGCCGCAATCTGTCACATCGCTTCATTGAACACTACCGCGCTGCCGGCAACGGCAACGCCGTGGTGCTCGCCACGATGGACTCGCTGGAACGCGAGGGCGCACTGTTCATAACACACGAGGGGCAAACAGACAGCAGCAGTTATAAGGTGGCGCGGCAACTCATCGAACAGTACGACGGGAGCACGTGTGCCGTCGAAGCATATATATATATGTGCCAGTTCTTGAGAAATGCAGATAAAAACCGCGGGGAATGCCTGAAACTGGCTCGCCTCGGGATTGCGGAGTATGCCTCTAACAAACGCACCAACGAACTTCGCAACATAGAATTCGACATAACGCGCCCGCGCTGCACGGCATACATTCCCGACAACCTGCCCTACGAGGGGAAAAGCGTCGCCGTGAGAATCAACGGCGTAAACGTGCAAAAGGCACGCCTCGCTTTCTACCGCCTGCCATACACTGCGAGAAACCTGCCCGGTATTGACAACGAGAAACTTCGCAAGAAAGTGTCGAAGCCTGAGTTTACCGTCACCAAGGCTCTCGACCGCAAAAACGAATACGACGAAATAGTAGATTCTACAACGGTGACGTTCAACAAAAAAGGCATATACCTGCTCGAACTCACCACCGGCGAAGGCACAAAGCCCGATTATAGCGTCGTTTACGTCAGCAATCTGAGAACAATAAGCCTTTCCTTGCCCGGGCGCAACAGCCGTTTCGTGGTTGTGGACGCAAAAACCGGACACCCGGTGCCGGGAGCAAAAATAGGAGAATACAGATACACTAATAACAGGAAAGAGTTAGTAGCCACCTACACAGCAAACGACAAAGGCGAGGTGATAGTCGCCAACCTGAAAGGCTGGAGCGGCAGGCAGTTCTACCCATACACGGCCGACGATGTGTGGGCCGCAAGGGCAGAATACCAGGCTCCGGTAAACTACGACGGCAATAACCCGGCGGCAAGGCAGGAAATCCGTCTTTACACCGACCGCGCAATATACCGTCCCGGCCAGAAAGTGCACATCGGAGGTATTGTGTACAACAAGGACGGTGACTCATTCAACACGCTTTACGACCAGAAAATAACACTTACACTCAACGACGCGAACCACAAAGAAATAGGAACCCGCGAAGTGACAAGCGACGAGTTCGGGGCATTCGGAGCGGACTTCGAGCTCCCGCAATCATGCCTGCCAGGAATGTTCCGTGTCCAGGCCAAGGGCTTCTCAGGCACAGGATTCCGCGTTGAAGAGTACAAACGCCCCACGTTCGAGGTGGAAGTATCCAAGCCGGACGTCGCATACAGCCTCGGCGACACCGTAAGCGTCAAGGGCAACGCCCTTACTTACACTGGAGTGGGCGTGGCAGGAGCAAGAGTTACATACGAAGTAAACTGCAACACGCGCCCGTGGCTGGTTGCACGCAAAGGCGCCGGTACAATATACCGTGACACTACAGCTACAGACGAGAAAGGAAACTTCACGATACGCATACCGTTAACGCCAAAAGAACAAAGAGTACCCATCTGGCGCAACATCGCACACTACTTCACAGCCGACATAACCGTCACCTCACCCGACGGAGAGAGCCAAAACGCCACATCGCGCATAACCGTGGGCAAAGAAACCGCCACACTGTCCTGTAACCTGCCGGGGCTTGTGCAAAAGAACAATGTCCCGCAAGTGAAATTCTCGCTCACCAACGCCGCAGGTACAGAACTGCCCGGCAAAGGAGAATACATTATATATAAGGGTAAGGTAAGAGTGGCTTCGGCTGCGTTTGAAACCAACAAGCCTGTTGAGATACCTGCGCTGAGACAACAACCGTCGGGCAAATACCTTATCGAAGCTGAAGTGCCTGGGATTACGGATTCAACAAGCACTTTGCGCTACAATTTCACGCTCTTTTCGCTTGACGACAAATGCCCGGCCGACAGTACGGCGATTTGGACTTATGCCACGTCGGACGTTCTGCCGCGCGACAGCGACATAACAGTGCAGATAGGGACTTCCATGCACGACGTAGTGGCCTTCTACGACGTTATCGGCAACGGAAAGCTCCTCGAAAGCAGGCAAATTCCCATGAGCGACACCATAATAAACCTGAAATACCGGTATAAGGAAGAATACGGCGACGGCGTGGCCATAACATTGGGATTCATGCGCGACGGCGTGCTGTATAGCAATGTAAGGCAGCTGCAGAAGCCCGAGCCCGACAAGCGCCTGCGATTCAAGTGGACAACATTCCGCAACCGCCTGCAGCCTGGGCAAGACGAAGAATGGAGCCTGAGCGTTTATGAGCCGGACGGCAGCCCCGCAAAGGCTTCCGCAATAGCCGCACTTTACGATGCCTCGCTCGATAAATTCGCCAAAAACTACTGGAACGCGAGCCTCGGTTTCTACCGCTATGTGCCCGTGGGATTTTGGATAACGCGGACTTATTCTTCCAGCCTGAACAGCGAGAAGTGGCGGTCGTACCTCAATTCGCACCCTTTACGGTTCGACGAGTTCAACGGTAGTATGTTCGAGCCCAACTATCAAATACCGGGGCACGAAGTGCAGAGTATAAGAAGCAGCATAAAATTCAACAGAAACGTAGCCGCTGCCCCGACAATGGCCAAAGACATGAACATATCAATGGCAAAGCTGGAGGCGGCGTCAGACGAGGTGTCTGGGGTATCACTTGCCGACGTGGGCGGCTCGCGTGAATACGGCGAGGAAGTGTTGGCCGATGTCAAGGTGCGTGAGAATTTTGCCGAGACGGCGTTCTTCATGCCTGCGCTCAAAACCGACGGCAACGGGCAACTGGCCATAGCATTCACCATTCCCGAAAGCATGACCAAATGGAACTTCAAGCTCCTGGCGCACACAAAGGACATGAACATAGGCCTGCTCGATACGACAACCGTCGTAGCCAAGGATTTCATGATACAGCCCAATATGCCGCGCTACCTGCGTCAAGGCGACGAGGCTGTTGTTTCGGCTACGGTGCGTAACGTTACTGCAAATGTCCTTTCGGGTACGGCTTATCTCGTACTTCAGGACGCCGCAACCGAAGCCGTAATCGGAAAGTTGAGCGAAAAATTCAGCGTGTCCGGCAATGCGCAGGCAGTGGTGCGTTTCAAATTCAACGCTCCTGAGGATTGCCCGCTACTTATATGCAAAGTAATGGCCGACGCAGGTACTTTTGCCGACGGAGAACAGCACTACCTTCCTGTGCTGACCGACGAGACGGAAAACATACAGGCTTTGCCGTTCACTATAACTGGAAAAGGCAGCCATACAATAGACCTTGCCCCGCTTCTTTCGGGCAATTCGCGTAATGCACGCAACAATCGGCTCACGATAGAGTACACAGCCAATCCTTTGTGGTATGCAGTGCAGGCACTTCCCGACATAGCCGAGCCTAAGGAAAAAGACGCTGTTTCGATAGCTTCGGCATTTTATGCAACGACGCTTGAGCAGACGATAGCACGCCTTTCGCCGGCGCTGGCAAAGGCTGCCGAACAATGGGCAACCGAGCAAAGCGAAGACACGTTGGTCGAAAATGCCCTGCTTCGCAATGAAGACTTGAAGAACATAGTATTTAATGAAACGCCATGGGTAGCCGAGGGCAATAGTGAAGGAAGCCGTCGCCGCAAGCTGGCCCGCGCGTTCGATTACGGTGCTTCGTCGGCACGTGCCCGTAACCTTCTCGAACGTCTTACGCTGTTGCAGCAAAACGATGGCGGGTGGAGCTGGTTCCCGGGTATGCAATCTAACTACTACATAACCGGCCGCGTGCTCGACATGCTTGTTCGTCTTGAGGAGATTACAGGAGATAAGGCTGCAGCTAACTTAGTGGCAAAAGGAATAAGCTACCTCGACAAGGACGTGGCCGAGCGAATAGAACGCATGAAAGGTCTCGGAAGCGGAACACCGAAGATAGACATTGACAATAGCGACTTGCTCACATACCTCGACATCCTGCGCCGCTCCAATTGCGAACTTTCAGCCACGGCAAGGGCCAACCGCCGTTACCTTATAGGAAAACTTGCAAAAGAGCCTGTATTGAGCAACATGTATAACAAGGCACTATCGGCTGTAATACTCATGGAAGCCGGACATAAGGACGAGGCGCGCACCGCGTTGCAGAGCCTCATGGAGCATACCGTAAGCAAGCCCGGTATGGGCCGTTATTTCGACACCGACCGCGCCACGCTCACATGGGAAAGCTACAAAATTCCCACTCAGGTGGCAGCGATCGAAGCCGTGCGCCTTATAACTCCAGACGATACCGGGACATTGCAACAAATGCTCACTTGGCTGATACAGGCAAAGCGCACCCAATCGTGGAGCAACGAGCGGAATACGGTAGACGCTGTTTACGCGCTGCTTCTCCAGGCCGACAGCGCGAGCGGCATATTCCATTTCGACACGACATTGCCCGAATCGGCACGGCTGACCTTTAAAAACGGCAATACGTCCGACATCGTTGAAAACGGAGCGCAGGCAGCCGAGACGTTAGGTTACATACGCCGCGACTACGGCCTCGACACCATAAAGGCAAAGCCCGTGTCGGTAACAATCGAAAAGAATGACGATGGAATTTCGTGGGGCGGAGTATATTATCGCTCTCTTGTACCGGCTACAGAAGTCAAAAGCGGCAAAGGCGAACTTACAGTGGAGCGCACATACCTCGTGGCCAAGGACGGCAAGTACGTGCCGATGTCCAAGAGCGACACTCCCAAGACCGGCGACCGCATACGTGTGGACTACACGATAACGGCGGCACGAGATTTCGATTTCGTGAGCCTGCAAGACGCGCGCCCGGCCTGCCTTGAACCCGTAAAACAAATGTCGGGCTACACATGGAACGACGGCGAGGCATATTATTACGCAGCCGGAGACACTAAACAGGGCTTTTTCTTTGAACGCATGAGCAAGGGCGAGCATAAATTCAGCTGCGACTACATCGTAGACCGTGCAGGCAAGTATCTTGTGGGTACAGCTTCGGTGCAATGCCTGTATTCCCCTGAATTTGCCGGTACATCCAAGGGCTTCATGATTACCACGGAATAAAAGGATGGGAAAAGCTTTTGCAATATTGTTTGCGGCATTCTGCGTGACGGCCACCGGCGCCGTTGCACAGGATGCCGCGCTTTTTAAGCAAAAAAGGCTTTCCGGCAAAGATGTCGCGAGCGCCAACTACAGCGGCATAACCCGCTTGGATGGAAACAGGTACGCCGTTGTGAGCGACAAGGAAGAGAAAAGCGGCTTCAGGATATTCACGATTGACATAGACACGCTTACGGGACGGGTGCTTTCGGTCACGGCCGACACGCTACGCGGATTCCGCCCCACTGCCCCGCGCGATGAGGAGAGCATTTGTTATTTCCCTGAAAGCGGCACGCTCTTCATAAGCGGAGAGGAGGACCAGCAAATACTTGAATACGACACGCTCGGGCAACCCACCGGCCGCAAACTCGACGTGCCTGCCATGTTCGGGCGCAGTTACATACAGCCAAACCGCGGCTTCGAGGCGCTTACATACAGTCAGGCGAAGAAACTTTTTTACGCCATGACGGAGAGCGCCCTCATTCGCGACGGCGGCAGCGGAAGCCTTTCCTTGCGGCTTGTCTCATTTGATGAAGGGCTGCGCTATGCGGGCCAGTATGCCTATCGCATGGAAAGCCCGACGATGAAGCAGGGCGGCCGGCTTCACCTGCACGGAGTATCGGAGGTAACGGCACTTGCCGATGGGCGGCTCGTTGTGCTGGAGCGCGAGGTACGTATTCCTAAGGGTTACATAGGTGCAAAGGCGCGCTGCCGTCTTTTCATTGTCAATCCCGGTCCGGAAAACGCCGTTGACGAGGGTACTGACATGAACAGCCTGCCTGAAAGTACATATATGGAAAAGACCGAAATAGCCGACTTTACCACACGCCTTAACCTGCTGCGCATGAATTTTGCCAATTACGAAGGCATGTGCCCCGGGCCACGCCTGGCCGACGGCCGGCAGACGCTGCTGTTGATTGATGATACGCAGGCAGGAGCGGGCAACAGTTTGTTCCGCCTGTCGGAACACTTGAAAGTTATTGTTTTTTAGGAAAGGTATAACGCCGCATTGCGCAATGCCGCCGCATGGTGTGCGCCATTCGCCTTTGCGCCCGGTTTGGTAATGCGTTCGCGAGGACTTGGAAACGGCGGCCGCATTTTATCCGCTTTTCCGGAGCTAACGGACTACCGGTTTTGTACCAAAAAAGCCATAGGTCTCGCACCGGCCGGCGGGTTGTCTGTATTTTGTCTGCATTCCGGGCGGTTTTCAAAATAGTTTTCAGAGGGCGAAAAATATGTGCCTTGTATTTTAAAATATGTCTGACCTATTTCGAAATATGTCGGACATATTTTTTATTTGCTCCCACGTGGGGTTTAAGGGCTGGAAATCAGTTTTCATTTTTCCGCGCAAAAAAGTGCCGTTTTTCCACACCGGTTTCCTGCGGCTTTATTGTCTGTGTCACTTGCGGCAAAGAGCGTGAAAAAAGGCCGTGCGCACTCATGAGCATGCACGGCCTTTTGCTTGCGTTGCGGCGTATGCCTTTTGCGGCGTCTTACCACTGGTCTTCAGGCTCGGGACCGTTGTAAATGTGTTTCGGGCACCATTCCATGTATTCGAGCAGGAAACATGCGTTCGGGTTGTTTAGCAAGCTCTTTACGCGCACATAGTACTTCTTGGTTGGTTCCACGTTTCCGGTCCACAGTATTTTGCGCATACGCAGGTTGGCGGCATACGATGTTGTGTTTCTCATAGATTCGGTAACCGCGGCTCCGCCGTTCCATATACCGTCGTGGCGCGGCGGTTTCATATATCCGTGGTTGCGCATAATCTTGTCGTTTTCGTTGTTGTGTTCTATGTCTTCCGTGTCCTGTTCCCAGCCTATGTTCGGGTTACTTGGCGGTATTCGCAAGTCAATGGGCAGGCCTACAGGCTGCAGGTTCAGCTTGTCTGTGCCGAAGTATATCTGTGCCATGCCGAATCCGGTGTTCGACGGGGCACATATTCGCAATTCATACGTACCTTCGTTGGGCACGGGCGGAAGCAGGAACGTAAGGTCGTATTGCCCGCGCACGTTTATCTCGTCGGCCTGGTAGTTCGACTGGCTTGCGGTGTTGAAATACGGCAGGTACACGATACGGCTTTCTTCGGACACTTCGAGGTTAGCCAGGTATCCGCGCGGGAACGGAATCCACGTGTTGTCGGCTGGCCGCCTGTATCCGTTGGTTGCCATTTCGGCGAACAGTTCGTTGAAGTCCCAGCGCAGGCGCTCGTTGAGCACAACGCCCGGAACGCCATCGTCGTAAACAAGTATGTCGTCGATTGTATAGTAGAAGCCGTTGAGGGCGTTGTTTACGTTTTCACCGTTGCTGAAATTGATGTTTATTCCCGGGCGGTCTACAAAGATTTCATCGTATGTGTCGGTGTCGTATTCCGAATGCCTGTTTATTCGCTTGCCTTCGGTGGTGGCGCCTTCGGTTATCTTGAGCAGGCGGCGGTACGGGCCCATGGTCTCGTAATAGTGGAAGCAGTTTATTGAAAGCCTCGACGGGATGTTGTAGGCGTAGCCCATTTCAATGTAATGTATCACGAGCTTGTCCCACGTAAGGCGCATGGGCAGCAGGTGGTAGGCAACGAACTGGTTTACGGCGTTGTCCTTGGCGGTCATGTCGGGATTCGTAGCCAAGGGGTAGGCGGCCTGGCAGCGTTCGGTTATGCGCGAGATTATTTCGTCGAAGTTCTGCACTATGCCGTTTACGACATTTGGCTCGGGCACGCCCCATTTGGTGTTGAAAATACTGTCGGTTTCCACAAATACTGTATATCCGTAATACCTGTGCTCGGGGTTTTTCAGGGTAAGGTTACCGTCGAGGTCGGGGCCCATTTCCTCGTGGTTTTCCTCGTATTCCTCGTCGCGGTACAGTTTGAGCGAGTCGTCCCAACCGGTGCGGCGCAGCAGCTCGTTGAATATCCTCAGGTTGTCGGCCGATTCGATGAGTGCGGGCACGGTGGCGCGCGACAGGCTCAGCACCTGGTTCACCCCGTGTATGTATCCGTTGTAAACCTCAATGTCGGGAAGTACAATGCGTGCCGAGTTGTTTATTATTGTAGCCAGGTTTCCGCCGTTTATCGTGTCGAAGTCCACGGTGATATACCTGTCGTCCATGTTAGTACGCTCGAGTGTGCCGACGTTGAAGTCGGTTGTCTGGTATGCGTTCAGGTCTTCACAGTCGATGATAGCGTTGCGCGCTATATAGTCGGCTACGGAGTCGGGAATCTGGGTTATGTCGTAGTCTGTGGTCTGGTAAACCGAATCCAGGTAATGTTGCACGGCGTCGTTGGTGGGAGCGAACACCGTATAGTTGCCGCGTGCGGAAAGAAGTTGCGCTATCGTCGATTCGGAACGCTTGCTTAGTTTCACTCTCGACAGTATGTAAGCAAAATCAGTGAAGTTTTCGCTTTTCTCGAGATATGACGTTATAGTCTCACCTTTGAAAGTGTATATGTCAGACTCGTCCACTTTGTCGGAACATGCCGTTAGAAATGCCGCAGTAAGCAAAACAATCATAAGGCTGCATTTCCCGAAAATAAAAGCAGGTGATTTCATAGTATTTAGTTTTAATAATTACATTTTTTAAATGCACGTTTTGCGTTATGCCCTTTGCTCTGTTCCTGTGATAACAAGGACTTAAACGCATTCTTCGCAAATATAATAAGTTTCCAATAAAAACCAAAAACTTTTGGATTATATTTATTATGTTAATTTTTGGCTAAGCCTGCAGGGCCGTTTGTCAGTAATGGCAAAGTCTTTATTTCATTCGGTTTTGCGCCTTTTTGCGGCTGCTGTATGAACTGCCGCAATGTTCGTGTGCGGCGCATGGAAACAGATATTCCGGGCACGAAAAGACATGCCAGGAAAAGGGGGTGTTTTGAAGCAAAAAATGAAAGCTGATTTTCAGTACGAATACCCTACATTGTAGTAAAGAAAAAATTAGTGGCTCGGATTTTAAAATTAGTGGCTTGCTTTTAGAAAAGCAAGCCA
>ERZ772860.1999-NODE-1999-length-12697-cov-3.112878_pt1 | contig 12697 bp, 8 predicted proteins | sample MGYA00511342_ERZ772860 | MGnify/ENA primary metagenome ERZ772860 (study PRJEB29015, sample SAMEA2737665) | human gut metagenome | biome: human gut; feature: human-associated habitat; material: faeces | place: China | collected 2012 ... | reverse complement strand
CCGCACGCAACCATGCCGTGAAAACCGCGACAAGGCGGGCATTTTTGCGGCACACGCCGCCGCACACGGACGGAATCGGCAAAAAAAGTTACGATTATGCTAATTTTTGCCGCACGTATGCAAAAAAAGCCCTCCAACACATTGTATATTAAAAATAAAATAATAATTTTGCAGCGTACAAGGGTGAGGGGCTTGCAAAAGTTCCTCACTTATTGTTAATAACCCAAGAGCTATATGATAGAAAAATCGAAAGTTGAAACCATCGTAAACGGATGGCTTGAAGGCAAGGATTACTTCCTTACCGACCTGACAGTCAGCCCCGACGACCGCATTGTAGTCGAAATAGACCATAAGGACGGCGTGTGGATAGACGACTGCGTGCAGCTGAGCCAGTACATCGAAGCACACCTTGACCGCGACACCGAAGACTACGAACTCGAGGTGGGAAGCGCCGGAATAGGCCAGCCTTTCAAAGTGCTTCGCCAATACGAAAACCACGTGGGCCAGGAAGTGGAAGTGCAGACACGCGCAGGCGAAAAGCTCAAGGGCATACTGAAGGAAATATCCGGCGAGGGCTTTACCATGACCACCAAGGTGCGCTTCAAGCCCGAAGGAGCAAAACGGGCAAAAATGATAGACCAGGACCGCACGCTCGCATTTGCCGACGTCAACTCCACACGCGCCGTGATAAACTTCAAATAAACACGCGGCGGCACGCCGCACACCGACAAGGACGAAGAAAAATAAAAACAATACATAAAATGCCACAAAAGAAAGAAGACGCAATCAGCATGATTGGTACCTTCGCCGAGTTCAAGGAAACGAAGAACATCGACCGCACCACGCTCGTGGGCGTGCTCGAAGAGAGCTTCCGCAACGTGCTTGCCAAAATGTTCGGCAGCGACGAGAACTTCGACGTAATAGTAAACCCCGACAAGGGCGACCTCGAAATCTACCGCAACCGCGAAGTAGTAGCCGACAACGAAGTTGAAGACCCCAATAAACAAATCGCCCTGACCGACGCACACGCCATCGACCCCGACTACGAAATAGGCGAGGAAGTGAGCGAACCTATCAATTTCGCAAAATTCGGCCGCCGCGCCATACTAACACTGCGCCAGACACTGGCAAGCAAAGTGCTCGAACTGGAACACGATGCCCTTTACAACAAATACAAGGACTGCGTGGGACAGGTAGTGAGCGGCGAGGTTTACCAGGTGTGGAAAAACGAAATGCTCATCGTAGACGACGAAGGAAACGAACTGCTCCTGCCAAAAAGCGAACAGATACCCGGAGACTTCTTCAGGAAAGGCGAAACAGTGCGCGCCGTAGTGCTGCGCGTGGACAACGCCAACAATAACCCGAAAATCTACCTGAGCCGCACGTCGCCCGACTTCCTTATAAGGCTGCTCGAAGCCGAAGTGCCCGAAATAGCCGACGGACTGATAACAATAAAACGCGCAGCACGCATACCTGGCGAACGCGCAAAGATTGCCGTAGAAAGCGCCGACGACCGCATTGACCCCGTAGGAGCATGCGTTGGCGTAAGGGGCAACCGAATACACGGCATAGTACGCGAACTGCGAGGCGAAAACATCGACGTAATCAACTACACGGCTAACGAATCGCTGTTCATACAACGCTCGCTCGCACCCGCAAAAATCTCCAGCCTGAAACTCAACACCGAAGAAAGAAAGGCCGAAGTATATCTGAAACCCGAAGAAGTGTCCCTCGCAATAGGACGCGGAGGAATGAACATCAAACTCGCCTCAATGCTTACCGGTTACACAATCGACGTATTCCGCGAGGTTGAAAACTCACAGGATGAAGAAGACATCTACCTCGACGAATTCTCCGACGAAATCGACCAGTGGGTAATCGACGCAATAAAAGCACTCGGGCTCGACACCGCCAAAGCAGTGCTCAACGCACCGAGAGAAATGCTCGTTGAAAAGGCCGACCTCGAAGAATCTACCGTTGATGAAGTATTACGCATTTTGAAAGCAGAATTTGAGGACGAATAAATTTATATGAGTATACGCCTAAATAAAATAATAAGAGAATTTAACGTAGGTATCGGCACGATAGTCGACTTCCTGCGCGAGAAAGGCTTCGAAGTAAACGCTTCGCCAAGCGAGAAAATAACCGACGAACAATACGAAATCCTGAAAAAAGAATTCGGCGCCGACAAAGACCTCCGCAAGGAAGCCGAAAAGCTTATCCTTGGACACCAGGGCAAAGAAAAGAAAGCACCTGCGCCGCAAAAAACGCAAGAACCGGAAGTTATAAAAACCGAAATCCCTGCCGACATAATGCCTAAAATTAAAACAGTAGGCAAAATCGACATCGAAGCAAAACCGGAACCTGCAAAAAAACAGGAAAAGGCAGAGCAAAAGCCTGCTGAAGAAACAAAAGCAGCAGCCGCCGCCCCCGCCGTAGAAAAACCGAAGGCCGGGAAAAGCAACAAGGAAAGCCAGCCGGCAACTGAAAAGAAAGCCGAACCAGCACAGCAGCAGGAGGAGACAAAACTCCCCGGAGCAAAAGCAGGTGAGGAAAAACAACCCGCAACAGAGACCGGAAAAGAAGCAGGCAGTCCCGAAAAAGAAAAAGAAGGCACGAAAAACAGCGCACCTGAGACAAAAGCAGAAAAAGCCAATGAACAACAGGCAAGCGCAAACGACACAGCCGAAAAGAAAGCCGACGCTATCGGCACAGTAAAGGACGGTATCTTCCAGCTTCACCCGCAGGTAGAACTTTCCACCCCGAAAGTATTGGGGACAATAGACCTTTCTTCGATAAACCAATCCATGCGCCCGAAGAAAAAAACAAAAGAAGAAAAGCGCAAGGAACGCGAAGAAAAGAACAAGCAGAATGCAGCCGCCACACAAGGCGGACAACGCAAAAAACGCAACCGGATAGGAAAGGAACGCGTGGACGTAAACGCCGTAGGGCAGCAAGTAAACAGCAACGGCGGAGCACGCCAGCAAGACTCCCGCAACCAGCAGCGCAACGCCAACAACGACGCCAAGCGCCAGAAAGGAAAAATACGCAAGCTCCAGCCGCTGAAGCCTGACGTTTCGGATGAGGACGTAGCAAAGCAGGTTAAGGAGACATTGGCACGCCTTACAAGCAAAGGGAAAGACTCGAGAGGCGCAAAATACCGCCGCGAGAAACGCGAGAACGCAAGGCTCAACGCCGAAGAAGCTGCTTCGGAAATGGCTTCGCAGAGCAAGATACTCAAGCTTACGGAATTTGTTACGGCCAACGAGCTTGCAGCAATGATGAACGTTCCGGTGAACCAAATCATAGCTACCTGCATGAGCATAGGCATTATGGTGAGCATAAACCAAAGAATGGACGCCGAGACAATCGACATCGTTGCCGAAGAGTTCGGATACAAAACCGAATATGTCAGCGCCGAAGTGTCCGAAGCCATTGCCGAGGAAGAAGACAACGAGGAAGATTTGGTTCCACGCGCACCTATCGTGACCGTTATGGGACACGTTGACCACGGAAAGACATCGTTGCTCGACTACATACGCAAAACCAACGTCATCGCCGGCGAGGCCGGAGGTATTACCCAGCACATAGGAGCATACAACGTTACGCTCGAGAACGGGCGTCACATCACATTCCTCGATACCCCGGGACACGAGGCATTCACCGCTATGCGCGCCCGCGGAGCACAGGTTACCGACGTGGCCATAATAATCATTGCGGCCGACGACGACATAATGCCGCAAACCAAGGAGGCCATAAGCCACGCCGTTGCGGCAAACGTGCCAATCGTATTCGCAATAAACAAAATAGACAAGGAAAACGCCAACCCCGACAAGATAAAAGAAGGATTGGCCAACATGAACTTCCTCATCGAAGAATGGGGAGGAAAATACCAAAGCCAGGACATTTCGGCAAAGAAAGGCATAGGAGTAAGCGAACTGCTCGAAAAAGTGCTGCTCGAAGCCGACATGCTCGACCTCAAGGCTAACCCCAACCGCAAGGCCGTAGGAACGATAATCGAATCGTCGCTCGACCGCGGGCGCGGCTACGTTGCAACCATCCTGGTAAGCAACGGCACGCTGCACGTGGGCGACATCGTGCTGGCAGGCACGAACTACGGGCGCGTAAAGGCACTATTCAACGAGCGCGACCAACGTATCGACACTGTCGGCCCGGCCGAGGCAGCCACCCTGCTCGGTCTTAACGGGGCACCGCAGGCCGGCGACATATTCCACGTAATGGACACCGAGCAGGAAGCACGCGAGATTGCACTGAAGCGCGAACAACTGCAACGCGAGCAGGCACTGCGCGCACATTCCGTACTCTCGCTCGACGAGATAGGCCGACGCATTGCACGAGGAGGCACAAAAGAGCTCAACCTTATTGTAAAGGGCGACGTGGACGGTTCAGTCGAGGCACTGAGCGATTCGCTCGAAAAGCTCTCTACCGAAAAAATCAAGGTCAACGTCATACTCAAGAGCGTAGGACAGATTTCGGAGAACGACGTATCGCTCGCCGCAGCCTCGCAGGCCATCATAATAGGCTTCCAGGTGCGCCCGAGCGTGCTCGCAAGGAAGCAGGCCGACCAGCAAGGCGTCGACATACGCCTATACTCAATTATATACGACGCGATAGGCGAAGTAAAAGCCGCAATGGAGGGAATGCTCGAACCTGTTGTCAAGGAAGAAGTGACCGCCACAGTAGAAGTGCGCCAGGTATTCCACATCAGCAAGGTAGGCTTCGTGGCCGGAGCATTCGTTACCGACGGAAAAGTGTCACGCTCCGACAAGGCACGCCTCATACGCGACGGTATAGTGATACAAACCGCAAACATCGCAGCCCTCAAGAGGTTCAAGGACGACGTGCGCGAGGTGGCAGCCAACTACGAGTGCGGCATAAGCCTGCAAAACTGCAACGACATCAAGGAAGGCGACATAATCGAAACATTCAAGGAGGTCGAAGTAAAGGCAGAGCTTTAACAACATGGCATTCATCGATTTCATAATACTGCTGCTTGCAATATGGGCAGTCTACCGGGGCTGGCGCGCCGGATTCCTCAAGGAAATCATCTCGATGATAGGTTTCTTTGTGGGACTCTTCCTGGCCGCCGCTCTTTACTCCAACTTCGGAGAATACCTCGCCCCGAAAATAGGCGCTTCGCCAGGTGTGAGCGACGTTATAGCGTTCATACTGATTTGGGTGGTAGTGCCCATACTGCTCGGCATGGTAGCAAACATCCTTACCAAGGCCCTCAAGGGAATGAAGCTCGGGCTGCCAAACAGCATCCTGGGCGCAGCGCTCAGCACAATGAAATACCTTGTGCTGATGAGTTGCATATTCAATGTAATGAGCGCAATAGGAATCACCGGGCCCGAAAAGACAAAAGACTCGGTGCTCTACAACCCCGTCAAGGACGCCTTGGGCAAGATGTTCGAATACATAAACGATAACAGGAACAACAACGCAGACAGCAGCCCGGATAACGGCGACACTGCATTATTCACGCCGCAGGCAGGATAAAAGAACAGCCTGCCCGGCACGGACTGCAAAACAAGGATAAAGCTGCACTGGAAAAATATGTCTGAGGTAATTTAAAATATGTCTGAGGTATTTTAAAATATGTCTGACATAATTTAAAATATGTCAGACATATTTTTTTCCTGCTCCCGAGGCGCACCTCATACGTGCCGCATGCAAATGCAGCCACAGAAAGAAAAAACAACAACGAGAATGAAAGAAAACAACGAAGGAAACAATAAAAACCAATTCGTCCGCAGCATAGCCGAAAAGAAGTACGAATATGGTTTTACCACCGATATATCCACCGAAATAATACCCCAAGGGCTCGACGACGACGTTGTACGCACCATATCCGCAAAGAAAGGCGAACCCGAATGGCTGCTCGACTTCAGGCTCAAGGCGCTGCACTACTGGCAGACCCTGAAACAACCCAAATGGGGGCACATCGACATGCCCGAAATCGACTACCAGGCCATCTCCTACTACGCCTCGCCCAAAACACAAGGCAACGGCAAAAAGGAGATAGACCCCGAACTCGCCAAGACGTTCGACAAGCTCGGCATACCGCTCGAAGAGCGCATGGTGCTTGCCGGAGTGGCCGTCGACGCCGTCATGGACTCCGTTTCCGTCAAAACCACGTTCAAGGAAAAACTCTCGCAGCTCGGCATAATATTCTGCTCCATAAGCGAAGCCGTCAAGAACCACCCCGAGCTCGTAAGGCAATACCTCGGCACGGTGGTGCCCTACCGCGACAACTTCTTTGCTGCCCTCAACAGCGCCGTGTTCAGCGACGGCTCCTTTGTATATATACCCAAAGGCGTGCGCTGCCCCATGGAACTCTCTACATATTTCCGTATCAACGCCCGCGGCACGGGACAGTTCGAACGCACACTCATCGTGTGCGACGACGGCGGCTACGTGTCCTACCTTGAAGGCTGCACAGCCCCCATGCGCGACGAGAACCAGCTACACGCAGCCATTGTAGAGATAATCGTAAACGAAAAGGCCGAAGTAAAATATTCCACCGTCCAAAACTGGTATCCCGGCGACGCAGAAGGGCGCGGCGGTGTCTACAACCTCGTAACCAAACGCGGGGCACTGCGCGGGAACGACAGCAAACTGTCGTGGACACAAGTCGAAACAGGCTCGGCAATAACATGGAAATACCCCTCGTGCGTGCTCAAGGGCGACAACTCGCAGGCAGAGTTCTACTCCGTGGCCGTGACCAACAACCACCAGCAGGCCGACACCGGAACAAAGATGATTCACCTCGGGCGCAACACACGAAGCACGATAATAAGCAAAGGCATATCGGCCGGCAAGAGCCAGAACTCCTACCGCGGGCTGGTGCGCGTGGCCAAAAACGCCGACAAGGCACGCAACTACAGCTCGTGCGACTCGCTGCTCCTAAGCGACAAGTGCGGCGCACACACCTTTCCGTACATGGACGTGCAGAACAATTCGGCAGTGGTAGAACACGAGGCCACGACCTCGAAAATATCAGAGGAACAACTCTTCTACTGCAACGCCCGCGGCATTGACACCGAAACCGCCGTGGGACTGATAGTAAACGGATACGCAAAAAACGTGCTCGACAAGCTACCTATGGAATTCGCCGTCGAAGCGCAGAAGCTCCTTTCCGTTTCGCTCGAAGGAACAGTAGGATAACCGGCCGACGCCCGGCCACGTACCACACCTACTCCAACGAACGAACAACACAATAAACATTATAAGAAAACCATGAAGACCAAATTCAAAACTCTACTGGCCACTGCCGCAGTATCGCTCGCCTTTCCCACGTCAGCAAAGGTAACACTGCCCGCTTTCTTCACAAGCGGAATGGTGCTGCAGCACAACACAGTGGTATCCATTCCCTGCAAAACAACGCCGGGAGCAGACGTAACCGTAACCCTCAGCCTGCAAAGCGAAAAAATTGAACTTAAGGCCGACAACGAAGGAAAGTTCACCTTCCGCCTCGAAGTTCCCGACGCAAGCAAGCAACCGTTCTGGATACGTTTCAACGACGGCGAGACAACCCTCCTCAACGACCTGTACTCGGGCGAGGTTTGGCTCTGCAGCGGACAATCCAACATGGACATGCCCGTACAGGGATGGGGCTGCGTGCTCAACTACGAACAGGAAGTGGCCAACGCCAACTATCCCATGATACGACTGCTCGAAGTGTCATGCACCATGGCGTTCTCGCCACAGGAAGACGTCCCGGTCAACAACGGCGGATGGCATGCGTGCTCACCCTCTACCGTGGCCGACTTCTCGGCGCTGGCATACTTCTTCGGCCGCGCGCTCTACGAGAAGCTCGATGTACCCATCGGCCTTGTGCAGAGCGCATGGGGCGGCACGCCATGCGAGTCGTGGGTAAGTTTCGAGACGGCAAAGGCCGTGGGAGGATTCGAAAGCACGCTCAACCTTTACGAAGAATGCAATTTCGACCGCGACGCCATACTTGCGCGCAACCCCGGAGCAGAACAGTTCCAGCAACCCACGCTCGAATACAACGCCATGATTCACCCGCTGCGCATTATGCCCATAGCCGGAGCAATATGGTACCAGGGCGAGAACAACGTAAGCGGCTACATGAAGTATGAGGCCCTTTTCAAAGGTCTTATCAACAACTGGCGCGATATATGGAACGACGATTTCCCCTTCTACTTCGTGCAACTGGCCGGCCACCAGCAGGCCGTTGAAGTGCAGCCCGGCTCGCAGTGGGCCGCATTGCGCTGGGAACAGCAAAAGGCGCTCGAACTCGACAACACCGGCATGGCAACGGCTGTGGACATTGGCGATGTGGACGACATACACCCCAAGAACAAGCAGGAAGTGGGCAGACGCCTCGCGCTGGTCGCACTTAAAAACACATACGGCTTCACCGACATCATCGACAAGGCTCCCGAGCTGCAATCCTACAGCTTCACCAGCCGCAAGGCCGTACTCACGTTCTCCGCACCGCTCACCGTAAAGGAAGTGGCGCTGCCGCGCGGCTTCATAATGCAGACATCCACCGGCTCGTTCGTAAAAGGACGCTGCACTCTCGAGAACGACAGCACCATAAGCGTAAGCGGCACATTCACGGGCGCTCCAATCTCAGTGCGCTACAACTGGGCCGACTTTCCAAACGGCAACCTCTATGGCGAGAACGACCTGCCCGTGCTGCCGTTCCGCACCGACCAGATGGACGGCGTTATAAACGACATTGAAACCGTAAAAACCGACAGCAACGACAAGACTGTTGACGTCGTAACCACCGACGGCGTTGTCGTCCGCAGGAATGCCGACCACTCCTCGGCCACCTCGGGGCTCCCCGAAGGAGTGTACATAGTAGGTTCGAAAAAAGTGCTCGTAAGGTAGGCCGCACGCACGCCCTGCCCCACGACGCAAAACCCGCGCAACCGTATTTGTCTGCGTTTTCCGCCCGGTTTTCAAACGGGTTTCCGGGGGACAAAAAATATGTGCCTTGTATTTTAAAATATGTCTGACATATTTCGAAATATGTCAGACATATTTTTTGTTTGCTCCCATGTGGGTATAACGCACTGAAATTTAGTTTTCAATTTTCCCTGCCCGAAAACGACAATATTTCCGATTATTGCCGACATCGCATAAGCGCTATTTATCGCGCCCGTGCCGGTTCATTTGAGAAGGCGCGATGAATCGAACTTCTGCAAGGGTGATGACAATGCTTCCCCGCGCCGCGCCTTGTTCGGGCATGTAGAAAACCGCTCCTGCAACACTTTATCCGTCAATCGCGGAACCGGATTTTTACATTCGTAAAAAAATTACAACTAAACCATAAAATTTATCAAAACGCAAAATCGTCTGCACTTTATATTAAAAAAGAGTTATCTTTGCAGCGTATAGTGCTTGGTTTTTCCGCCTAAGCCGGTGAAAAACAAAAACAACAACAGCAACAACAATCAAACACATTATAAGTATGGATAAATTATCTCTACAAAAAACAAAAAAATCACTCACAGGCGCGACATCCGGCATGGCTCTGCTGGTGCTGGCGCTGATGCTTGCCTTGCCGGCTTGGGCATTCGCACAAACCACAGTTAAGGTAAACACACTTTATTTCACGCTCTACCCCGAAACGGGCACGGCCGAAGTAGCCGAACCCGCCGACGAGAACGACGTGTACAAGAGCGGCGTGAGAATCCCGTCTTCAATAAGCTACGAAGGCCAGACGTACAGCGTAACCGGCATTGGAAACGACGCGTTCAGCTTCTGCACCGGCCTTACCCTGGTTTCGGTCCCGTCGACAGTTGTAAAAATAGGCGACCGCGCTTTCATGGGCTGCAACGCACTCAACTCCGTGCAGTTCACCAGCCCCAAGTACACGGAGATAGGCGACTACGCATTCAGCGGCTGCGAAAAGCTCGCTTCAATCAACTTCCCCTCCACACTGGAGACTATCGGCGACGGCGCTTTCCACGCCTGCACATCGCTCAAGATGATTGTGATACCCCAGTCGGTGAAAAACATAGGCCGTAACGCCTTCATGCGCTGCACAAGCCTCGGAGCGGTAAACATGTCCAACTACCAGGGCGACATACCCGAAGGCATATTCAACCAGTGCACCAGCCTTACCACCCTCAAGACAAACGGCGCGTACACCAAAGTGGGCCACGCCGCTTTCTACGGCTGCGACAAGTTCTCCAACATGGAATACTCCGAGGAATGCCGCATAATAGGCCCGGCAGCATTCATGGCCTGCACCTCGATGTACTCCATTCAGCTCTCGCCTAAAATCGAAGAGATAGGGCACGACGCCTTTGCCTACTGCGGCAACATCAGCCAGTACGACCTGCCCGATTCGCTCAAATACATAGGCGACCGCGCCTTCCGTGGCAACACCTCGCTCGAAATGAACATAAGCGACTCGGTAAAATACATCGGCGAAGAAACATTCAGCTACTGCTCGTCGCTCACTAACGTCACACTGCCCGACAGCATCGACGCCATAGGCGACTATATGTTCGCTTACTGCACCTCGCTCAAGAATGTCAACATTCCCGAGAATGTAACCTCCATAGGCGACGGTGCTTTCCAGGGCTGCACAGGCGGACTTGAGGGCTTCGACTTGTCCGATAAGGTTACCACCATAGGCGAATCGGCATTTGCCGACTGCGGAACAATCGGATACGTCACCCTGCCGGAAAGTATCACCAGCATAGGCACCAACGCATTCAACGGCTCGAACATCGGCAAACTGTTCGTAGGCTGGGACGAACCGATACAAGTGGAGACAAACACATTCTCCAGGGTCGACACAATGTACTGCCCCTCCGGCTCCGTTACCAACTACCGTTACGAAAGAGGCTGGAACGTTGCCAAGTGGTACATCTCAACTGAGAACCCCGTAGGCATAGAAGGAATCGAAGCCAACAAGGAAGAAGACGACGTTTACTACAACCTCGAAGGTATCCGCGTCGAGAATCCTTCAGAAGGCATTTACATACACAACGGCAAGAAGGTACTCATCCGCCGCAAGTAAAAACCCTACGCCGGCGGGAGGGGAAACGCCATGCCCGGCCGGCACAAAAATTACAACGTAACTAAAGCAAACAAAAGCAATGAAAAAAACAATAAAAACAGCTTTTCTGCTCGCCGCGCTACTTGTAGCCGGCACATATAATGCCGCAGCCGACGACAACATCAAACGCAAGACATACAACAACCCAGTGATAGAAAGGTCAGTGCCCGACCCCACGGTAATCAAGTGCGAAGAAGACGGCTTCTTCTACCTTTACGGCACCGAAGACATTGGCAACGGACCTATCTTCCGCTCCAAAAACCTCATCGACTGGAGCTTCGTGGGCACGGTGTTCAACAGCAGCACCCGTCCCAAGAGCCTCACGCCCACGGGCAAAGGAATGCTCTGGGCTCCCGACATCAACTACGTCAACGGCCAGTACGTCTACTATTACTCTATCGGCGTATGGGGACACGGCGACATCAGCGGCTTCGGCGTAGCAACCGCAGACCGCCCCGAAGGCCCGTTCGTAGACCGCGGCACCGTGGTAATGCCAGCCGTTCAGGGCGTGAACAACTCAATCGACCAGTTCTACATCGAAGACAACGGCAAAAAATACATCGCTTGGGGCAGTTTCAACGGCATATACATGATGGAACTCACCGACGACGCCCTGCGCATTAAACCGGGAGCACAAAAGATACAGCTTGCCGGCAGCCTTACCGAAGGAACGTACATCTACAAGCGCGACGGCTACTACTACCTGTTCGGCTCGGCCGGCTCTTGCTGCGAGGGCGCAAACAGCACATACCGCGTGGTAGTTGCACGCTCCACCAAGCTCGAAGGCCCGTATGTAAACAAGAGCGGCGGCCGCGCGCTCGACAACCAGTTCGAGACGATACTCGAGGGTGACGACTTCGTGGCCGGCCCGGGACACAACGCCGAATTCATGGAAGACGACAACGGCGACACGTGGATGATATACCACGGCTACGTCCGCGACCGCGCCAACGAAGGACGTATGGTGTTCCTCGACAAGGTGCAGTGGAAAGACGGATGGCCATACTTCGAAGGCGGGCATGCTTCGCGCACGAGCGCTGCACCCTACTTCAAGGACCAGCAATAACATTACGCCACAAGGGCGGGCATGAACGGCAAACGCCGCCCCGCCGCAACGATATGCAAACCTCGGGACTTCCATACGGAAGCCCCGAGGTTTTTGTTTACAATTAGCTTTGAATCTACCGTTTTCGGGTACGGAAAATTGAAAACTAAATTTCAGTGCGTTATACACACATTGGAGCAAACAAAAAATATGTCTGACATAATTCGAATTATGTCAGACATATTTTAAATTACAAGGCACATATTTTCCGCTCCTCGGAAACCCGTTTGAAAACCGCCCCGGAATGCAGACAAAATACAGACAACCCTCCGGCGGTGGCGGGAAACAAATTGAAACAACATGGTAAAGACGCGAATCATCGCGTATCCATTATTGCCAACCAACGGCCTGACGCAAATAAACACCTGCTATCTTTTGCCTTCCCCTTGCATTTTCCTACCTTTGCAATGAGCCACAATCCATTGGCCGCCAAAAGAATGGCAACAAACCAAACAACATATCAACAATCATGAAACATCCTTTCAAACCGGCATTCCTGCTCATCATCCTGCTCGCGGCGG
>ERZ772860.1984-NODE-1984-length-12764-cov-3.485955_pt1 | contig 12764 bp, 7 predicted proteins | sample MGYA00511342_ERZ772860 | MGnify/ENA primary metagenome ERZ772860 (study PRJEB29015, sample SAMEA2737665) | human gut metagenome | biome: human gut; feature: human-associated habitat; material: faeces | place: China | collected 2012 ... | reverse complement strand
AATAATAGAACCGGAGACTCAGAAGAGCAAGGCTTAAAAGTAAATGTCCTGTTTTTTCGAGTCTCCCGGGAAGTCTCGATCAATAAAGCGAAAGCATCGTCATTCCACAGGATGTTGCGGAAACGTTTCTCTGTCTTTGCGACTTCCTGTTTCTCGCTGTTGAACGGATAGCTTATTTGGTAGATAATATCCATGAAATCGGTCTTGTTTTGCTTAGGATCTCCTTTATCTTGCGCTTCCGCCCAGTAAACGGTAGCCGGTTGATCCGATCTCCATCCGAATTGGCGGGGATAAGGCGAGGTCGTGTCATATCCCATCGGTATATTAATGGTTGGATTATCCGCTAACGTATAAATGGAATTACCTTGTAAGTCGATAACCTCGAACTTTTGTGGAAAGTTATATACCGGTACTTGATAGGAATACGGACGATGGACTGTCGCGATAAGTAGCAAAGATTTATCCGGGGATAATGAAAGTGTACTGCCGTAGATTGCCGGTTTTCCGATCTCGTACACAATGCCCTCTTTTATACGTACCAATTGGGAGGTGAAGTAATAGTCGAATAATTGCTCGTCGTACGGATTTTTCAGCAAGTCTTGATAGGTACGAGCGGGCATCACCTTTCCAGTACTTTCTTGAATGATGGGCCCGGATGGGACTGTGGGTTTCTCCGGTGCCTTCCCCCTGTTTTCTGGAACCATAAGCGTAATAAACTCATTGTCGCTAATCCATAAGATCTCCGCTCCACTTGTCGCGTTGATTTTACGGGTACTTACTTTCTGAGCTACGGGCTGTTCCGGGGTACAGTTATAAAGATATACGCCATTCGCCTCTTCCACGAATAGAGCTACCTTATTGGATGAAGGAGAGAATGAGGCTTCTGTGATTACTGCGTTGTCAGGAATTCCTTCTATCTTGATTTCTTCTTGAGTAGCGATGTTCATTAAACTGGCACCCGTATATTCGGCTTGCCGGCTCGTATTGAATGTTTCGGGACTGATACGCATTCCCGCTAATTTAAGCTCCGGTTGCGCAAGCTTGGCGATAGACCGGTACGGGGAACGCTCTAACTGGAGTGCCCACTGATTGTTATCACTAATTCGGATGATAGGAGAAAGCTTGGCCAAGGCCACTTCCTCGATAACTGCAGGAGGACGTTGATAATGTGTTTCTTGCGCTATTCCAGGACATATAAGCGCTAAAGAGAGCAGAGCTGAAAATAAATGATTTGTTTTCATAAATAGTGATATAAGAAATCCCCAAAGATAACCTGTTAAAGTATACTTTGGGGATTGTGATTAATGTAAGTTAACGTAAAAAGAGTGTTAATAGTTCTTTTCGATCAAGTCGTTGAAATCTGTTTCCTTTTTTGGAATCTCGAAGATCCAGCCATCAGCATTCGGATCCTTGTGCAAGAAACCACAGAAAGTAGCGTCAAAATTAGAACCGGTTCTATCCAATGGCAAACCTAGACGTTTCAAGTCGAACCAACGGAAACCTTCGCCCCAAAGTTCGATACGGCGATGTGTCATGATCTCATCCGCTAGTTTTGCGCCTGTGTTACCCAAATCCTTGTACTCTGGATCACGTTCTTTCAACAAGGCTTGCAAATATTCCTTTGCTTTTGCGTCTTGATTGGAACGAGCGAAAGCCTCGGCTGCTGTCAAGTACATTTCGCTGATACGCATGAAGGCAAAATCACCTACAGCATCAGCTGTAGAGCGTGCTGTGAACTTGCGGTTCTGATAAACACGCTGGTTGTAAGAAGTTGCGGGTACTTCTGCCTTTCCTGTCGGATCCCACCATTGACGGCGAAGATCGGTTGGCGACATTAAGTCGTAAGTACTTTGGCTGATACATTTGATACCTGTGCGGATAGAGCTGGAGTTGAAGTTCCAAGACATATACGCATAGAAAGAGTAGAAATAAACCGTTTGGTCATTCTGCGTCATAGCAGCATACATCGCCTCTTTTGTAGCGGAAGTGATATTAGCGAAACCATTCATCAATTCAGACTGAGACATGATCTTACAGCCATCTTTCTCTGCTTCATTGATAGAATTCACTGCGGCCGTAGCTGCGTCTGCGTATTTCTGTTGAGTCAGAAGAGCACGTGCTTTCAATCCGTAAACCGATGCTAGGCTATAATGATTCTTATCATTTGGCTCATAGTCTGCCAATAAGTTCAACGCTTCGTCTAAGTCTCCGTGAATCTTCGTGTACACCTCTTCTACCGTATTACGTGCCATAGGCTCGATTTCCGGACTCGTACGATAAGGAACTCCCGGTTGAGAGTTGTCCTGTCCGTTACGATATGGTTTCGCATAATATTGTACTAGATTGAAATGACTCCATGCACGAATTGCCAAACACTCGCCCTTGATATGGTTCGCAAGCGCTTTTTCGCTATCTGTGAGTTTTGACTCATCGCTAAAGTTATCATTCAACGCTTTCAAGATGTTGTTTGCATTCAAAATGAACTTATAATAAGTTTCCCACTCACCGGAGTTGTACGAACTTGTTGCGTTCGTTGGATAACTCCAGTTTAAGAAACCTTGATGCCAAGTCTGCGTGTCCCATGTCAAATCATCAGCCAACGCTTCTCGACCGATGATGAAACCGGGCTCACCTCCCAAACCTTGGTTGCCTAAGTCTTGAGATACCATCTTACGATGAATACCGTTCAGTGCAAGATAAAGATTGTCGAGCGAAGTGGATACTGTCGTGAATGAAACGTTCTCGGTTGGGATTGTATCCATATAATCGCTGGAACAGCTTGTGCCGATAAGCGAGCCACTTAGAAGCAGTCCTGCTGCGATGTGTTTGAATAATTGTATATTTTTCATATCTTTTCCTTTGTTTGATGTATTATGAATTTAGAACGATACATTTAAACCGATCGTAAAGTTCTTAGCCGGCATATATTCATTGTAAGATACTCCGGCATAGTTAGCTTGCGGATTCAGACCTTGACGGGCTTTCAACATGAATAAGTTCTCTGCGCTGACATTGACGCGTGCACTCTTGATGTTGATAACGTTTAGGATAGACTTAGGCAAGTTGTAAGCCAAAGTGACAGTACGCAAGTTCAAGTAATTTGCGTTTGTCAACCAACGTGTAGAATAGGATTGTCCAATGCTAGTCGCATGATCTGAGTTATTGTCCAAACGAGGTACATCTGTGATCTGGCCCGGAGTTGTCCATGCGTTATGTAGATCCGGTGACATCGCATAACCGAACTCACCTACATCCATCAATCCTCTATAACTCGAGTCAAGCACCTTACCTCCTAATGAATAAGAGAATACGGTAGAAAGGTCGAATGCCTTATAGCTCAAATTGATATTGAAACCACCATATACTTTCGGAACGGCAGAACCACTGAAATCATATTTCGCATAGCTATAAGAGTTTGTCAATACTTGACCATCTTTCTCTACAAGTGTCTTTTTTACCGCATCTTTAATATTACCATTCGCATCGGTGTTGTTTTCGGCATCAAAGATATACAATCCATCTCCGTTATCAGGATTAACACCCCACCATTGACGTAACCAGAACTCATAGATTGAATGTCCCTCCATCAATTTCTTAGAGTCTTTGATGATACCATCTTTCCGGTTGGCATCAGGCAGACGAGTCACCTTATTATTGATGAATGTAGCGTTTGCGCCGACTGATAATTTCCAATCTTTTGATTTTAATACTTGGTAGTTTAAGTCGATTTCCACACCTTGGTTACGAACTTTACCAATGTTTTGTACGATCTTTTCGACACCACTGGATAACGGTTGGCTAACATTGAATAACAAGTCTCTGGAGGCCTTACGGAAGAACTCGACCGTACCATTTAAGCGACCGAACAATCCGAATTCTAAAGCGACGTCGGTAGAAACCTGTGTCTCCCATTTCAAATTATTGTTTGCCATAGTCGGGAAGTAGAGACCTGCTTCCGAACCGTTGTTGATACCCAAATTATACAAGGTTTGATAAGGATAGTAATCCTGTTGTGTGTCATCATCTGTATAATAGATGGCATCGTTTCCGGTTTCACCGTAGGATGCTCTCAGTTTCAAATTGTCCACCCAAGTCAAGTTTTCCATGAAATCTTCTTGGCTGATACGCCAAGATGCTCCGAATGACCAGAAGTTACCCCAACGGTTATCCTTGCTAAAGCGAGAGGAACCGTCACGACGATACGAGGCTGTTACATAATATTTATCATCGAAATCATAGTTCAAACGAGCGAAGTATCCTTCTTTCTTATATTCGCGTGTGTAAGACTCCATTGAGCTTACGTTTACGAAGTTACCATACTCGTATGTTCCGGAAACGATCTCGTTGGTCTTCATTCCATAGTTATGTTGGAAGCGGTAGCTATAGTTCTCATGGCCTAACAAAGCTTCGATGTTATGTTTACCAAAAGTCTTTGTGTAATTGATCAATTGGTTGAAAGTCTGGGTCAAGTAGTTTCTATTTCGGATGTTCAAACGTCCCGGTCCTGCGGTTCCGTCACCTACCTCTGGGTTCTCATATACTCTACGGCGTTCATCCTTATTGTCAAATGCGTAGTTCACTGTTAAGTTCAATCCTTCGATCGGAGTGATCGTTACATAAGTACGGGCACTAGAGTTTGTGGTAGACATCAAGCGATCGTTCCACAGGGCCTCAGCGATACCGTCGCGTCCATTGCTGGAGATACGGGCTCCTTCATAATCATAGGTATATAAAGCCGGATCAGTAACTACGTTTCCTTCTTTATCCAAATAAGCCCCTGTCTCAATATCATGCTTATGTACCGGATAGATCGGTGCCATAGAACGAATGAAACGAGATAAGTTACCATAACCAGCGGAGTTGCTAGAAGTAGAAGTAGAATAATTGGAATTTGTGCGACTTAAACCTAAATTCAATCCACTCTTGAACCATTTCACCGGATAGATATTATAGTTCAAGCGTGCGTTGTAACGCTCAAAGTCTGTCTTAATCATATATCCCTTATCATTCAGATAGCCTATGGAAGCATATGTGTCGCTCTTTTCTGTTTTTGTATTGTAGCTTACATTATATTCTTGGCGATGTCCGGTACGGTAAGCGGCATCTTCCCAATCAAGGTCCTCACCCCATTTTAAAGCCGAGGCTGATGGATTCAATAAACCGTCTGTGCCCACGATTGCGTCATTGGCGATTCCTACGAAAGGATTATATTTTAATTTGTTGATAATATCTTTAGAAGCATTAGCGGCAGCGTCGGCAGCACTTTGTCCGAGTGACATATTTGCGTTTCTCAACATTTGCCATTGCAAAGGATAATAATCGTATACACCTACTTTTGCGTAATCGTTATAAGCTCTGCTAGACCAACCTTGTGAGATACTCAAGGTAACACCTGCGCCACTGCTGGTAGAACCTTTCTTGGTCGTGATCAAAACCACACCGTTACCTGCGCTAGATCCATACAAAGATGTAGAAGCGGCATCTTTTAAAATTGTCATTGATTCGATATCAGATGGGCTGATAGAAGAGATATCACCACTGAAGATGGCGCCATCCACTACATATAAAGGAGCATTATCCGCGTTTACAGAACCAAAACCACGGATCGTTACCTTAGCAGCTTCTCCCGGTTGTCCGATAGAGGAAGTCATTTGTACTCCGGAAGTGTTTCCTTCTAATGCGGAGAGGGCGTTACTCAATGGACGTTTGTCCATCAAAGCGGCACCCACCGTGGATGCGGAACCTGTAAAAGAACTTTTCTTTGCGGTACCATAAGCTACGACAACAACTTCATCTATAGCTTGAGAATCTGAAGAAAGAACAATTCTCATGTTTTGCTGAGCTGTAGTTTCTTGAGTCCGTAAACCTACATAAGAAATAATTAGCTTAGCATCTTTCTGAGTTTCTAACTCAAATTTACCATCTAAATCGGTAATGGTTCCAATAGTGGTTCCTTTTACTACGATGGATGCACCTATAACAGGCTCCCCATCATCTTCATTAATCACTACACCGGTCACCTTCATTTGCTGGGCGACCATACACTGCACTCCCAGAAAGAATGAGAGTAGTACAAGCGTTAATTTGTGCTTCATAGAATGAATTTGTTTGTTAATTAGACACACATTATTTTTTCGAGAGACCATAGTCTGCACAGAACTACAGTTAAAATACTTATCAAAAAATGTACATACCAAGACTCTAGAAATTCACAGCCGCAAATATACTAATTTTTATTATAAAAAAGCAAACTGTTATAAAACATTCTAAAACTAATATAATATTGATTGATATTACCAAATTCAATTTAGTTCTACTGGGGGAGTTCTTGCATTATGATAGCTGGCAGGGGAGTTTTTGGTCTTGGTTATCTGTCTGTTAATTATGCTTTTAAACATAGTTCTGTGCAGACTAAATGCATTAATGAATGCTGAAAGGGAAGATGTCCATAAAGACCATCTTCCCTTAAACTTTGTGTGTATAATGAAAAAAATGAAGTGTTAATTAACGTTTATAAACGGATCGGATTGCCATTATAGAAATCAAGAATCTTCGTACGGAAGATAAAATCATATTTGGCCTGTGCCTGTTCCGCTAGACTTTGTGCGTATTTTGTTTTAGCCTCATTAAATTCAAAGACAGTGCTTTTACCTGCGTTGTAACGCTCTTGGGCATAATTGAACGCTTCCTTGCTCGCCGTGACGGATTTGTCGGAAGCCGTATATTTCTCTTGGGAAGCCGTTGCGTTGTAGTACGCTTGCTGGATTTCCTTGTATAACGTTTTCTTTGTATTTTCCATCAGCAATTCCCGGTTGATAATGTTGATCCTTGCGGTACGAACGCTATTGCGTACTTGGAAGCGGTTGAAAAGTGGAATACTCAATGAGAATCCGACGATCTTTTGCCCATTCTGCTTAAACTGCTCGCTAAAGGAACGAGTATCGGCAAATTCACCTCCGGAAGTAGAATGATAATATCCATTGCTGTAACTAGCCCCGAAATTTAACTTGGGGTAATAGCCCGCTTGCGCGACACGCAACATTTTCTTTTGGCTCTCTAGCAAATACTGTTGTTCCTTGATCTGAGGCTTGAACGTAACCGCATGATCGTAAATGTTTTCCGGAGGTAGGATGCTGCTCATATTATCAGCCACCGCATCTTCAATTACAGGAGTCTGTATATCGAAACTCCGATCGCTTCGCTCTAGTTCCAGACTTTGCGCCAGATCCAGTAAAGCGAGGTTCACATTGTTTTGCGACTCGGTAAGCGTGACCTCATCTTTCGCTAATTGGGCCTTGATATCATACAGTTGGGAAAGTGGCACCTTTCCGGCGTTCACCATGGCCTCTGTTTTATTCACCTGCTCCTTGTCTAGTTCCACTTGTAGTTGCGCTATTTTCAGTAACTCTTTATTATAAAGTACTTGCAGGTAGTAGGAAGCTATATTGATGGATAGGTCTTCTCTCGCCTTATTCAAGTTCTCGATAGACGCTTTTAGATCAAGTTTGCGGGCGGCGATATCGTTCGGTATTTTTAACCCGTCAAATAAAGGCATGTCCAGATTGATCCCCAATGTGGAATTGGCGGCGTTCTGGTCCACGATCACCCCGGATTTAGACGTGGAGCGTCCGAACTGGAAGCTCTGTCCAAGACTGCCGTTTAGGGCCGGGAGCCAACTGTATTTGCTGGTATGTAAGTCTACCTTTCGGCTTTCCTGTTCCTGCTCCTTTTGCTTTAAGTCGATATTATGCTCGATGGCATATTGGATGCACTCCTCCAGACTCCATTGCTTCACCGCATCCTGAGCGAAAACATAGTTTCCGGACAGGAGGGAAGCGATTGCCAGTATATATAAGTTTCTTCTCATCATACAATCTTTCTTTTATTTCTTATTCGGGTCAATAGCTGCGCCCCGGACTTTATCGGTCGCGGCCAGTCCTTCTTGAATCTCGATCTTGATACCGTCGGACAGACCTACCTTTACAGGATGCTTCTCGAAGACTTGCTCCGGTTGCTCTTGTTTAACTAACTGAACGAATGCGGAATCCCCTTGGAACTCAACCGTACTTTCCGGGATCGTAAGCACGTCTTCCGCACGTTTTAGCACGATCTCGGCGTTGGCGCTATATCCCGCACGGATGAAAGCATCTTCGGGGATCGTTACGGCCGCCTTGATCTCAAATTGAATGGCTCCATTCTTGTCTACTCCCTTGGGCGATACATATTCCAGCAAAGCGTCGAATGAACGGCTTTCCATGGCGCCGACGGTCAATTTGATCGGCATTCCCTCGTGGATGCGTCCGATCTCGGTCTCGTCTACGTTTCCTTTGAAGATCATGTCGTTCATATTGGCTACGGTAGCGATCGTCGTGCCATCATTGAAATTATTCGCTTGGATAACCGAGTTACCTACTTTAACGGGAATGTCCAAGATCATACCGGTAATGGTACTACGGATTTGGGTCGTACTGGCCACGCTGGAGTTCTTGGCTATACCGTCGCGGATGATCTCCAAGGCACTTTGCGCATTATCCTTTTCCTCCACGGCTTTTAGGTAGTTCGCTTTGGAAAGATCGAAATCTTCTTGGGCGATAACACCTTGCTTAAATAATTGCGTATCCCGCTTATAAGTCTCTTCCACTTGCTTCAAAGAGATATTGGCGAGGTTCACGCGCGATTCGGCGCTGTTGAGCTGTACCATCTCGGGGATTACCTTGATAATGGCGATAATCTCTCCCGCTTGGACCATCTGCCCCGCTTCTTTCTTCAGCTCGGAGATGATACCGGATATCTGCGGCTTGATCTCCACCTCGAAACGAGGCTCTACGTTTCCGGTAGCGACCGTCTTGGTTTCCACATCCCCTTTTTCAGGGGTTACGATCTCATAAACGGTGATGACCGGTTGCGCTTTCTTCCATAAGAAATAGAATGTACCGATTACCGCTGCTCCCACAAGTACTAATAAGATGATACGCAGGATCTTTTTTACAATGCGATTCTTCATGATTATATAGTTTTATTAATTGACAATTGTTGTTTATTCTTCTCGTATGGCATCTATCGCCTTGATCTGCATAGCTCGCCATGCGGGGATCAGCCCGGCCAGCAGACCGCTGAATAATAAGATCACCGTGGCCGCTACCGCGATCTGGATGCTTACCTCCGGATGCTCCATCATGGTTCCGTTGGAAGCCGGCTGGGCACTCATGATCTTATCTACAAGATCGAGCAGGAATACCCCGGCGCTTAACCCCAACAAACCCGCTAAGGCCGTAAGTAGCAGACTCTCGCTCATGATCTGCGAGATGATGTTCCAAGGCTTCGCTCCCAAGGCCCTGCGTACGCCGATTTCCCGGGTACGCTCCTTAACCGTTACCATCATGATATTACTTACACCGATAATACCCGCCAATAACGTACCCATACCCACGAGCCAGATCAAGATATCGATACCGATAAATAGCATATTGAAAGTCTCGAACTGAGCCGCCAAGTTGATCACCGTCACGGCCTGCGGGTCGGTAGGAGAGATCTGGTTCTGGCTCTTTACAATATCCTTGATCTGCGTGATCACCGGATCGATCTTATAGCCGGGTTTGGCGCTCACGCACAAGAAGTGAATGATATCCCCTTGGTTCAGCGTCTGTTGCATGGTACTGAAAGGGAGGAATACGCTTTCCTCGGCCCGTCCGCCGATATTGACGCTAGAGGCTCGTTGCTTCGTGACGCCTACCACTTGGTAGTAAATCCCGTTTACCCGGATATATTTCCCGCAGGGATCATTTCCCTTGAACAATACCTCGTTCACCTTAGCGCCGATCAAGCAAACCTTACGTTTCTCGATCTCGTCGATCTCGTTTAGTAACCGTCCGTAATAAAGCTGCTGGGTCTCGATCTTGAAATAATCGGGCTGCACGCCTTTTACGTTATAAGTACCGCTTAATTGGCCGAAAACGATATTCTTGTCCGAGCGATTTCCCCAGATGATGGGGGAGACGGCCTCGATGTCCTTCACCTGTTTCCGGATGCTCTCCACGTCCCGGTTTCGCATGTCCCATTGACGCCCCTTGTTAAAGCCTTTGTACGACTCGCTGGTCCGGTCGGAGAAAAAGAAGGCGGAGTTCGTGGCGAATCCGTTGATATTCGAGAACATAGCGTTCTTCATCCCGTTTCCGGCTCCCAATAGAATCACCAACATCAAGATTCCCCAGAATACGCCGAAGCAGGTCAACAAGCTGCGTGTCTTGTTTCGGGTGATCGTCACCCATATCTCTACCCATCTGTCTATGTCAAACATGGTTCTTTTCTTTTTTATGATTATTCCGTTCTCATGGCTTCGATAGCCGTGACTTTCACCGCCTTGCGTGCCGGGAAATAACCCGCCAATACACCGGCCGCGATGATCAATACCGTAGCGGAGCTAGCTATCGCCAGATTGACGGTCGGGTTACGGAAGACCGTCGTGTCTTCTCCGATATTCCCACCGGATTGGGCTCCGGCTTGGGCCATTTCCATCGCGTGATTGATTAGCTCCGTAAGCCCGATCCCCATGATCATCCCGACATAGCCGAAAACGGCTGTTACGAGGATGGACTCGGCGATTACTAATGCCAAGATCGAGCCGGGTTTAGCTCCCAATGCCTTGCGTATGCCGAACTCCCGGGTCCGTTCCCGTACGGTGATCAGCATGATGTTGCTAACTCCCACGATTCCTGCCATCAACGTTCCGATACCGATAATCCAGATAAACAAGGTAATCCCGTTCATTATATTATTCCACATCAAGAACTCATTCGCCATGTTCCACATACCGATAGCGTTCTTGTCTGTCGGGTCGAATTGGTGGCGGCGTGCCATCCATTCCCGGAAACTTTCCTCGAAAGCCTCATTCTCCTCTTCGGTAGTCACCCCTTTCAAGGTAAACGTTAGCGATCCGAAGCCGTATCCTTTATTATATAGCAATTGGGCTACGGAGAATGGGATGTAAGCGGGAGCGTTATTGCTTTTGTCATCATCGTTGTACACGCCGACTACTTGATACATCATATTCCCGCATTTCACGTATTTACCCAGCGGCTTCTCGTCACGAAACAAGACCTCCGCCATACGGGGACTGATCACGATTACTTTTCTTCGGTCCCTCATGTCCTGCTCATTGATGAAGCGGCCGTTATGCGTCTCTACATTCACGTAATTGATCGGGGCATGATCCGGATATACGCCATTGGTTTGTCCCGTCACATATTCCTCGTTGTAAGTGATCGTGTCATTGTGGGAGATAGTAGCCGAGCAAAGATCCACCTCCTTGAAGTCTCTCTTCAAGGCGCCTAGGTCCTCTTCCTTGAAACTGATGCTGCGGTTGGATTGCATACCTTTCCAAGGCTTGGTGGTATAGCGTGTCCATACCTCGACCCGGTTGGTAGACATATTCCTGAAGTTGTACATGATGCCATTGCGCAACCCGTTTCCCGCCCCCAGTAACACGATCAACATGAAAATACCCCATGAGACCGAGAAGCCGGTCAAGAAGGTACGGAGCTTATTCTTTTTGATGGTGCTCCATATTTCCCTGAAATTATCAAAGTCAAACATGATTCTCTTCTTTTTCGATACGTTCAATCAACCCGTCCTTTACCCGGATAATCCGGTCTGTAGCCTCCGCTACGGAAGGTTCGTGGGTAACGATCACCATGGTCATCCCTTCTAGGTTTACCTTGCGTAGTAGTTCCATTACCTCCACGGTCGTTTTGCTATCCAACGCTCCGGTCGGCTCGTCGGCCAATATGACTTGGGGTTTCGCGATCAAGGCCCGGGCGATCGCTACCCGTTGCTTCTGTCCACCGGACATCTGAGTGATGCGCCGCTTGCCAAAACCTTCAAGCTGGACAAGCTTAAGCATTTCCGTTACCCTCTCTTTAATTTCAGCTTTCGGAACTTTTTTCACCTTAAGTCCATACGCTACATTGTCAAAAACATTCATATTCGGAAATAACGCATAATTCTGAAATACCGTGTTGACATCGCGCTGATACGGTTCTTTTTTCTCTACGCTCTCCCCCTGGACTTTAATCACACCGGAAGTCGGCAGTTCAAAACCGGAAATCATACGCAGTGTCGTTGTCTTTCCACATCCGGATGGTCCTAACAGTGTCAGAAATTCCCCTTCGGCAATATTGATATTCATGTTCTTTACGACATGATTGGTTCCATACCATTTTTCTACATTTACAAGAGATACAATAGGTTTACTCATAGTTCCCTCCATTCCGACTGTTTCTAAGAACGGTCTACATCAGTGCGTCGTCGCCTCGTTCATTGGTACGAATACGCATCGCATCTAAAACTTCCGTAACGAATACTTTACCATCACCATTTTTACCGGTTCCAATCGCGGTCGCAATGTCCGCTAAAATTTCCTCAATCTGGTCATCCTCCACAACGACGAAAACCATGATTTTCGGAAGCAGGTTAATATCATCGCCGGTGAAATTCATCTCCGGCAGATATCCTTTCTGACGTCCACATCCCATAACGGATAAACACGTCATACCCTGACAATTGTGAGTGGCAAATATTTCTTTCAAACCGACCAATTTTTCCGGTCTTGTAATTACTTCAATCTTTTTCATGGTATCATCCTCCTATTCTGCTGCATTTCCCATCAATTCCGTGTAGTAAGTATCCATTAAGTTAATCTGTTCATCACTTACGGCAATGCCAACAGTTCTATCACCGATATCAAGGGACATTATTCTCATAAATAT
>ERZ772860.1983-NODE-1983-length-12765-cov-3.628796_pt1 | contig 12765 bp, 12 predicted proteins | sample MGYA00511342_ERZ772860 | MGnify/ENA primary metagenome ERZ772860 (study PRJEB29015, sample SAMEA2737665) | human gut metagenome | biome: human gut; feature: human-associated habitat; material: faeces | place: China | collected 2012 ... | reverse complement strand
AGGGAGGGGAAAGGATAGGAATGGAATCGGTATTTGATCCATCCGTAATTGATTTCTCTTTACTTGATCTATCTTTATTTAATTGCGTTGGTTTTTCCTGCGTAGGCTTTTCCTGCGTTGGATTATCCAATGTTGGATTTTCCAATGTAGGTAAATCCGATACTGGCTTTTTGGGAAACTCATAGATTATATAATCTGCGCCGCGCAAGCGTCCTTTTTCGTCGCGTTCCCGGCTGCGGACAATATATCCAGCTCTTTCCAGCTCCCGTATTGCCTCCCGGATCGCGTCGATCTTTTCCCGGTTGATAAGGGACAGACCTTTCAGCGTGTAGTCCCAGTTATCCGGCAGGGACAGCATTTGGGACAGCAGCCCCTTTGCTTTTAGGGAAAGCTCCTGATTGCGTAGGTGGTGATTGGACATAACGGTGTAGCCGCTGTTTTTTTCCACCCGAAATACTGCCATAGGTTATCATCTCCTTTCGCTCACTCTGCCTTGCTGCGCCGGATTGCGGTTTGTCTGCCCGGTTCATACGGACACTCGGCATATACACAAAACCGATATTTCCAGTGCGGACGGTAGAAGTGGCAGGTGTTACAGTCCTCATGTTCGGTGCAGCCGTTCTCGTACCGGTCAAATCCGGGCTTTCCCTGCATGAGCATTTCAAATGCGCGGCTTTTACCGCTCATAAAGTACAATCCGGCTGCGCCTCCTTTCTGGATTTGGGCAGAAAAAAACGCCGCAGACTTCTTTCAAAATCTGCGGCGTTGCGGGATGCGAAAAGGGATGCTGCCTTGCGGTAACATCCCTTTTGTCGCTTGGTTATTCAATTTTTGAGCTAACCTGTTTGCCCACTGCCCTTAAAAGCGTTGATTTTATTGGATTCTTGCTTGTTTTCTTATGTCAACGCTCTTAACGGCGGGCGGCTGTGCGAACCGCGCCGCGCAGGGCTCGTCAATTCCTGCCGCCCGAACCGGTTGGACGCCGCCTGAAAAGCTGGGCGTCTACGAGATTTTTTTCATGAACTGCGCGGTGGAAAGCGTTCCGGCACGGTTAAAGCGGCCGAGCGAGAAGAGGCTTTGGGCGTCGCGGGTGATGCTGTTCACACGCTCCTCGCAGGACATGGTGCACTGAAAGCCGAGCGAACGCAGGATATCGTCGGAGCCGTCGCTGATCTGGCCGAACGGATAGACGAACGCGGTGGGGACAATCCCGCATTTTTCTTCAAGGAGCTGCTGCAAGGCCGTCACGTCGTCGCTGAGCGCCTTGGCGTAAACCTCCATGCTTTCGCCGCTCCGGCGGCTTGCTCCGCGGCGCGTCTCCTGTTTGTGCATATTATACGAGTGGTTCTGGATCTCGACGCGGCCGCTTTCGGAGAGCGTTTTGATATCGTCCCATGTCAGGTGGGCGTAAGCCGGATTCGGGTCTGGGGTTTCGGAGTAGAGCTCGGAGTACAGCCCGATGACCGAGATGACCGCGCGCATGTCGTACTGTTCGAGCAGCGGCAGCATATAGGTGAGGTTATTTAAATATCCGTCGTCGAGCGTGATCATGACCGGTTTTTCCGGCAGCGGCGTGCCGTCGGTCACATAGGCGATCAGGTCGGCGACGACGACCGTCTCATAGCCGTTTTCTTGCAGGTAAATCAGATCCTCCTCGACGCGGCTCGGCGTGATGACATATTTGCCGGTTCGGGAGGCGTCTTTGAGAATGCTGTGGTACATGATGATCGGCAGGCGTATGCCGAGCTCCGCGTCGGCCGTGGCGCCGACGCTGCGGAGCCATGACGCGCCGCAGACGAGAACAATACAGGCCAGCAGGCCGCAGAAGCCGGCGATCAGCTTTTCGCGCGTGATGATGCAGTACATAAAACCTATTTCGCCTCCCGCGCGCTGCGGCAGCCGAGGATGTGGATCGGCCGCAGCTTTTTAATCGGATAAGTTGAGAGCGGGCGCATGTCGCAGTCCTCCGAGTGCGCGGCGACGAGGATGTTTTCCAGCGACGGAACGCCCCGGACCGCGACGACCACAGGCGTATGATGAAAGTTCGAGCCGGTGGTTTGGAGCTGGACAATGTCGCCCGGCTCAACCTGGTCCAGCCCGCTCTCAATGCCATAGGGGCCTTCTCCGTCGTTTCCGAGCAGAAACTCGGCGAAAAAGCGCACGCTGGTCCATGAGGCCGAGCGGTCGGAGAGCGTATAATAGTACCAGCCGGTCACGGGCGTCGTGTTCATCTGGCCGCAGCCGGCGTATAGAACCTGCGAGGCAAAATTTGTACAGTCTCCGCCGATCCGGTTGAAATTGTAATAGCGGGGATTCCTGTCATAGACCCATTTGTGCGCGTAGGCCGTCGCCTTGTCCCGGTCATAAAAAAGCTCTTTCAAACAAATCCGTCCTTTCCGCCGCGCGCCGGCAAATTGCGCTTGTAAAAGGGAAGGCGATCATATATAATATACGATAGGCAGCAGATTTTTCCGGCGGGCGCTTGTAGCTATATATATGCCGCCGCGCCGAAACATATGAAAAGCAGCCGGCAGGCGGGGTGCGGAAAAAATGGCGCTCATCGCTTCCTCCCGCCGGCTTTCGGAGGGTAGCTTTATTATGGGAATCGTAATCGGCATCGACGTCGGCGGCTCGACGACGAAGATCGTCGGCATGCAGAACGGGCTGATGGTCAGCCCGCTGATGGTCAAGGCGAGCGATCCGAAGGCGTCCATCTTCGGCGCTTTCGGCCGCTTTCTCGACGACAACGCCTTTTCTCTCGGAGACGTGGAGCGCATCATGGTGACCGGCGTGGGCGCGGCGGCGATCGAGGAGAATATCTATGGGATCCCCACCGTCCATGTGGACGAGTTTCGGGCCATCGGGCGCGGCGGGCTGTTTTTGTCCGGCCTGGAACACGCGATTATCGTCAGCATGGGCACGGGCACGGCGCTGGTCGCCGCCAAGGGCGGCGCGGCGGAGCACATCTGCGGCACCGGTATCGGCGGCGGCACGCTGCTCGGCCTCTCCAACCGCATCCTGAACATCCGCGATTTCAATTCGCTGATCGCCACGGCAAAGGGCGGACAGCTGGACCGCGTCGATCTGTTCGTCAACGACCTCACCACCGAGCAGATTCCCACGCTTCCGGCCGGGACGACCGCTTCCAACTTCGGCCGCATTTCCGACCTCGCCACCCAAAGCGACCTGGCTATGGGGATTATCAACCTCGTGTTCCAGTCGATCGGGGTGACGTCGGTGCTGGCCGCGCGGCTGGAACGGACGGAGAAAATCGTCCTCATCGGCACGCTGACGGAGGTCGTTTACGCGCAGGAAATTTTTGACAACATGGAGCCGCTCTACGGCGTCAAATTCATCATTCCGCGCTACGCCGAGTTTGCGACCAGCGCGGGCGCCGCGCTCTGCGACGCGGCGGAACGGGAAGCGCTGAGATGACGCGGGTCTGCGCCGTCGATTACGGCAGGACGCGGACGGGCGTGGCCTTCTCCGACCCGTCGCGGACGCTGGCGGGCGAGACCGCCGTAATTACCGAAAAAAACGAGCGCGCCCTCGCGCAGAAGCTCTGCGCGCTCTTTGAGGAAAAACAGGTCGGCGCGGTGGCCGTCGGCCTGCCGGTCAACATGGACGGAACGGTCGGCCCGCAGGGAGAGAAATGCCGCCGCTTTGCCGCGCTGCTCTCTCAGATGTCGCGGCGCGAGGTGACGCTGATCGACGAGCGGCGCACGACCGTGGACGCGCACCGGATTTTGAGCGAGAACGGCGTTTTCCGGCAGAAGCGCAAGGAGACCGTGGACGCGGTCGCAGCGTCGCTGATCTTGGAGATTTTTTTGAAAAAGCTCCGCGGCGGCGGGGAAGATGCGCAGCCGTAACGCGCCGGAAGGAGAGTTCGAAGGAGATTTTAATGAAACAATATCGTGTCTTTCTGCTCGACGCGGACGAGACGCTGTTTGATTTTAAAAGAGCCGAGGCCGAGGCGCTGCAAACCGCGCTGCAAAGCTATGGGCTGGCATGCGGAGAAGAGATCCAGCAGCGCTACCATCAGATCAACGACGGGCTGTGGAAGCGCTTTGAAACCGGCGCAGTCTCAAAAAACGAGCTGCAAACGGCGCGCTTCTCGATTCTGTTCGGAGAGCTGGGCATCCGGCAGGACGCCGCGGCGTTTAACGTCCGCTATATGGCCGAGCTCGGCAAGGGCGCGTATTTGCTGGACGGCGCCTACGACGTCTGCAAAAACCTGTATGAGCGCGGAACAAAGCTCTGCATCGTCACCAACGGGGACGCCGCGGCGCAGCGGTCGAGGATCGGGCGCTCGGCGCTCGGCGAATTTTTCGACGAGCTGTTTATTTCCGAAGAGCTGGGGGCGAGGAAGCCGGAAAAGCTGTTTTTTGAGCGCGTTTTGGCGCGGCTCGGCGCTTTTGACAGGCGGGAGATGCTGATCGTCGGCGATTCGCTGTCGTCGGACGTCGCCGGAGGCAACGCCGCGGAGATCGACACCTGCTGGTTCAACCCGCGGAACGCGGAGAACGCTACAAAGGCCGTGCCGACGTATGAGATCCGCAGCCTGCGCGAGCTGGAAACGTTTGCATAAACCTGCGGCCAAAGCCGGCCGCCGCACACATCCCTTAAAATAAACGCAGATGGACTAAAAAAATATTTCGGAAAACACCGAAGGAGGAATCGCTATGGAGTATCTGGAAAAGCTCGGCGCAATCACCGCGCAGCAGGGCAAGACCTATTGGGGCGACCGCATCGCCGCCGAGCTCAGCTATGCCTCGAAGCTCTCGGCCACGCAGGACGACCGCTTCCGCAGTGAAATCGAAAACGTGCTCGACGTGCTGCTCGCCTCGCTCGAAGCCGACGGAGTCATCACCGACTCGGCGGCGCAGTTTGCCGAAAAGCTGTTGGCGCCGCTCTCGGAGGCGGCGAAAAAGCTGACCCTGCTCTGCATCGGCCACGCGCACATCGACATGAACTGGATGTGGGGCTTTCAGGAGACGGCCTCCGTCACCGTCGACACCTTCCGCACCATGCTCGACCTGATGAACGAATATCCGGGCTTTACCTTCGCGCAGTCGCAGGCGTCGGTCTATCAGATCGTCGAGGAATTTGCGCCGTGGATGCTCGACGAGATCCGCGCGCGCATCTCCGAAGGGCGCTGGGAGGTCACGGCCTCGACCTGGGTCGAGACCGACAAGAACATGCCGTCGGGCGAGTCGCTGGCAAGACATATCCTCAACACAAAGCGCTATCTCTCCGAGCTGCTGCCGGTGACGCCGGAGAGCCTGAACATCGATTTTGAGCCGGACACGTTCGGCCATTCGGCCAACATCCCCGAGATCTGCGCCTCCGGCGGCGTCAAATACTACTATCACTGCCGCGGCAACGGCGAGCACTGCATTTACCGCTGGCGCTCGGAATCGGGCGCAGAGCTTCTGGTTTACCGCGAGCCCGACTGGTATAACAGCGAGATTCACCCGCGCATGGCAGACATCGTGCCCGAGTTCTGCAAGCTCTACAACACCGACTGCCTGCTCAAAGTCTACGGCGTCGGCGACCACGGCGGCGGCCCGACGCGGCGCGACATCGAGCGCATGCTCGACATGGCGGCGTGGCCGGTGATGCCGACGATCCGCTTCGGCACCTTCGGCGAGTTTTTCAAGCGCATCGACATCGCCGCCAACGACTATCCGGTCGTATACGGCGAGCAGAACTTCCTGTTCACCGGCTGCTATACCTCGCAGTCGCGCATCAAAATGGCCAACCGCATCGCCGAGGACCGGCTCTATGACGCGGAAATGCTCGGCGCGGCGGCGCGTCTGGCCGGCGGCGCCGACCTGTCCGCCTCGTTCGGCAAGGCGTGGGAAAACGTCCTTTTCAATCATTTCCACGATATCCTCCCGGGCAGCGGCGTGATCGAAACGCGCGAATACGCGCTCGGCGCTTTCCAGCGCAGTCTCGCGGCGGTCAATACCAACGCCAACTACGCCATGCGCACCGTCGCCGAACAGATCGACACCTCGGGCATTACGCTCGACGACGACCGGCTCTCCGTCGCCGAGGGCGGCGGCGTCGGCTTTGCAAACGACGAGCCGTCGCATTTTGCTCTGCCGCGGGCGGGCCGCGGCCGCGGCAAGACGCGCGTTTTCACCCTTTTCAACACGACGATGTATCCGTGGCGCGGCCCCGTCACGCTGACGGTCTGGGACTGGCCGGGCGATAAAAACCGCCTGCGCGTCAAGAAAGCGGACGGCGGCGCGGCGGCGGTTCAGGTGCTCAAAAGCGGCGAGCACTACTGGGGACACCGCTACATAAACGTCGCCGTCGACGCGGAAATCCCGGCGCTCGGCTATGCGACCTACGTTCTCGACGAGGCCGAGCCGACGTCTAAGCCCTATTCGCCGAAATCGGGCGACCGCGTCGATTATATCTCCGACGCGCCGATTGTTCTGGAAAACGACTGCATCCGCGCCGAATTCGACCGGCGCACCATGAAATGCGTCTCCCTCGTCGATCTGCGGACGCGCCGCGCCCTCATCGATCAGACGCCCTCCTGCTTCTTCCGCCTCATCGACGAGGATACCGTCAACGGCATGACCTCGTGGCGCGTCGGCAGCGCCATGCAGGTGACCGATATCAACGCCGAAAACCCTGTGCGCGTCGAGCGCGTGGATACGGACGGGATTGTCCGTTCTATTGTCTATAAAACGCGCTGCCGCGCCTCGTCGCTGGAAGTGACGGTGCGGCTGGCCGAGCATTCGCCGGTGCTGGAATTCGACGTCAAGGCGGACTTCCACGAGACCGGCTCGCGCGAGACGACGCCGCAGCTCGCCTTCGCCGCGCCGTTTGCCTATCGAGCCAAGGGCTTTGTCAACGACATCCCGATGGGGATCACCGAGCGCGGCGTTCTGGCGCACGACGTGCCGTGCCGCAGCTTTTCGATGGCGAAAAACGAGGGGAAAAACGAGCTGCTGCCGTCTCTGATGCTCATCACCGATACGAAATACGGCTTCCGCAACAGCGAGGGAGAGCTCGCGGTCGCGCTTGTCCGCGGCTCGACCGATCCCGATCCGTATCCTGAATTCGGCATACACCATTTCCGCCTCGGCGTCGCCGCGGTCAGCGAACCGGACTATGACGCCTGCTCGCGCCTCAGCGCCCAGTTTGCGCATCCGTGCCCGTCCGTCAGCGTCCCGCTCAGAACCGGCGATGCGCCGAAGGGCAGGCTCCCGTTTACCGGCTCGCTGTGCCGGGTCGAGGGTGCCGGCGTCTGCCTGTCGGCGGTCAAAACCGCCGAGGACGGCAGCGGCACGGTGCTGCGCGTCTACAATACGCTGCCGGCGGAGACCAAATGCCGGATCTCGTTCCGCGTCAAGCCCAAGAGCGCCTATTCCTGCGATATCAACGAGACGGCCTGCACGCCGCTGATGTTCAGCGGCAAAGCGCTCGAGCTCACGCTGCCGCCGCGCGGCGTTCGGACGGTAAAGCTTTTGCCGGGGGACGCCCAGTAGGGCGGCGCGCAACGGCACCGCTGCCGGCGCTTCTGCGTGAATAGAGCGGCTTGTTACGGCGCATGAACCGCAGGGCGGTCCTGCGCGGCCGCCCCAGCCGGCGGATTTACGAATGGAATGAAGCGGCAAGAGAGAACACGCGAATCAAAACGGACAGGAGTGAAGACTATGGCAAAGATCCGCATCGGCTCCGTCGGGCTCGGAGGCGTCTCCTCCGGCGTTCACATTCCGGGCATCCGCGCCTCGGCAGACTTGGCCCTGACCGCGCTCTGCGACATCGACGCGGAGCGTCTCAGAGAAAAGGCGGCGGCTTACGGCGTCGACGAGGCGCACTGCTTCACCGATTACCGCGACCTGGCCGCCTGCCCCGACGTCGACGCCGTCGATATCTCCGCGCCCAACGACGTGCACCTGGCCGCGGCTCTGGCGGCCGTTGCGGCGGGCAAGCCGTATAACCTTGAAAAGCCGATCACGCTGGACGCCGCCGAGGGCAAACACCTGCTGGAAGCGACCCGCGCGGCCGGCGTGAAGAGCATGATCGACTTCTCCTACCGCTACAAGGCCTCGGCGCGCTTCCTGCGCGAAATTCTTCTCAGCGGCCGCCTCGGAAAAATCTATCACGTCAACATGCAGTATTATCAGGCGTGGGGGCGGGAGGGCGCAGACTGCCCGCTCGTCTGGCGGTTTGTCAGAGAAAACGCCGGTTCGGGCGCCTTAGGCGACCTCGGCTGTCACGCGCTCGACCTCGTGGAGTTTGTCACCGGCGAGCGCTACCGGCGGGTCTGCGCGCACAACGGGACCTTTGTGGAAAAGCGCAGGCTCCTTTCGGGCGAGGGGAGCGGCGCGGTGGACGTGGACGATTATTCCAACATCTTCGCCGAAATGGAGAGCGGCGCGGCCTTTTCGTTTCAGATTTCACGTTTCTGTTACGGGCGCGGCAACTATCAGCGCATGGAGGTCTACGGCGAGGACGGCGCGCTGGTCTATCATCTCGACCGCGTGCCCGGCAGAGACGAGCTGGAAATCGCCTCTGCGGAGACGGGCGGAAAATTTGAAAGCTGCGAGATCCCCGAACACTGCCGCGCCGACCAGATGCAGGCCTTTGCCGACCTTGTGCTCGGGCGCGGCGACGGGCTCTCGGCGACGATCGAGGACGGATACCGCAACCAGTGCCTGCTCGACGCGATCCTGCGTTCCGCTGAAACCGGGACGTGGGCGGCGCTGTAAAGCGAAACGGCTTCGCAGCCTGAAAAGCGCCCGCGGCGCGGCGGAGGATGCCGACCGCGGAGGCATGAAGACAGACCGTTCTGAATCAGGCTGCTTCCGCAGCGGTTCATGGAGAAATTTCCCAAAGCGACCCGACGCCGCTTGATTGCGGCGAAAGCATATTTTTGCAATGCAGAAAGGAAAGAAAAAGATGAAGATTACCGTTTGGAACGAATTCGCACATGAAAAGACCGACGACGCCGTCAAGGCGATCTACCCCGACGGCATCCACGAGTGCATCGCCAAATTTCTGCGCGAGGCCGGCTTCGACGTGACGACCGCGACGCTCGACATGCCCGAACACGGCCTGACCGACGAAGTGCTCGACAACACCGACGTGCTGTTCTGGTGGGGACATATGCGGCATGAGAAGGTCAGCGACGCCGTTGTGCAGAAGGTTTACGACCGCGTGATGAAGGGCATGGGGCTGGTGGCCCTCCACTCGGCGCACGCCTCAAAGATTTTCTCCAAGCTGATGGGCACGTCGTCGTGGGATTTGAAATGGCGCGAATCGGGCGACACGGAGATCATGTGGGTCACGAGTCCGGGCCATCCGATCGCGCAGGGAATCGGCGACCGTCTGGTGATCCCGCACGAGGAAACCTACGGCGAGCATTTCATAATCCCCGAGCCCGACGAGCTCGTGTTTGTGAGCTGGTTCTCGGGCGGCGAGGTCTTCCGCAGCGGCTGCTGCTTCAAGCGCGGCAACGGGCGCATCTTCTATTTCCGGCCCGGCCACGAGACGTTCCCGGTCTACCATCAGCCCGAGGTGCAGAAGGTGCTGATCAACGCCGCCAATTGGGTCTGTCCGGTCGATAAGACGGTGTTCCGTTACGGTCACTTCCCGGTTAAGCCCATCGACGAGATCCAGAAATAAACGCCGCGCTGCGGCGATATGAAAAAAGGCCGTGAAAATTAGAGATTTTCACGGCCTTTTTTTCAAACGGGGAGCACGGGGTCAGAGACGCCGCCTGCTCCGCAGGGAAAAGGCGGCGGGTGTCTCCGCGACAGCCGGACGGGAATGGATGGCGGGCGGCAGAGCGTCTGACGGCGCTCTCCGGCGAAAGTAAGAGGGTTCGCCCCTCCAACGCTACGACTGAAAGCCGTTTCCGAACACCTCGCGCGCTTCGGAGACGATGATAAAGGCGTTGGGGTCGCAGCCGCGGACGAGCCGCTTCATGTGCGAGAGCTGGCGCCGGCCGATCGCGCAGATCAGCAGCGACTGCGGCTCGCCCGTATAGGCGCCGGTGCCGTTGAGAATGGTGACGCCGCGCCCCAGCGTTTCGATCAGCGTCTTAGCGATTTCATCCGATTTTTTGGTGATGATAAAGGTGACGGAGGCGATATTGGCGCCGTACATGACGCTGTCCAAAACGACGCCGGACAGATACATGGCGATCGCCGTATACAGCGCCGCGGCGATATCGCGGAAAATCAGCGTGTTGGCGGCGACGATGACGATGTCCATCAGCATGATCAGACGGCCGAGGGATAGCCCGTCCTGCTTGCGGCTGAGCAGCAGACCGACAATGTCGACGCCGCCCGTGCTGCCGCCGGCGGCCATGACCAGCCCCAGCCCCATGCCCGACATCGCGCCGCCCAACACCGAACAGAGCAGCCGGTCGGCTGTCAGAGCGGGGATGACGGGGAGCGAGACCGAAAAAAGATCGATCGCCAGCGAAGAGGCGACGACGCCGATGAGGCTGGTGAAGAAAAAATAACGCCCCATGCTTTTGTAGCCGAGCAGAAACAGGGGGATATTCATCGCCAGCACCATGACGCCGACGGGCAGGGGAATCAGCTTGTTGAGAATCAGCGCGACGCCCGTCAGACCGCCGGTAGTCAGCCCGGCGGAGACGTAAAAAAGCTCGACGGCCAGCGCATAAATGGCCGCGCCGAGGATGATCAGCGCGATCCGCCAGATCTGGCGGCGCTTGTCGGAGAGATGATTCATTGGCATAATCCTTCCTTTTTTTTTGATGAACGCTGTTGAATAGACGCTTGAAAGTTCCGCTTTTTTTCGATTCACGGCAATCGCGGGGCGGCTCTGTCCCGCCCGCAGCTTCCGGCGGCCGTCACGGAAGCGCTGCGCCGCGCGAAGAGAGGCCGCGCCGGCGCGGATTCGCTGTTGACAAACACCCCGGCTTGTATTAAAATATAAAAGCAACGTTTTGCGTTGCGCGTTTCCGGCCTGTGCTGCCGCAGTCCGGTTTTTTGTGTATGCGCCCGTAGCTCAGCAGGATAGAGCGTCCGCCTCCTAAGCGGAAGGCCGCGCGTTCGAATCGCGCCGGGCGTGCCACGCCGGAGCAGGATCCGCCTGCTCCGGTTTTTCTTTGTACTTTTCAGGTATAGTATGACACGCGGCGCGCGCTCCATCCCATACGGAGACCGCCAATCGGGAGAAAACCGCGAACGCAAAAGGAGGCCGAAGAACGTGACGGAGGACGAGCGCTTCATGCGCGAAGCGATCAGGCAGGCGAAAAAAGCCGCCGCGCTCGGCGAGGTGCCGGTCGGGTGCGTGATTGTGAAAGACGGCCGGATTGTCGCCCGCGGCTACAACCGCCGCGAAACGGATCGAAACGCGCTCGCCCATGCGGAGCTGCGGGCGATTGACCGCGCCTGCAAACGGCTTGGCGGCTGGCGGCTCTGGGAGTGCGAGCTGTTTGTGACGCTGGAACCGTGCCTGATGTGCGCGGGCGCGATCATCAACGCGCGGCTGCGCCGCGTCGTCTACGGCGCGGCCGACGATAAGACGGGCGCGCTCGGCGGCCGTTTCGCGGTGCAGCAGGCCGCAGGCCAGTATCAGCCGGAGATCGCGGGCGGCGTCTGCGGCGGCGAGTGCGCTGCGCTGCTGAAAACGTTTTTCGCGTCGCTGCGGGAGCGGACGAAGGAAAAGCGGGCGTCCCCCGCGCCGGCTCATGCCCGCCTGGCGGAGCCGCACAGCGGCGCAACAGAGCCTTAAACGCAAGGAACAGGACAAAGAAAACCGGCTGTGTCCACGGAACGGACACAGCCGGTTATTTTCGTTTTCTGTAATGCCGGTACAGCGATACGAGCTTGGAAAAACCGAGGTCGTAGATAAAAAACACCAGATTCAGCGCCAGCAGGCTGATCGGATAGACAAACGGAATATCGGGAAACTTCGGCAGCGTCGCAAAAGCGCGGAGCATAAAATACAGCGCGCACAGCATCGCGTTGCAGAAGAGAAATTTCAGAGCATATTCGAGGACGGCGTTTTTCGCCGATTCGGCAAAGGATTTATAGATCGGATACAGGCCGAACAGCAGCACATACAGAAACGCCACCGATTTATCCGTCACGAGCAGCAGCGAAAGAATCGAGACGGTCAGATAACAGAGAAAAGCGTGAGTTCTGCCGCACTCGATGAATACCGCGGCGACAAACAGGCCGGAAATCACCGCCAGCGTTACCGACAGCGTCGGCATAAAACCCGCGGCAAAGAGAATCACCAGCGAAAACGCCGCCATCAGCGAGGTAAAGGAGAGTTTTTTGACAGGTCTCATAGCATATGCCTTTCTATCGAATCGGCTGAAACCGGCGCGTACGGCTCGAACACAGAGAAATGGACGGCGCGGCAGACAGAATCGGGAACATCAGCAAACAGAAATCAAAAACCGGAACATATATCAAGCGCAAAAGAGCAAAATTCTGAAAAAAACGCCTGTGATCAATACCAAAAAACGCGCCGCCGGCCATAAGCCGGCAACAGAATGCGAAAAAACTTACAGGCGTTTTTGAAAACGGACAGGCATTGGAAACTCGGTCTTTCAAAACGGCGAGCTTTAAGAAACCGGTCCGTCAGGCGTGCGGCAAAGCGCCGTCTCCTCTGAGATATGAGCGGAAGCCGGCCAAAAGCAAGGCGGCAAGGGCCGGACGCGCCTCAGCAGCAGGGCACCAGGTCGCCGCCCATGCATTCGCAGCAGCAGTCGGCGCAAATCAGCGACGAGCAGCAGTCGCAGGCGCTCGCGCC
>ERZ772860.1975-NODE-1975-length-12784-cov-16.080053_pt1 | contig 12784 bp, 16 predicted proteins | sample MGYA00511342_ERZ772860 | MGnify/ENA primary metagenome ERZ772860 (study PRJEB29015, sample SAMEA2737665) | human gut metagenome | biome: human gut; feature: human-associated habitat; material: faeces | place: China | collected 2012 ... | reverse complement strand
CCCAATGCTACAAACTTTGTGCAAAATGTCAATTGACACAAAATATAGTGCCCACACCCCTTATGGTAGGGGATTACAGCAATTTTTGCAATGTTTATAGCAACATATACAATATAACATGTGGTATACTATATATAATCCATTAAGACGAAGGGAGGAACACCAATGAAAAAAGAAATCACGATTAAAATCACTTTAACCGATGATAACATTACTCTTGATGGTGAGCATATCCAAGAACTGACCGAGGACGATGTTATCGACAGCATCAGTGTGCTTGTCACTCTTGCAAAGACTTTAAGTATTTTATAGGAAGGAGATTCCGCAAATGGAAATGCGTAAATTCATCATTGAGATTCACCCCGACGGCACTCTGACGTGCTGCGAGTATGAGGACCCAAAGGACACGGCCAGAGCCGCAAATAATCGTGCATGGTTGGAAGGTTATCGGCAAGCGCTTATTCATTGTGACGATGAACTAAGTAACCTTAACGCATTTATGGGCTCTTGTCAGTCGGCTGATCTTGAGTACCAAGGGGCTGTCAAAGTACGTGAGCACATGCGTAATTTCTATCAAAAGTTGTACAATAAGTACATACAATAAGTCGAAACGGCCTCCGGGCCGTCTACCGGGACCGCCCGCCCGGTATTGATAAGACAGGGCACATATTGAAAGGAGTTATATTATGGATTTTCGTAACAAAAAGAGTGTAACCAGCAAGAGCAAGGACAGCAAGAGTGCCCGTAAAACTGATATGATATTCGTTAAATTGAATGAAGTGGAGGGGACCCGACTACAGATCGAGGATGGTGCCATGTGGCTTAAATCTGGCAAGTATGATGCTCCATCAGTGTCCATTAAGGTAAACCCGGATGCGACGCTGTCCGACTGGGTGCGCAAGATCACTTTGCGCAATGTTGAGCTGACCGTCGAGGAGAACGAAAAAGGCTATCCTGAACTTATCATTTCCGGCCAGAGTGACGCGGATGACACCGGCGATCTGCCATTCTAAACGGTGGGCGGCCTATGGCCGCCCTTATTTTATAGGAGGCCCCATGAAAAGTAAAGATAACAGAGCATCCTTGCTTAATTGCGACGACCCCATGTTGGACCTTGCCACTGCCATTGTATACAGTGGAGTAGTGGCCCGCGATGATAAATTTTTCCGGTCCAACTGGGCCAAAATTATTTTCAACGGATTGGGCATTGAAGCGGACCCTCTGGACTGGTATTATATGATTTTAGATAGAAAGGAGCGCAAGAAACATGGCAGTAGGCGCAGCTAAAGCAAGTGCAACCCTTAAATACAGTGCAGAGCTGTACACCCCCTATGCCTTGGAGTCTTGGCCAGATAATCAGATGCGCAAAGAATACACCCGACTGCGCGATATTGCGCAGAAACGTATTAAGCGATTATCAAAAGACCCCATCAGCGGCACAAGCGACGTTTATAAAGAATTTGCCGGAGGTTTCCCCACCCTGAAGGCAATGCAAGGAGACCGCAAAGCATTGGAACAGGCGCTTGCGGATGTAGCGCGTTTTGTGCGTTCTAAAGGTTCCACCGTTGGCGGTGCCCGTGAGGAATTCAAGCAAAAAATGAAAGTTGGCGGCATTGATATTGCTGACGTGCCCAAAGATCAATATACTGCCCTGTCGGAGTGGTGGGAGATCGTGAAAGCATCGGGCGTGTATTACTATCCGTCCGACCAGCCGGTTATGTACTGGCGCGAGAAAGGCGGCTACAATGTCAGTATTGACGATTTCGTAAAGTGGCAGCAAGGCGAGGTCAACTATGGGAAAGAATGGGACTACAGCGACAGCAGCAGTTCCGCCGACCTGCGCGGAGGTTTTGGCGGAGGCTTGTAATTATAACCCTGTCCCGTGGCTCATGGAGCATTTGGACAGAAAACACACTAAAGGCAAGAAGCGCAAAACGAGCAAGAAGCGTTTGTATGTGAATATGCCGTGCGCGTTTGATATTGAGACTAGCCGAGTATGTGTTGATGCGGACGACAATCCACACACCATAATGTATATTTGGCAGTGCCAGTTCGGTCTGGATATAACCATTATTGGTAGGACGTGGGACGAGTGGCTGAACTTTACGGGAGCAATCAGCGACTATTTGCAAGCCAACAGCGGCCCGCAAGGTGATTGGTATTTGTGCATGTACGTTCACAATCTTGCACATGAATTTCAATATTTGTCGGGTGTTCTGGATTTTGGCCCGGGTGATGTGTTCGCCAGCAAGCCACGCAGGGTCTTAAAATGCGACAATCGCGCTATTGAGTACCGATGCAGTATGCGGCACAGCAATTTGTCCCTAGATGCCTGGGGCAAACAGCTGGGGGCCCCTCATGCCAAATTGACCGGGGCACTTGATTATTCAAAGGTTCGGTATCCATGGACGCCATTAACGTCTACAGAATTAGCGTATTGTATCAATGATGTCAGGTGTATTGTGGAGTGCCTGTTAATCGAGATGACCCGAGACGGCGACGACCTCTATACTTTGCCGTTGACGCGCACTGGCTACGTCAGACGAATGGCACGGGAGGCCATGTACAAATGGGGCATTAAACGAGTCAAGCGTTTACTGCCGTCATGGGACCTTTACCAGATGCTACGGGAGGCTTTCCGAGGTGGTGACACTCACGCCAACCGCTATTATGTGGGTTTGCACCTAGAAAACGTCGGTTCCGTGGATATGTCGAGTGCCTACCCTGCCGTACAATGTGAATGTTATTTTCCTATGACTCCATTTAGGCAGGAACCGGCCACCGTAGAGCGTCTGATGCAATGTATGAGGCATGGCAAGGCGTGTCTGATGCGCTTGCAAGTGAAAGGTTTGCGCCAGCGCTTCAAGTGGTGGGGGTTCCCATATATCCCACTTGCAAAGGTTCGGCACTGTGAAGGATACATTAACGACAATGGTCGTTTGCTGTCTGCTGAACATTTCGAGATCACCATAACCGATATAGATTTTAGAATCATTGCCAAAGAGTATGATTGGGACGCCCTTAACGTTCTGGACCTCTGGACGTCCGATTATGGTAAACTGCCAAAGCCCTTGACGGATTGTGTAAAAGAGAGTTATACCGGCAAGACATCTCTTAAAGGTGTGGCCGGACAAGATTTGTATTATGTTAAGGCCAAGGGCGATCTTAACAGCTACTATGGTATGACAGCCCAGGACCCCTTGCAGCTGGACACACTTTTTGACGAGGACGACCCCGACAATCTTTGGAGCGAGTGCACCGACGACCCGGAGGGCAGTTATAACGAGCATTGCCCCCACTTGTTTTTGCCTTACCAATGGGGCGTATGGACAACGGCCCACACTCGCAAGCGCCTAAAAATAGCGCAATGGGCCGCGGGCAAGAAGGGGGTGTACTGTGACACTGACAGCGTCAAATACATGGGTAATATTGATTTAGAGGAATTTAACAAATCTGTGAAACAGCTTGCAAAAGATAACGGTGCTTGCGCTACAGACCCCAAAGGCAATACTCATTACATGGGCGTGTATGAGCAAGAGCGCAGCTACGCGGAGTTTATGACGTGGGGCGCTAAGAAATACGCTACTACCTATAAAAAAGGCGGGCCGATTACTACTACCATAGCAGGAGTTAGCAAGCGGAAAGGCGGTTTGGAGCTGACCCTATGGGGTGGTTTTGAGGTATTCAAGCCCGGCTTTACGTTCTGTCTTGCCGCCGGAAATCAGGTTATTTATAATGACCGGCCCAATGTGCCCGATTTTGTGGTTGACGGGCATACGGTACATATAACAAGAAACCTGTGTATTTGTGATAATACCTACACGTTGGGTATTACTGACGAATACGCAAAGATACTTGGGTACAAGATTATGGAGGTTGTCTGATGATTAAACTGTACACTGATGAAGGTTGGCCGAATTTTTCCGAAAAAGATGGCATTTTGTCCACCGGAGCGTCTATTATTTTTATTTGGGGCGGACGTGGTACCGGCAAGACCTACGGAGCGTTAAAGCACGTGCATCAGACCGAGGAAGAATTTCTATATCTGCGCCGCACGCCACAGCAGGCGGAACTTATTTGCGCGTCGCCCAGTATGTGGCCGTGGTCTCCATTGAACGACGATTTGCAAACACATTACGCCCCGTTCAAATTGCCCAAAATAGCGGGACTGTATGAAGTGGGCAACGCAGGAGCCTACACGGATACAGGAGCGCCCATAAAACCGGCCAAGATGTCGGGCGTAGTGGGTAGTGTGGTGACTCTTGCTCGCACTCGCGGCTTTTCAAGCCCCCATACCAATATAATTATTTTAGACGAGTATCAGAAAGAAGAGTCCGACTATTACCGGCGAGGCGAGGGTGTGGGCCTTGCCAACATTTATGAGACGGTCAACCGCAACCGCGAATTGCAAGGGCAAAAGCCCCTGACGTTGTTATGTATGTCCAACGCTGTTGGCATGGCAAACCCCTATTATATGCAGTGGGAGATCACCGATACAGTCGAAAAGATGATCGGCAAGAAAGAGCGCGTCAAGCTGTTGGCCGATAAAGGCATTCTGCTGATTGATCTTGTGGATAGCCCTATTGCAAAAGAGAAAGCCAATACGGCCCTCTATAGGTCCATGACCGGCACAGATTTTTACAGGTCCGCTATTGAAAACCAGTACAGCGCCGAGGAGAAAAGTCTTGTTGTATCCCGACCCCTCCGGGAATACTACCCACTTGTTCAAATTGGGCGGTGCTGCATTTATGAGCATAAGAGTAAACCCCTTTACTATGTTTGCCGCCACAGGTCTGGCGAGATGCCCACGTATGGAACCGGTGACTATGAGCGAAAACGATTTAGGGCCGCGTATGGGTATATCTGGCCCGCGTATTTGCAGCGGCAGATTGAGTTTGAGCGCTACTCGGATGAAATTTTCTTTCGCGAGTATTGCGGTACTTGACTTTTTTATACGGGTGATATATATTAAAGTTAATCCCAGGTGCCCACAGGCAGCCCCCAGAAGGGGCGGGCAAGCGTCAGCCAGCGCAAGAACCTGGGATTTACTTGTATCTGTAAGGGAGGTGCACAAAATGGATGCCAATATTGCGATTCAGGCTATTTCTAATGTGGGGTTTCCTATCGCTGCTTTTCTGCTGATGTGGTATCAGTGTAATACCGTTGTCAAGGAGAACACTACGGCTATTACCGAGATGCGGCTTGCCCTGGACGACATCAAGAAGGAGAGCTGACTATGGGTTGTTATATCATTCTCGCCCCGTCGATCACAAACGAGCGTGCGTTTCTGCTGGCTGACCTGTGCACTCGTTTGAACATTCCGTTTTATAGCGACTGGTTCGATGCGGCCCAGACATGGCAGTGTTGTGCCGTGGGACCTGTCACAAAAGGAGACAAAGACCAGGTTGTTAAATGCCTGGCGCATGACACATACGTTGTATTGGAGGCGACTAAAGTTGAAAATCAGTGAAAAAGCGGCCCTCGCAATGGCCGGATACACCAAAGCAGAGATCGAAGCTATGGAGAAGCCCGCACCGCAGCCCGCACCGCAGCCTGCGCCGCAGCCCGCACCGCAGCCCGCACCGCAGCCCGCACCGCAGCCCGCGCCGCAGTACGACGGCCTCGAAACCCTGTTGCGGGAGATTTTGCAGGGTCAGCAGACCAGTGCGCAAGCAATGCAGACTATGACCCAGACGTTGCAGGCAAACGCGCTGGGCCTTGGCATTCAGCAGCAGCCGGCGGCAGATGCCGCAACGGTGACAGCCCGAATCATCGACCCGACCTATGGAAAGGAAGTGAAATAATATGCCTCTTGGTATGGATTTTGCGGACATTGCCGCAATTTTGACGGAGATTAACAAAATGGCCACCGGCCAGGAACCGACGTCGCCCATTGTGGATACGTCTAGTTTCGTATCCGTGGCACAGGCCACGCTACTGACCGGTACCGACAATTACACCAAGGCTATCAGCCAGGTGTTGGGCCGTACCATTTTCGCCGTTCGCCCCTACGACGCGCCCTTGAAGCGCTTGCAGGTCACGGGCGATGACTGGTCTAACCATGTTCGGAAGATCAATTTCTGCGACACTGACCCCGTCACCGATAAGGCGTGGGCGCTGGAGGACGGCCAGAGCGTGGACATGTACGAAGTCCACAAGCCTAAAGTCCTCCAGACAAACTACTACGGCCAGACCAATTACAGCCGCGTGTACACGCAGGCTGACACCCAGATGGAAGCGGCGTTCAAAGGCCCCGAGGGACTGGCGCAGTTCTGGTCCTCGTTCGTGCTGCATCTGTCGAACCAGATCGAGGCGGACCGCCGTAACCTGGCCAATAACCTGTTGGCCAATCATCTGACCGGCATGACTGTGACCAGCCCCAACAGTGTCGTCTATCTGCTCGACGAGTACAACGCCCAGCAGGGCACGAGCCTTACCGTGCCGGACGTGTATAAGGAAGCAAACTTCCCGGGATTCGCCAAATACGCATATGGCCGTATCAACGATATTTCCCGCCTGATGAAAGAGCGTTCCATCAACTGGCATCAGAACTGGCAGATCGGCGGCACGACGTACAACATCATGCGCCACACCCCGTATGATCGTCAGCACCTCTATCTGTACAGTGGCACGCAGAGCCAGATCGACGCCCGCGTGATTCCCGAGGTGTTCCACGATAACATGCTGAAATACCGCGACGCGGAACAGGTCACGTTCTGGCAGAATATCGACGAGCGCGAAACCATCTCCGCGACGCCTGTTGTTACCAGTGCCACCGGTGTGGCATCCAAGAATGCCGCGGTGCAGCTGTCCAATGTGTTCGGGTGCCTGCTGGACTGGGACGCAATCGGATACACTCCGAAGCTGTCCCGCGTGGTCCCGACCCCCATGAACGCCCGCGGCCTGTATACGAATTTCTGGTATCATTACGGGTGGTCGTGGTATGACGACTTCACCGAAAACGCCGTTTTGTTCCTGATGACCGCCGGAGACGTCACTGCGCCCGGCGCTGCCAAGGCGGCAAGAGCGCCTACCCTGAAAACCACCACGCACAAGGACGCGGACCCCTCAAAGTCCTGACCGGCACCGGCGGGCATCTGCCCGCCGGTTATTTTATAGGAGGTGCAAAATGCAAGCTATTTTTTACCAGTTTGCAAAGCGCACAAACAGCACAAAGCGGCCCAGCGGTGGGCAGGAGTTCGGAATTGACCTTAAAGCCCCTTGCAACATCATTGACCCCGAGATCAAGATTGCAACACAAAACGACCCCACCGGGTACAATTATTGTTACCTTCCCACATTCAGCCGGTATTACTGGGTTAAAAATTGGACGTATGCCGACGGGCTCTGGAATGCCTCGCTGACTGTTGATACGCTGGCAAGCTACCGCGACGAGATCGGATATTCTACCGAATATGTGGTTAGATCGTCGGCAAAGTTTGACCCAAAAATTGCAGATAATTTGTACCCCACCAAAGCAACGATCACCACTCGAACCATCTATGCAAATTCAACGCCCTTCACGGATAACCCGGAAAGTGGCAGTCAAGGATTTTTCGTTGTGGCGGTCAATGCCCCGGGGTATGTATCTTTTGGCGGCGCCATTTATCTTGCAATGAGCGGAACCACATTTCAAAAGCTGATGGCGGCTCTTTTGCAAAATACTGATTATTTGAATATCAGCGCGGACGAAATCAGCAGCAACTTGACTAAAGCGCTTTTCAATCCTATTCAGTACATTTCAAAAGCGTTCTGGATTCCTTGTGGCAATACCGCCATCGGTACCCCAATCCATGAAATCCCCGTTGGGTGGTGGAAAATGCAAAATATCGGAAACGCTTATGTCATAGCGAATAATAATGACAAGCAGGTATTTACGTTCAGCATCTCGACCCCCCATCATCCGCAGCACATTACAAGGGGCGTTTATACAGACGGTGCACCCTATTCCGAGTACACGTTGTATTGCCCGCCCTTTGGGGAAATCAAATTAAATGCAAACCTGTTTGTGTTGCAAAGCACGTTGTATTGTAGATTAACTGTTGATTATCGTACCGGCGATGCAATACTGGACTTGTCATTTAATAAAGATTTCAATACAATTTTCTTTTCCACGTCAGGTAACGTATCGGTACCTGTGCAGCTGGCGCAGATCACAACCAATGTAAATGAATTAGCAAGTTTGGGCGGGCTGATTCAAACCGCGTTGGGTGCTGTTGCAGGCGGTATCGAGTCCTTTTTCGGAGGGGGCGATGTTGTAAACGGTATCGCCTCCGGGGCCCAGCAAATGACCGTTTCGAGTCAATCAAAAGGCGGAGGGGCCAGCGTCGCAAAATATGGCATCACCCCATATTTGACAGGTGCGTTTTATGATCTTGTGGACGACAACAACGAGCACCACGGGCGGCCCCTGTGTCAGAAGGTGCAGCTGTTCAGTATCCCGGGTTTCATGATGGTAGATGACCCCGATATTGCGTTGCCCGCTACAGCCGCCGAGATTGACAGCGTCAAAAGCTATATGAAAAATGGATTCTTTTTAGAGTAGGAGGCTCAAACAATGGCAGTCTATAAACAGTGTATTACTGACGTGTCGCCAATCAGAGTCACCGCCGGTTATCCTGCGTACTCGGACGGAAGTCCCCACCGGGGCATTGACACGGTGCACGGCAATCATAAAGCCTACGCGCCCGAGGCGGGCGTTGTGGTCGTGGCGCAGCACTGGAATGGCAGCACCTCGGGCGATCAGTCGTGGGGCAATATGATCAAAGTCCGAATGGCCGACGGCACCACATGGCGAGCTGCGCATTTTGCCTCGCAAATTTGGAACGTGGGTGACACCATTTCCAAGGGGCAGTTTATAGGCACGCAGGGCCGAACTGGAAACGCTACAGGCATTCACACGCATTGGGAGTACGCCGATGCTGCCGGAAACCTGCGGGACCCGTCCAGCATTATCAGAATCCCGAATCAGGTGGGAACATGGGATGTAGAGTGGGATAGTGGCGGAGGTCCCGACCCGGGCCCGGGCCCGGGTCCGTGGCCTACAGGCAAGTTGCCTATATGGTTACTGTTTAAAATGGCAAAAGGAGGTCGTCTGTTATGAGCGCACCCTACAGCTATGAGCAGATCAACGCTCATGTGTCGCCGGTGACTCCCTCCGTGATGCACACCAAGGGCAACAGCTTATCCTACTATTTCCGCAAATATCTGTTCCTTGAGGCCGTGTCTATGGTCCGGTGGACGCTCCCCGACACTTGGCCCAGCAACCGCTTACAATATCTTGTTTTCGGTTCCGGTGGTGTTACGGTGTTCAATACGGACCGCTATGGCCTGGTATATGACAGAATGGGATTGACCGGCATTAACATTTTTTATAATCCCACGCACTCCATCATTGCAAACCCTTTTATCAAAGGGTCCCCCTATTTGCAAATCGGGAAGCAGTGCGAGATCATCAATTTGCAGCCCGATTACCGCGGTATGGTAGATATTGTGGCCTATTATGGGGATATGATGGCCCTTGCTGCCCAGACCATCCAGAGCAATTTAATAAACAGCCGGTTGGCGTATGTGTTTGCAGCTGGTAACAAGGCCGGTGCAGAATCTTTTAAAAAGATGTTTGACCAGATCATGCAGGGTGACCCCGCCGTTTTTGTGGATTCCTCGTTGCTCAAAGCGCCTAAAAATGGGGCATCCGGGCAAGCCCCTTGGATGTACTTTGCGACAGACCTTAAAGGAAACTTCATTACCAACGAACTGTTGACAGCGCTCAAAACCATTAAAGCCCTGTTCGATACGGAAGTCGGAATTCCCAACACCAACACAAGCAAGAAAGAGCGGATGCTGACCGATGAAGTCAATTCTAACAACGTTGAGACAGCCGCCAAAGCGTCGCTATGGTTGGACAGCTTACAGCGTGGGTGTGAGCGGGTCCACAAGCTCTTTGGAATTGACAAATCTACTTTATGGGTCGATTGGCGTTTTCCGCCAGATACTGGGGCGCAGGAGGTGAACACCGATGCACGCAACATTGAGCTTTAACGGCCTGTTGGAAAGATACCCGAAACTGTTCGATGACTTAAAAGTACCTGACAGTGTATCTAAAGAAACTATCTGCAATCAATTACTGTTTGATACGCTGGAATTGGAGGTATTATACGCGGATGGCCCCACTATGCGCAGGGCGCTGGGCGTCTATTCTGAAACCATGCTTCCGAGCTGGACCCGGTACGCCGAGGCGCTGGGCCTTGAATACGATGCTTTGGCGTCCGATGACAGAACCAGAACCACCGACCATGCAGGAACCAGCGGCGGCACGATCAACCGCACAAACGGCGTGAAGGGAACAACTACACGAGCGCCTAACCTGACCACCACCGGCCAGAATACTGGCAGTGACAGCACCACTCGGGACGTTACGGGGTTCGACAGCGGGACATTGCAAACCGCTGAAAAGAGTACAACGGCCCTTGGAACTGGAAACACCATTACCAGCAGCGGCACGGACACGACTACCACCGATCAGACCACCACCGATAACAACACCTCCGAATTGCACAACGGCTACAAAGACACCGTGACCGAAAAGGGCCGAGCAGGGCGAGACCCGCAAGACCTTATTGCCAAAGAGTTGACCCTTGCAATGGAAAATGCAGTTCATAAAATCGTTACGGACATCCGGGCAAATTTTTGTTTGCTGGTATATTAAGGAGATGTGATTTATGAGTATCAACCCTATTCACAGAGCGCCCTACACCAATTTCCATGATCTCAATCTTGATTGGATTATGGACGAGTTGAACGAATTCAATACCAAACTGACGAATTTCGTCAGTCTGGCCACGATCAAGTACGCAGACCCGATTCAGTGGGACATCACAAGCCAGTACGAGGCAAACACCGTTGTTGTGGACAGCAACGGTAACGCCTATCTTTCTGTGCAGCCGGTGCCGTCCGGTGTTTCTCTGGACCGTACTGAGTTCTGGACCAAAATTGGCAATTTCGATGAACTTTGGGCCAATGTGAAAAAAGCCATTACTCCCAACGATGAGGGGCACAGCCCCACCGCAACAGCCGCAAGAGCTGTCAACGATCTTGTCTGGGTCAATGGGGCGCTTGTACGTGTCACAAGAGCAATGATCGCCGGTGATGCTTACGTGCCCGGCTCCAACTGCGTTAGCAGCTCCACAAATGAAGTTCTGCACTACCTTATCAATGCATTTAATGAGGGCTTGAGCGCAGAGAAAACGGCCCGGGAGAAGGCCGACACCCAGCTTCAGACGGCTATTGACGCGGAAAAAACGGCCAGAGAGAATGCAGACACGGAGCTCCAGACGGCTATTGACGCGGAGAAAACGGCCCGTGAGAACGCCGACACGCAGCTCCAGACGGCTATTGGCGCAGAGACAACGTCTCGGAAGAATGCCGACACCAAGCTTCAGACGGCTATCGGTGCAGAGACAACGGCCCGAGAGCAGGCCATCAACGATCTGAAAAAATCCACTGTCGATTTGGAGGTGTTCATCACACCTGAAATGTACGGTGCAAAGGGCGACGGCTCTACGGATGACACCGCAGCAGTACAGGCCGCTTTTAATGCGGCAACCGCCAATAAACCCATTATCTTGACGGGCCAGTATTATTGCACTGAAACAATCACCGTTAAGAGGGATACAACCGTTATCGGTGCTGCATCCCGACCCCGTGCCGTGCTGATTCCTTATTTCATTTTCAGCAATGCCGTCAACCCTGCGTTTTCTATCGTGGGAGCGCAAGACAGTAACATTGACTATGGCGGTACCCTTGAAAATGTGACTTTCAAGGGCGTCACAGTAGGCCTTAAAAATCCCGCAACTGCCGCAAGCGTGGCCTTTAAAGTGCAATGGGCGCGGTTCTTCACTCTGGAGGATTGCAGCGTACACGGGTTCACAACGGCAGTAGATTTCGCCAACAACAACGGCATGCTTATTAAGAATTTTGAGTACAGTACGAACGGCTCGGTTAATGTCACCGTATTTAACAAATTTAACAACGGGGGTAACACAGGCCTAAAATTACAGCATATCGTTGTAAATAATTTCTCGGAAGGTATCTCTAAAGCGGATGTCCTGTCCGACACCACCGGAAACGGCCAGACCGGTGACAGATGGTTTGAAGATTGGCTCTGCGTCGGCCCATGGAATACCGTTATCTACTACACGCACGGTACGGGCTTTAGTCGGCACGTTTACATTAACCGTATTTTTGCCGATCACCTGATTGACAATCTCGTGTATCTGGTGGGGTCCGGTTCTAATGAGGACGCACAGATTACTGATATTGGTTGCGTAGGAGCTGGGGCTACATACCGGGGTATTCTCGTAACAGGCTATTGCCGTTTGACGATCACGGGTGTGGCCGGTTCGTCTGCCATTAGTACGTATGACTTCATTTCGCTTACCAACGCAACCGACGTTGTGTTGACAAATGCGATACTCGACGGCCCTTCTACGTATTTCATCGCGGTGATGGGTGGTTCTCGAATTGCTGTTTGCAATACCCGCAACACGCAGACGGGCAGCATCAACGTCGCAGGGGATGCGTCCTATTGCCAGTGGTGCAACGTGTCTACCGTAGGTAACAACAATCTGCTGGTCAAAACGGGCAGCAACAATCAGGCAACCAACGTGAACCCGGACAGCAGCAACTAAATATTCTGCATTATGTGCCCACTCCCCTACCCTAGGGGAGGTGGGCACTATATTTTGTGTCAATTGACATTTTGCACAAAGTTTGTAGCATTGGG
>ERZ772860.1972-NODE-1972-length-12790-cov-8.522026_pt1 | contig 12790 bp, 8 predicted proteins | sample MGYA00511342_ERZ772860 | MGnify/ENA primary metagenome ERZ772860 (study PRJEB29015, sample SAMEA2737665) | human gut metagenome | biome: human gut; feature: human-associated habitat; material: faeces | place: China | collected 2012 ... | reverse complement strand
CTCATCGACATGGGTCCGGAAGGTGGACGAGGCGGCGGTCAGCTCCTCTTTGCCGGTACACCAGAAGAAATGGTGAAGCAGCAGAAGGGATATACCTATAAGTTCCTCGCCCCTTTACTGAAGAAATCAGGGAAACCTGAATAAATCAGGATAGGAGCGAAGACTGTGGCAGAAAGAAAAAATCCCCCAACCTACTTTCTTAAGCGGGTTGGGGAATTTTTATTTCAATATAAAATATGACGACTGCTACCCTTTCATCTTTACAAACATCAAAGGCCCAATCCTAGTAAAGGAGGAAGATATGGATACTTATATCAGAAACCACGAAGATGACTTCATCGGCCAAGCCGAGGAATCCCTGCCAATCAAATCTTGCAGAAGATTGTTTGAATTATTCGACATAGATACCGACTGGCTGGATAGGTAGTGTACCGCCAAAGTACATAAGCATAAAAAAGCCTCATCTTGAGCGCGTTGTTCTAACGGAAAGTGGGGTGAGTATGTTGTTGCAAAGGTATATTTTTATTCGAAACTCCAAAACTTTTAGCAAAAAATCCCGGATTTTCTTGCTTAACTCGAATAAAAGTCTTATCTTTGCAGTAGATAGGCGGTGCTCGGCTATTTGAAAACAATCTTTCATTGCGCTCGCAGGCACTATCTCCGCAAAAGATATTAATCAATAAATAATAAAAAATATGGCAAGACCTATAAAAGAAACGCCCATACATCATGGTGAAGATGCCAGAGTATTTGAGACCAGGTTTAATAATTCTCCAAAGGAAAGCTGCGAAAAGATGGAAGAAATCAATCGTGACTACAATTATATAATGAGTTTATTCGTAAATTGATTATAAAAGATAATGAAGACATTTGAGAACCGTTAAAGATTCGAAGATTAGATGTTTAAATTCAAGAACTTTTTAGTCAATAAATAAATTAATAATAAATGTATATTGGCATAATTTTATTAGTGATAGCGATTTGCTATCCTTTTATATTTAAATATATTGAACAGTATCTTTTGCAAAAGGGAAAAAATGCTGCTCAAAAGGAAGATATTCGTGATATTCAATACGAATCTAAGAAAGGAGAAAACCTTGCGACAAAAGAAGACATAAAAGAAATTACGGAGCAAATAGAAACTGTCAAGAATGAAGTTTCTTTTGAAAACCAACGTAAGCATGAATTTATAAAAGAACGAACAGAGCGTTTACTAAAAATTCTTTGCCTTACAGAAAAACTGAACGAATATGAAGATTTATTGTTTTATACACTATATGATATTCATTCTTCAGAGCGTTTAATTTCTATAGTTGAAAATATAAATAAAACTCTATTGACGTTGGTTCATGAATGTAGAATAGCTTTTGTTACAAATGATGATAAAAACTTGAAATTACAAATTGAACAATTAAAAATACACTCTCAGCCTTATGCTGCATTTATGTGTCGAATAGCAAGCAATGCTTTAAGTCTCTATTCTGACAGAAAAGTTTTTTTAGAATTAGCTCAGAAAAACGAAAATGCAGATTTGTTAAATAAAGCAATTGAGTGCCAAAGTAAGGCAGAACAAGTAAGAAAAGAATTTGAAGATAACATAAAAGACCAAAAGAAACCTCTTTATGAAGCTCAAATGGATTATTTATCAAAGTTAAACAGTTTCTTTGGTAGTAAGTTTAATCTAAAAGGACACAATTAAAAATATTACATTGATATGAACAAGCAACAACTCGCAAATAAAATATGGGCATCTGCAAATAAGATGCGCTCTAAAATAGAAGCAAATGAATACAAGGATTATATTCTTGGATTCATTTTTTACAAGTTCCTTTCAGAGCAAGAAGTAAGAGTTGCTAAGGAATATGATTTTACAGATACAGATTTACCTCAACTCAATGAGAAAAACAAGGAAATCGTCAAGTGGGCGCAAAGTAAATTAGGCTATTTTATAGCATATGAAAACCTTTATTCTACATGGATGGATAAGGATTTTGATTTTCAAATAACTAATGTACGTGACGCTCTGTCTGCTTTTACACGTTTGATTTCACCAACTCATAAGAAGGTCTTCTCTGGCATATTTGATACTTTGCAGACAGGATTGAAAAAGTTGGGAACATCTGATGCGGAACAAACACGTGCTGTAAGTGACCTGCTTTCTTTAATTAAAGATATTCCTATGAGTGGAAGGCAAGACTATGATGTACTTGGCTTTATTTATGAATATCTTATAAGTCAGTTTGCAGCCAACGCTGGCAAGAAAGCTGGTGAGTTCTATACTCCTCATGAGGTTTCTTTACTGATGTCAGAAATTGTGGCTTATCATCTTAAAGACCGTTCTCAAATAGAAATTTATGACCCGACAAGCGGTTCAGGTTCTCTTCTTATCAATATCGGTAAGTCGGTGGCTCGTCATATCCAGCAAGATAACTGTATTAAGTATTATGCACAAGAATTAAAGCAGAATACTTTCAACCTCACTCGTATGAATCTCGTTATGAGAGGCATCGTACCAGATAACATCATAGCAAGAAATGGTGACACATTGAAGGATGATTGGCCTTATTTTGACGAGAATGACAAGGAAAATACTTATCACCCTCTGCATGTAGATGCAGTGGTTAGCAATCCGCCATATTCTCAGAGTTGGACTCCTCCACGTAAATCGAAGAATGGAGATTTGGGAGAGGTTGACCCACGATTTGACGATTACGGCATTGCGCCTAAAGGTAAGGCAGACTATGCTTTCTTACTTCATGACCTATATCATTTGAAGACCGATGGCATAATGACCATCGTCTTGCCTCATGGTGTGCTTTTCCGTGGAGATGCTGGTGATGGAACAGAAAGTAGCGTAGGTGATGGCTCTGAAGGAAGTATTCGCAGACAGTTGATTGAAAATGACAACATAGAGGCTATCATCGGTTTACCTGCTGACATCTTCTTTGGTACGGGTATTCCTACTATAGTCATGGTGCTACGCAAGTCTCGTACAACAAGTGATGTACTTATCGTAGATGCCTCTAAGGGATTTAAAAAGGAAGGAAAGAAGAACAAGTTGCGTGCTTCTGACATTAAGCGTATAGTGGATACCTATATTTCTAAGAGGGAAGAACCAAAGTTCTCCCGATTGGTAACTAAAGAAGAGATTCGTGCTAATGGTTATAACCTCAACATTCCTCGATATGTCAATTCTTCGGATGATGCAGAAACATGGGATTTATATGCAACGATGTTTGGTGGTGTACCAAAGGTGGAACTTTCTGCAATGGATAGATATTGGGATGCTTTTGCGGGATTGAAAAATTCTCTTTTCAAGCAGACAGATACTCCACAAACCGAATTTAAGGTGACAGATATTCAAAAGACAGTGGAGAATCATCCTTCTGTAGTTGGTTTCAAGAACATGTTCTCTGAAAAGTTTGGTGGCTTTAGCGAAATGTTGCATCATCGTTTGCTCGACAATTTGCAGTCTCTGAATATTGCCGCAGAAGAGGATGCGATTACTTCATATATATTTAATCAGCTCGAGCAAATGCCACTTGTTGACCGCTTTGAGGCTTACCAATTGTTTGCAGATAAATGGCAGACAATTTCGCAGGATTTGGAAATCATTCAATCGGAAGGATTTGAGGCTACTCGCATGGTAGATGCCAACTGGGTTATCAAAAAGAAGGATGATAAGGAATATGAGGTACAAGATGGCTGGATTGGTCATGTACTACCCTTTGAACTTGTACAGACTACTTATTTGAAATCAGAATGGCAAGCTCTTCACGATAAGGAAGGACGCCTAGAAATGGCTGCTTCCGAGACAGAGGAAGCATTGGGAGAATTAGCTGATGATGAGCGTGATGGTATTACCAATGATGATGGGGTACTTGATAGGAAAGCTCTTGAAGGAAAACTTTCTGAAGCTTTGGAAGAAGTGGAAACTCCTGAGATTTCTTCACTCAATGAATACCTCCTACTTTCAAAAAAGAAAGATAAGTTGGCTTTTATTGCTGCCCATGATAAGATAAGCTGGGAAAACGTAACTGCTGGTAAGGATGGCACATACGGCAAGGCTGCTACTAATGCGCTTATTGGTCATTATCGTGCAAACTTTGATTTTCCAGAAAACTCTTATGAAGCACATCTGATAAGGATTAGTCATCTGATGAATGAGACTAAGACTTTGAAGACTGAGATTAAACTTGCTGCCGTAGCTTTGCATGAGCATACTAAGCTAACGATAGAGCAAGAATTATCCGATGAAGATGTGATGAAGTTACTATCCATCAAATGGATAGAGGGTCTTTGTGCCCATTTGGCAACATTGCCTCAGTCTATCATAGATGACTTTATTGGCAAACTTATGGCTTTGCAGAAGAAGTATGCAACAACGCTTGTGGACTTGGAACATGACATTCACGATGCTTCCATACAGCTTGCTGATATGATAGATGAGTTGACGGGCAACGAGTTTGATATGGCTGCTTTGCAGGAATTTAAGAAAGTTTTGGTAAATGTATAAGGAGGAATAGATATGAATAAAATGAAGAAAGTTCCAAAGATTAGATTCGAAGAATTTGCGGAGGATTGGGAGAATACGGATGCTTCGATAATATTCAAGACGTATTTTGATAAGAACCATCCTGATTTACCTGTTCTTTCTGCATCGCAGGAATATGGGATGATAATCAGAGAAGATGTAGGATTTAAAGTGCAACACAATAAGGAAAATGAGGCTGGTTACAAGAGAGTTCTTCCTGGACAGTTTGTAATACATCTTCGTTCTTTTCAAGGTGGCTTTGCTCATTCTGATGTTGAGGGGATTACTTCACCTGCATACACTATTATAGAGTTTCGTGATAAAAGTCAACAAGACGATATTTTTTGGAAATATGTTCTAACGTCAAAGGAATTTATAAAACGACTTGAAACGGTTACTTATGGTATCCGTGATGGGCGAAGCATTAGCTTTGAAGATTTTTCAGAACTTGGCTTTAACGTACCAGATATAAAGGAACAGCGTAAAATAGGAAAGACCTTGACCGTTATAGATACCCTTATTCGCAAATTAGAACAGAAGTTAGAGAAGTTGCGCAATATCAAGCAATCACTTCTTAATCAGATATTTGTAAATGTTAATAGGGGGGGGTACGCTCCGCTAATTAGATTTAATGGATATAATAATAAGTGGATAATGTTGACGTTGAATGATATATCAGAAAGAATAACAAGGAAGAATACTAATAATGAATCTTCTTTGCCTCTAACTGTCTCTGCTCAATATGGATTGATAAATCAAAATGATTTTTTCGATAGTCGTATAGCGAGTAAAGACGTGTCTGGATATTATTTGATAAAAAATGGGGAGTTTGCTTACAACAAAAGTTCTTCAGATGGTTATCCTTTTGGCGCAGTTAAAAGATTAGACAGATATAAAATGGGAGTTCTTTCCACATTATATATAATTTTTGCATTGAATAAAGATAAAATAGATAGCGATTTTTTGTCTATTTTCTTCGAAACGGATAAATGGTATGAACATATAAGTCAACGTGCTGCAGAAGGTGCAAGAAATCATGGTTTGTTGAATATATCATCCGAAGACTTTTTAGACTTGAAAATTTTAACTCCAAAGTCTAAAAATGAACAAAACCTAATCGCTGGGTATGTGTCGGCATTAGATAGATTGGTAGAGGGAACTTCCTCTAAACTTACCAAACTCCGCACAATGAAGCAATCTTTGCTTCAAAAAATGTTTGTATAACAAGTAAATATAAAACGATATGGGATTCGACTATGAACCAGAATTTGAGGATGCCCTCATCAAATTGTTAAAAAATAACGGGTGGTCTGGCAAGATGCTTAACTATCCTACAGAGGAACAGCTCATTAAGAATTGGGCTGACATCCTTTTTAATAACAATAAGGGAATAGACCGCTTGAATGGTCAGCCTTTGACAAAAGGAGAAATGCAGCAACTTCTTGATAAAGTAAAGGAGTTGCGTACTCCCCTTGCGCTCAATGGTTTCATTAATGGCAAGTCGGTGACCATCACTCGTGATAATCCAGCCGACAAATTACATTTTGGTAAGGATGTATCACTAACTATCTATAACCGTTTGGAAATAGCAAGCGGTAAAAGTTTTTATCAGATAGCTCGCCAACCAAAGTTTGAACATCATTCTTATATTTTGTCAAAACGTAGGGGTGATTTGGTCTTACTCATCAATGGTATGCCTGTTATACATATTGAGTTGAAAAGCAGCAAGGTTCCAGCTATGCATGCTGTTAATCAAATTACAGATAAATATATTCCAGAAGGAGTATTTACAGACAGCATTTTCTCATTGGTTCAAATATTTGTGGCTATGAATCCTGAGGAGATGATGTATTTTGCCAATCCTGGCATTGATATTAAATTTAACAAAGCCTTTTGTTTTCATTGGGCTGATGCTAATAATAACCCGATAAATGATTGGCAACAAATAGCATCTACATTCCTCTCTATACCGATGGCACATATGCTCATTGGGTTTTATACTGTTGCCGACCAAGCAGATGGTATATTAAAAGTATTGCGAAGCTATCAATATTATGCTGCCAGTAAGATTAGTTCCATTGTTGCAAAATGGGATTGGAAGAGTACGGAGCAGAAAGGTGGCTATATCTGGCATACGACAGGTAGCGGAAAGACTATGACCAGTTTTAAATCTGCTCAGTTGATTGCACAATCGGGGGATGCAGATAAAGTTGTGTTTCTTGTCGATAGAATAGAACTTGGAACACAGTCCTTGGATGAATACCGTTCTTTTGCTGATTCCGTGGATGATGTACAGGCAACTGAAGACACGGATGATTTAATAGGTAAATTATATGACGATACTCCAAGAAAAAATCTTCTCATAGTGACTTCCATACAGAAAATGAGCAAGGTGAATACCGAGGAGTTCCCCAAGAAAAAAAACGAGATTGAGAAGATTGTATCCAAGCGAGTGGTGTTTATCATAGACGAATGCCATCGTTCTACTTTTGGTGACATGCTAATCGACATTAAGCGAACTTTTCCTCATGCGGTATTCTTTGGTTTTACGGGTACTCCAATCAATGATGAAAATCAAAAGAAATCGAATACCACGCAAACGATCTTTGGGGAAAGATTGCATACGTATTCCATTGCTAATGGTATCATAGACAAGAATGTGTTAGGTTTTGACCCATATATGTGTCCTACATATAAGGATAAGGCTTTGCGTCGTTGTGTGGCTTTGGAAAAAGCAAAAGCACAGACGGATGAGGAAGCTATGTCTGATGAGACTAAAAAGAAAGTATATCAGCACTATATGAATCCAAGCAAGGTGTCTATGGCAGGAAAGACACTACCAAATGGTTCATATATAAAAGGTATAGAGGATTTCATACCTTCTTCACAATATAACTGTAAAAAACATCATCTGAAAGTTGTGGAAGATATTAAGGAAAATTGGATCACGCTCAGTTTGAACAATAAGTTCCATGCCTTGCTTGCTACGGACAGCATTCCAGAAGCTATAGCTTATTATAGATTGTTGCGCAAGAAAATGCCAGCTTTGAAAGTGACGGCGCTTTTTGATCCAAACATTGACAACACAGGTGGTCAACAGTTTAAGGAAGAGGGACTTATTGAGGTGTTAGAAGGCTACAAAGAGCAGTTTGGCAAAGAATTTACGATGTCAACTCATGCAGCTTTCAAGAAAGATGTAGCTTTGCGTCTTGCCCATAAAAAGCCTTATAATGGAAAGGATTTTACGGAGGACAAGCAAATCAATCTTCTCATAGTGGTGAATCAGATGCTAACAGGCTTTGATTCCAAATGGATTAATACGCTCTATGTGGATAAGTTGATGGAGTATGAAAATATTATCCAAGCTTTTAGCCGTACAAACCGCTTGTTTGGACCAGACAAACCATTTGGAGTGATACGCTATTATCGTTATCCACATACAATGAAATGTCACATAGATAAGGCTGTAGCAATGTATTCAGACAACAAACCTCTGAAACTCTTTGCTGATCCATTGACCCATAACTTGCATCAAATGAATAGCATCTATGAAGAAATAGAATATTTGTTTGTTCATGCTGGTGTTAAGAACTTCGAGAAGTTACCAGAATTGGAAGCAGAAAGGAAACGTTTCGTAAAACTTTTCAACCTGTTTAATAAGCATTTTGAGGCAGCTCGCATACAAGGCTTTGTTTGGGAGAAAAATCATTATCATCTAAAACAACCACAAGGCAACTATGCGGATATTGATATGTTGATAAATGAAGAAACTTACAATGTGTTGCTAAAGCGATACCAAGAGTTGTTGCCTTCAGGTGTAGGAGGTGGTGGCGTGGAAGAACCACCATACGACATTGAGACTTATCTTACAGAAATAGATACAGGTCAGATAGATGCAGACTATATAAATGAGCGTTTTGATGTTTATCTGAAGTTAATTAACAAGGGAAATGCTTCTGAAGAGGAACGACAGATGGTAATGCAGGAACTCCACAAGTCATTTGCTCTGTTATCTCAAGAAGAGCAAAAGTATGCCAACATCTTCTTGCATGACGTAGAAAGTGGTGATGCTGTTCTTGACACTGGTAAGAGATTTTATGACTATGTCGTGGAGTATATGAACCAGGCTAAGAATACGAAACTTCACCAAGTGGCAGAACTCTTTGGTATCAACGAACTGTTACTAAAAGAAATCATGTCTTCAGCCGTTACAGCAGACAACTTGAACTCGTATAATCGTTTTTCAAAGTTAACTGCAACTATAGACAAGGCTAAGGCAAAACAATTCTTTGAAATGACAGAAGGTGCAAAACTGCTTCCATTTAAGGTAAAACCAAAAGCGGAATTATTTTTGCAAGATTTTATATTAAGCAATGGCAACATGGATATTCCAGAGTTTGGCCGCAAGTTGACAGACATAAATGATGATATCCATATCGTGGAGTTTGCTAACACTTTAATGACGATGCATAATGGCATATCTGTACTTCTTTTGGAAAAAGAATGTATAGAGAGGTTCGGAGAAGAATATTCAGCAATGTCTGTATCTGATTGGTTCAAGGTGATATATTCCTATGTGAAAGCCAAGACACATAAATATGATTTGAAACAGGACGATATTGTTTATTGGAATGTTGCAGAAGATAAAACGAAATGAACAAAATAAATAACATATACGAAATTCTTTCTGGAGGTGAGCGTGTCACCTTAGAATGTAAAAAAGCTACCAAAGGTGTGCCAACTTCGCTTTGGGACACTTATTCAGCTTTCGCTAACACTTATGGCGGAATCATTCTCTTGGGTGTAGTAGAACACATGAACGAACAAGACAATGCCGAACGTTTTGAAATAGTTGGTGTTGAGGATGCCGACAAGATTCGCAAGGACTTGTGGAATACTGTCAATAGTAGAGAAAAAGTCAATATCAATCTCCTATATGATGATGATATTCAGACTATAGATATTAGCGGCAGAAAAGTTATTGCTATTAATGTGCCTCGTGCAGACTATACAGTTCGCCCTATATATATCAACAACAACCTGTCAAGAGGTACTTTCAAACGCAATCATGAAGGAGACTATCATTGTACAGAACAAGAACTAAAGATGATGCTTCGTGATGCCAATGAAGCTGGCAATGATGGTTTGTTGTTGGAATACTATACGATGGATGATATTGATATTCCAACCTTGGAGCGATTTCGCCAAATGTTTCAGAATTTACATCCTGAACACCAATGGAACTCGTCTGAACATAAGGAGTTCTTGATAAACTTTGGTGGTTATGCGAAAGATCGTAGAACAGGAAAAGAGGGATTGACTATGGCTGGACTTTTGATGTTTGGAAAGGGACTTCCCATTCGTGAGCGTTTTGACAATCTGCGTATGGATTATATCGACAAGTCTAATCTGATTGGAGACCAACGTTATAGTGACCGCTTGACATACGACGGTACGTGGGAAAATAACTTGTTCAACTTCATCCGTATGGTCATTCCGAAACTGACACGTGATTTGCCTCATCCTTTCAGTATGAATGGTGTAATTCGGAGAGACGATACTCTCCAGGCTAAGGCTGTACGTGAAGCTGTTACAAACATGGTTATCCACTCTGATTTCATGGTAAATGGAGTTCTGAAGGTTGAGAAATTTGACGATAGTTTTGTGCTAACCAATCCAGGACTTTTGAAATTACCAATCGAGCAAATTTATAAAGGTGGAGAGTCTAAAGCACGTAATCAGCGCATACAGAACATGTTCCGCATGATAGGCTTTGGCGAAAACCTGGGTTCCGGCTTTCCTCTCATACTAAGTGCTTGGAATGAAAAGCATTGGCTCAAGCCTGAATTATTGGAACAGCCAGATCTTTTACAAGTTAAATTAACTTTGCATATACAAAATGAGCCTGTAAATGAGCCTGTAAATGAGCCTGTAAATGAGCGACAGCAAGCCATTCTTTCTAAAATGAAACAAAATCCATCTATAACAAGAGAGAATTTGGCTAATAAGCTAGACGTTTCGATTGCAACATTAAAAAGAGAGCTTACTTCGTTAAGAAAGAAAGGCTACATTTCACGAAGAGGAAGTGATAAAAATGGGCAATGGATAATACTCAAGAATCAGTAAGATATAATAAATATCCCCCAACCTACTTACTCAAGTGGATTGGGGGATTTTGTTTTTATATAGATCTCAGTAACAACCATACTTGATATGGGATGGGCATCCAAAAGGACTGCTACCCTTTCATATAGGGAGAATTGGCATTTATTCTATCTAAAGCTAATTCTTTCATTACAAGACATTAAATCTCACAGGCTCCTCGCCTGTACGTAATTTGTAGTCTTCATAAAGCATCTTCTGCATCTTGTCAACCATGGCTTTCTTTGTGGCCTTGGCAGATTTCCAACGTCTAAGCGCCTCTTCTCTTGTTAATTTATTCATATCCAATCCTCCATTATTAAATTATGAGCATCCCAAATGTCCGCTCTTTCTAAATTTCATTCTACCAGATAAAGCATTCAAGAACTACTATCGGGAAGAATACGACTGCAAAGATACGGATTATTTTTGAAACTAAAGCATTTTTATCCTAATAAAATGCAGATTAATTTTATTTTAGCAACACGGCTGCAAAGAAACAGATTGACTTTTCCTGATTTCAGTAGACACTTTTTTACTTTATAAACTAGAAAGGTAGACACTATCAATTTCATAAAACTGAAATAGTAGACACTCCTTATTATTTGTTCCTAATTTTATAGACACAAGAAAAAGAATCGTACTATATTTGTAGTTACTACCCTTCCACTTGACTTACCGAACCCAGACTTGCTCTTTTGGTAAAGTGAGGGTGTGTCACAAGTTTATGATTCACCCTCTTCTTGTTGTTGGATGAGATAGGATATGTTGTTAGATGAGATAGGATATGTTGTTGGAAGAGATAGGATATGTTGTTGAGACAGTCAGTTTCTTCGACCGCACAACAGCTGTTGTGCGCTTGCATAACAGCTGATATGCATGCGTTGGTCAACTGTTATGCGCCAACTATTATCCAGACTTATGACACACCCTCACTTTTTCGGATTACTGGCATGTAACATCACCTGACTTTTCCTGATGCACAAAAAAGCACGGTATATTAAACTCCGTGCTCTTTTTTGCTTTTATATTTAATCTTGTCAAAACCTTCACCATACACACCGATAACGGCACTCTGACTGACAAAGGCATGGGGATCAATCTCGCTGATAAGACGGAAGATAGCAGGAGCCTGACGCTGCTTGGCTAACACGAAAAGCATCTTCACATCCTGACCGGAATAAAAACCGCTGGCATTCACCACCGTTACTCCCCTATCAGCATCTACATTGATGCGCTTGCCTATCTCCTCATACTTCTGGGAAATGATAAAGAACTGTACACTTCGTCTTCTGCTGTTTACCACCTGGTCGATGCAGAATGCCTGAACGCAAAGAACTACATAACCATATAACACCTTCTCCCAATCGTGAACCACCAGATAGCTGGAACTGATGATGAAAATGTCGCATATCATAATCACTCTACCTAAGGAAATGTCGCGATACTTGTTGACGATGGCTGCGATGATATCCGTACCACCCGTACTTCCACCAACCGAGAAACCGAGTCCGATTCCGCAGCCACAGAAAACGGCACCCAGGAAAGCAGCCCATAAAGGTTGGTTTTCCAAAAGATGAACATCACCTAAACGGCTGGAGAAGAAAGAGGTCAGGATAGTTACCACTATAACGGCATAAACAGTCTTGACACAGAACTTTGCTCCCAAAATCTTGAACGCACATATTAATAAGGTGGCGTTGACGATAAAATACGGAATTTGCACAGGGCAACCGGTTGCCCAATAGATAATACTGGAGATACCAGGAAGTCCGCTTGCTGTTACATTGGTTGGCAAGAGGAACACGTTCCATCCAATAGCGTAGGATATCATACCTATCGCAATCAAAACATAGTCTTGTACAGACTTCCACAAGGGTCGAGGAGGAGTCATAATTAATTTATAATTTACTACTAATAGTTGATAGTTTATAATTTATAGTTTACAGGGCACTCTTTATAGTTGAAAGCGTGCTCTTTACCAGAATTTCTTCTGCTGCTCTGACCACTCAAAACCTTGGGTAGCCATTTGGGCTTCTAATGCCGCACGGTTCACATTGAAGTGATTACAAATCTCATCGAGTGTTTCAAACTCGTGGTCACGAAGCAGGAAGT
>ERZ772860.1971-NODE-1971-length-12800-cov-3.782111_pt1 | contig 12800 bp, 11 predicted proteins | sample MGYA00511342_ERZ772860 | MGnify/ENA primary metagenome ERZ772860 (study PRJEB29015, sample SAMEA2737665) | human gut metagenome | biome: human gut; feature: human-associated habitat; material: faeces | place: China | collected 2012 ... | reverse complement strand
CGAGATTTTAAAAATGCACAAACTACTATTCTCCCTGCTGTGGGCCTTCTGTTCGTTTCTCTGCGTGAACGCCCAGACGGCAGAACCCCGCATGACCGTTGTGGCCGACGACGGGACGGAAACCGACGAGACGGCCTACGATGGGTCGGCCCCCATGAAGGCCCGCTTCACGGCCAATGCCACAGAGATTGGCAACTACATGCCTTTCTATGAATGGCGCTTCACGCGGCAAGGCGAGTCGCAGCCTTTCCTGGTGCGCTACGATGAAAACACCGATTATGTCTTCGCGCAGAGCGGCGTTTTCACCGTGGAACTCCTCATCTCTTTCGTGAATGGCAACGACACGGTGGCCTACAATATGAACACGCCGTTCATCATTACCATCAGTGAGTCGAAACTTGAATTTCCCAATGCCTTTACGCCCAACGGCGACGGATATAACGACGTCTTCAAGGCCAAGGAGGGATATAAAAGCATCGTCGATTTCAAGGCTATGGTGTTTAATCGTTGGGGAAAGAAACTCTATGAATGGAGCGACCTCGACGGCGGCTGGGACGGGAAGAGCGGCGGCAAAGATGTGCCCGACGGCGGATATTATCTCGTGGTGAAGGCACGCGGCGCCGACGGGCGTAATTATGACATCAAGAAAGTGATCAACGTGTTGCGCGGATATACGGAAAGTAATTCGGCGGTGACACAATAAAAATATAGAAAGGAATCAGTGGAAAATCAAGGTTTGACCCCAGCGGCAACCCCGGCGACCGATTTGGCCAGGGAGCGCGTTGAAGAGGGGGAAATCAATATATATGGTGCACGGGTGCACAATCTGAAGAATGTTGACGTGACGTTGCCTCGCAACAGTTTGAGCGTCATCACGGGATTGAGCGGCTCCGGCAAGAGTTCGTTGGCTTTCGACACACTGTATGCCGAAGGCCAGCGCCGCTATATCGAGACCTTCTCGGCCTACGCACGCAACTTCATGGACAACATCGAGCGTCCTGACGTTGACAAAATCAGCGGTCTGAGCCCCGTCATCAGTATCGAACAGAAAACCACCAGCAAGAATCCGCGCTCAACGGTTGGCACTGTCACGGAAATCTACGACTTCCTGCGTTTGCTCTATGCGCGGGCCGGCGTGGCATATAGTTATGTCAGCGGGCAGAAGATGGTGAAGTATTCCGAGGAGCAGATCATCGACCTCATGTTTAAAGCCTATGAGGGCCACAAGATATATATTCTGGCACCGCTGGTCAGAAACCGTAAAGGACACTATCGCGAACTCTTCGAGACGGTGCGCCGCAAGGGGTTCCTCACGGTGCGCGTTGACGGGGAAATCCTCGACGTGATGCCAGGCATGAAGGTGAATCGCTATCAGAACCACAACATTGAAGTGGTGATTGATAAACTCGTCTTGGCGGAGAAAGACCTCGAGCGCATCAGAAAAAGCGTGTCGCTGGCCATGATGCAGGGCGACGGCATGATGATGGTGGCCGACCAAACGGCCGCCGACCGCCGGAGTGTGGGCATGCAAAAGCTGAAACCCAACGACGAGGAGGTGCGTTTCTTCTCCAAAAAACTGATGGACCCGGAGAGCGGCACGTCGTACCGCGAGCCAGCACCGCATAATTTCTCGTTCAACTCCGCGCAGGGCGCTTGTCCGAAATGCCGCGGACTCGGCACCGTGACGGTCATCGACAAGGAGAAGGTGCTCGATGGAGAACTCAGTGTGAAGAAGGGCGGCATCATTCCTTTGGGAAAATACAAGAACGCTCTGATTTTCTGGGAAATCGCCGCCATCTTGAACAACTATGAAGACTGCTCCCTCGACACGCCCGTCAAGGAATTGCCAGAGGAAGCCGTTGACGAGATATTCAATGGTGTGCCAGAACGTCTGCGTGTGCCGGCAGCCATCGCCCACACCACAGACGACCTCTATGTGGAGTTTAACGGCTTGGCCGACTATATCCTCCACATGGCCGATGCCGACATGTCGGCAGCCTCGCGGCGCTGGGCGGAACAATTCTCCTATGAAACCACCTGCCCACATTGCCACGGTGCGCGTCTCAATAAAGAAGCCCTGTCGTTTCTCTTCGCTGGCAAGAATATTTACGAACTTGCCTCGATGGAGATGGGAGCGCTCTATGAATGGCTCGACGGGGTGGAGGAACGCGTTGACAGTCGTTCGCGAGCCATCGCCTCTGAAATCCTGAAGGAAATCCGCACCCGCCTCAAGTTCCTGCTTGACGTTGGGCTTGAATATTTGTCGCTCTCGCGTTCCACCATGACCCTCTCGGGCGGCGAGAGCCAGCGCATTCGTCTTGCCACGCAAATCGGTTCGCAGCTCGTCAATGTGCTTTACATCCTCGACGAGCCGAGCATCGGGCTTCATCAGCGCGACAACGTGCGTCTCATTAATTCGCTGAAGGCCTTGCGCGACATCGGCAACACGGTGGTGGTCGTGGAGCACGACAAAGACATGATGCTGGCCGCCGACTATGTGGTGGATATGGGGCCGAAAGCCGGGCGGCTTGGCGGCGAGGTGGTGTTTGAAGGCACTCCCAAGCAGATGCTCGAGAGCCATACGCTCACGGCGCAGTATCTCAATGGCGAAACGGCCATTGAGGTGCCAGCCGAGCGCAGAAAGGGCAATGGCCACCAGCTCACGCTCGTCGGCGCGAAGGGCAACAATTTGAAGAATGTCACGGTGAGCCTGCCGCTCGGCACTTTCGTGTGTGTCACTGGTGTGTCGGGCAGCGGAAAGTCTACGCTCATCAACGATACGCTTCTGCCCATCCTTTCTCAGAAGTTCTATCGCTCGCTGCGGGCGCCGCTTGAATATGAAAAACTGCGCGGACTGAGCCAGCTCGACAAGGTGGTCTCCGTTGACCAAAGTCCCATCGGACGCACGCCGCGCTCCAATCCAGCGACCTATACGGGCGTGTTTACCGACATCCGCGAACTCTTCGTTGAACTGCCAGAAAGCAAGATGCGCGGATATAAGCCCGGACGCTTCTCCTTCAACGTGAAGGGCGGACGCTGCGAGGCGTGTCGCGGCAGCGGCTACAAGACCATCGAGATGAATTTCCTTCCCGACGTGTTGGTGCCTTGCGAGGCTTGCCAGGGCAAACGCTACAACCACGAGACACTGGAGGTGCGCTTCAAGGGAAAGAGCATCGGCGATGTGCTCGACATGACCATCAATCAGGCTGTGGTGTTTTTTGCCAATGTGCCGTCCATACTCAATAAAATCAAAGTGTTGCAGGAAGTGGGACTGGGATATATCAAGCTCGGACAGTCGTCGACCACCCTTTCTGGCGGCGAGAGCCAGCGCGTGAAGCTCGCCACGGAACTCTCCAAGCGAGACACGGGGCGCACGCTCTACATTCTCGACGAACCTACCACGGGACTGCATTTTGAAGATATACGCGTGCTCATCAACGTCTTGAACCGCCTGGTGGAGAAAGGAAACACCGTGGTGGTCATCGAGCATAACCTCGATGTCATCAAGGTGGCCGACTATCTCATCGACATGGGACCGGAAGGCGGCAAGGGCGGCGGACAGGTCGTGGCGACAGGTACGCCCGAAGAGGTGGCGGAGAATGGGGTGGGGCACACGGCGCCTTTCCTGGCTGAAGAACTCCGCCTCTCGAAAGTGTTGCAGGAAAAGCACAGGCAGGCGCAAGCAGGTCATCAAAAATAGAATTTTGTATGGCAAAAAAACACGTGGATGGTGGTAAAAAGCCTTGGTTCAGAGAGGTTTTGTTTGCCAAATGAAAGAAAATTCGTAACTTTGCGTGCATTTGTATAAAAATTCAAATTAAAGAACGGGCTGAGGCATTACTCGCTTGTTAATCCTGTAGAAAAATAATCACAATAAATAATCTACAAAACAATGTTTGAAGGACAACCCAAAGGGCTTTACGCCCTCGCCCTCGCCAACACCGGTGAGCGCTTTGGCTACTACACCATGTTAGCCATCTTCACGCTTTTCATGCAGGCCAAGTTTGGCTGGACGGAAAGTACGGCAGGAACCGTTAACGCCGTGTTCCTCGCTGCAGTTTATTTCATGCCGCTTCTCGGTGGTATCGTAGCCGACAAAATCGGTTATGGCAAGTGTGTCACCATCGGTTTCATCACCATGTTCCTCGGCTACCTCGGCCTCGCCGTTCCGACGGCCAACGATATGAACGGCCAGATCGCCATGTTCGCTGGTTTGGCTTGCGTTTCAATCGGTACTGGTTTCTTCAAAGGCAACTTGCAGGTGCTCGTTGGTAACCTCTACGACGACCCGAAATATTCTGCCCGTCGTGACGATGCCTTCAGCCTCTTCTATATGGCCATCAACATTGGTTCGATGTTTGCGCCATCAATGGCTAAATGGATTACCAACTGGCATCTCTCAAAATACGACATGGTTTACGATGCAGCCAACCATTCGCCCGAATATCTTCAGGCACTCTACGAAGGCTACGGCCTCTGCTTCGGTGTGGCTTGCGCTTCCGTAGTTCTCTCTGCCGTCATCTACTATTGCACCCGCAAATTGTATAAGCACGCTGACGTTACTGCCAAGCAGGCAAAGGAAACGTCTGCTCCTGTTGAAGAACTTACGCCGAAGCAGACCAAAGACCGCATCACGGCCCTCTTGCTCGTGTTTGCTGTAGTCATCTTCTTCTGGATGGCCTTCCACCAGAATGGTTCGGCTCTGACTTTCTTCGCCAAGAAATACACTGACCTGAAGGTCGTTGGCGGCATGCGCTTCTGGTTTAACATCTTCAGCTTGGCCCTCATCGCCGTTGCCGTTTACACTGGTTTCGCCACCTTCCAGGCCAAGACAGCCAAGGTTAAGGCCATTTGCGGTGTGATCACCGTTGCCTTGATTGGTGGTGCTTACGCCATCTTCTGCGGTATGGACAATCCGACCTTCGCCCAGCCGTCAGACTTCCAGCAGTTCAACCCATTCTTCGTGGTTGCCCTCACGCCGTTCAGCATGCTCTTCTTCGGCTATTTGGCCAAGAAAGGCAAGGAAGTCAGCGCCCCGACGCGTATCGGTTTGGGTATGTTCGTGGCCGCTCTCGGTTTCGGTGTCATCCTCCTTTCTTCATTCGGTTTGACTTCTCCGATGGACTTGGGTCAGGACGCCACGCAGAGCGTTCTTTCGCCAAACTGGTTGATCTCAACCTATTTCACCCTGACCATTGCCGAGTTGTTGCTCTCTCCGATGGGTATCTCCTTCGTGTCGAAAGTGGCTCCTCCGAAGTATAAGGGTTTGATGATGGGCGGATGGTTCGTGGCTACGGCCATCGGTAACTACCTCAGCTCAATTCCGTCACAGCTTTGGGACAAGATACCTTTGGTTTACAACTGGGCCATCCTCATCGGCCTCTGTTTGATCAGTGCCATCGTGATGTTTGCCCTCTTGAAGAAGCTCAAGGCCATGACGGCGTAATTCCGTAGACCAATAAGTGATGGCGGAAAAATTGCCATTGCTAAGTACTTATATATAAGGAAAAGGTGTCCAAGAATTTGGACACCTTTTTCGTGCATTGTGGCAGGCGAGAGACGGATGTTTGCAGACACGCAGGCAATCGGAGCGACTCGCCGCTCAACAGTAATCATTGATTTTTTCATGAGAATAACAGACAGGAGCAAAGCGCTTTTGGCGCAGATTAGTCAGGGCAGGAAAATGACGCGGCGTGACAAACTTGAACTCGCCGCATGGTTGAGCGTTCCCGCTGTGGTGGCCCAGTTCTCTTCCATCGTCATGCAGTATATCGATGCCTCAATGGTCGGAAGTCTCGGCGCTGAGGCTTCTGCCTCCATCGGATTGGTGACGACAACGACATGGCTCTTCGGCGGCTTGTGTTCCGCTTGTTCAACGGGGTTCTCAGTGCAGGTGGCCCATAAAATCGGTGCCAACGACCTGTCGGCGGCCCGCAGCATCTTGCGCCAGGCCTTCACCACTGCTTTCCTTTTCAGCATCATGCTCGCAGTTATCGGCCTCTCCATCTGCCGCCATCTCCCCTTGTGGCTGGGTGGCGACGCCTCCATCGTGGGCGATGCCTCCCTCTATTTCGGCATCTTCTCCTTGTCCCTCCCCATGTTGCAATTAAACTTCGTGGCGGGCGGCATGCTCCGTTGCAGCGGCAATATGCACGTGCCGAGCATGATGGGCGTGGCGATGTGTATGCTCGATGTCCTTTTCAATTTCCTTTTTATATTCCCGACGCACCATTTCGCGGTGGCAGGCGTGCACATCACCATCCCCGGTGCCAACCTCGGCGTGGCCGGTGCCGCCCTCGGCACCGTTGCCGCCATAGCCGTCATCGCCTTGGCGCAGACCTGGTATTTGTGTAACCGTTCGTCGTTGCTCCGCATCGCAGGGGAGAAAGGCAGGTTCCGTCCACAACGCAGCATCCTGCGTTGGGCCTTGAAAATCGGTTTTCCCATGGGCATGGAGCACGTCGTGTTGTGTGGTGCACAAATAATGACCACCGTCATCGTTGCGCCCTTAGGCGTCTTTGCCATTGCCGCCAACTCCTTTGCCATCACGGCTGAGAGCCTCTGCTATATGCCCGGTTTAGGAATCTCAGAAGCCGCCACAACCCTTGTTGGTCAGAGCATTGGCGCGGCGCGTAAGACCTTGGCCCGCAGCTTTGCCTATATCACGGTTGGTATGGGCATGCTCGTCATGGCATTGATGGGCATACTCATGTATGTCTTCGCCCCAGAATTTATCGGTTTCATGAGCCCAGTTGAAGAAATCCGACAGTTAGGCACCGCCGCCTTACGCATAGAAGCCTTTGCCGAACCCATGTTTGCCGCCTCCATCGTTGCCTATGGTGTATTCGTCGGTGCCGCCAACACCGTGGTGCCATGTATCATGAACGTGTTCAGCATCTGGGCCGTTCGCCTGACGCTCGCCGCGGCCTTAGCCCCCTCGCTCGGCCTTCAAGGCGTCTGGACCGCCATGTGCATCGAACTCTGTTTCCGCGGCACCATCTTCCTGCTGCGCCTCTTCCGCGGGCGATGGCTTAAATAGAAGACTGAAATAAAGAGCCGGAAATAAAGGGCCAGAATAAAGGGCCGGAAATAAAAGACTGAAATAAAAGGCTGAAATAAAAGGTGTCCCACTGCCATCGTCTCCGCCATTCTTTGCTTGCCCCTTCCCTACGTCATTTATCAATAAGTTTTTCCACAATTATTTGCCCCATCCAGAAAAAATCATTATTTTTGCACACAAATAAATATGTTTACCTAACGGTAAAGCATCGGACTTGTAGCTCAGTTGGTTAGAGCAACAGACTCATAATCTGGAGGTCCCTGGTTCAAGCCCAGGCTGGTCCACATTAGAAATCAAGCAGTTACGACAAAATCGTAGCTGCTTTTTCTTTTTATCGGAAAACAATGGGAAAACACATTGATTTTGAAAACTCCTTGATTTTTCAATATACTTGGCATCATATAATTCCAAGTAAAGCATGTAAACAAGGTTTCTCTGAATATCAGAACAACGTAGGAAAACAACGATTCCACAAAATTACATAAGCCATAAGACTTCATTTTCGGGTTTTATGGCTTCTTTGTTTTTATGTCATTACACACCTTGAATACATTCTTTTTTTCTTCATAAAAACATGCTTTTCCGTTAACGACTGCTAAAAAACCATACATAAAAAACTCTCTCAGTTTTTGGCGAATAGCACCTGTAATGTTCCTTTACACCAAACGAACTACCTTTGCCCACGGATTTCCAATCACGGAATTTCAAAGATGGTTCATGAGCCAACAACAGATGTGTAATCGGGATGTCAGGAAGTACAACTGTCGGACCACAAAGCAAGAATTGTATGACAAGACTCGTTACAATAGAACAATTGTTAGAGAAGCCTGTCTGCATGATGTCGGGAGAAGAATTTGTCTTGCTCCTCCAAAATGCAGAGAAAGGAACGGCAAAGGTACCTGCCGAGGTGGTGCCAGAGAAACATTATGAGCATGGTATCGCTGGAATAGCCAAAATATTTGGTTGTAGTATTCCTACTGCCAACAGAATCAAGAAAAGCGGTGTTATAGACCCTGCCATCACTCAGGTCGCTCGCAAGATTGTGGTTGATGTAGAACTGGCTTTGGAACTTGCCAAGAAAGCAGGTGGCTTTGCATCTATCAGAAAGTAGAGTAGTATGGAAGAAGACTGGAAAGACAACCTATCCATTGATGCTAAGGGGAACGCATTGAAGACCATTAGCAATCTTAGGATGATTTTCACGCATGATGAGAATCTCCGTCAGATTCGCTTTGACACCTTCTGCCAAGACGACATTTCCTTTTCTCCATTGTTCTGCAATGTCAATGGAAACAAGGTGGATGAAGAATCCGTAGGAAAGATTCAAGACTACTTGGAACAAAACTATGACTTGCGCCTTACTCAGAACAAGGTGTTCGAGATATTGAAGACCACAGCTTCTGAACGCAATTTCAACCCAGTTCAAGATTATATCCGCAAAGAGGAATGGGACGGCACACCTCGCATAGAGGCTGCCATCATCGACTATCTCGGTGCAGAAGACACTCCGCTCATCAGAGAACAGACCAAATTGTGGTTTGTGGCGGCTGTTGCTCGTGCCTTTGAGCCTGGTTGCAAGTTCGACAATGTGCTCACCTTGCCAGGACCACAAGGTATTGGCAAGAGTACTTTCTTCAAAGTCATAGGTGACAGATGGTTCAACGACTCTTTCTCGTTTGCAAGTGGCGACAAGGAAAAGGTGGAAACCATCACGAATGGCTGGATAATCGAAATCAGCGAACTGAACGGCATGAAGCGAGCCAACGATGCAGAAGCGGCAAAGGCTTTTCTAAGTCGTCGCAGTGATTGTATGCGCCCTGCCTATGGTCGCAAGCCAATAGAGTATCTGCGCCACAATGTATTTGCAGCCACCACTAACGAGACCAACTTTCTGCAAGGCGACAATGGAAATCGCCGTTGGTGGATAGTGCCTGTTCAAGGCAATGGTCATGTTTCTGATTGGCTCCATTCCCTACATTCTGTGGTGCATCAACTATGGGCAGAGGCTTACTCCTATTATATAAAAGGTACGAACCTCTATCTAAGTCCAGAATTGGAGGCAGAAGCCAATGAAGTGCAAATGTGTCATTCAAGCATTCTCAACGACCCTATCCTTGATGACATCAGGCTCTATTTGGAACGTCTTGTGCCAAAGGCATACGACACATGGAGCATTCCCATGCGTGCTGCCTACCAAAAAGGTGCATATACCGAAGCAACGCCTAATAGCAAGCCTGAGGTACTGCTAAACATGGTCTGCGCAAGACAGATTATAGAGGAGTTGCCCAACGACCTTGTACGAAGGAATCCTGCCAAGTACACCGCCCAGTACATCAATCGCCTCATGTCGTTGGTGGACGGATGGGAACGCAGTGAGCAGGAGAAGGTCAAAGGGTTGCACCCCTCATACTGTGACAAGACGGGACGGACGAAACATCCATGGATGAGAATAAGTGCTCAACAAAAAGAACAAAAGGGAAAAGAAGAAGATTGGCAGTCAGAACTACCATTCTGACCATCTCCTTTCTTTTGCTTCATGTCCCTTTGTCCCTAATATTTTCCTATAAAGCCTAAAAATAATAGCGTATAGGATAAACAAAGGATTTGTGCCTTTAACCGAGGGACAACTTGGGACATACGTTCGCTTGGCATCGCACTTTACAGCAGCCAAATCACCATCGAGTGATGAAAAAAAGATTTTTCCTATCCCTTTCTTTTCGTCAGCAGTCAATCTTGGCTGATGTGCTATCACCAGAGTCTGTACCTCCGTTAGCCGTAGTTTTTCGGGAGGTCTAAACAAGAAGTACCAGTGTCTGACGGTTTGGCTTCGCCCACCGCTTCCTACTGGCATCCTTGAATGTTCGCTGGCTCACATTGGCTATTCTTTATATCAGATATTCAACTTTCAAAAACGCATTTACAATGACAGAAGACAAAATCATTAGCACGGAGAAAACTTCACGAAAGAGACCTCCAAAGGACAAGCATATTGATGTCCGTTTTACAGACAACGAGTTCAACCATGTTTTGAAGAATGCCCGATTGTCGGGAAGAAGCAAGAGCATATATCTCCATGACATTGCCCTTGGCCACAAGCCTTCCCTACCGATGACCACAGAGCAGCAGGAAGCCTTGAAAGGATTGACTGGCGCAAGAGCGGAACTTGTTTACATACGCAATGCGCTTCATGCCTTGCCACAAGCAGAACGAAAGAAACTCTTCAAAAGAGCGGATTTCATGGAGCGTTGGCTTCAAGGTGTCAACGACATCATCAGGGAATGGAGCAACATCAGAGACCGTTTTATAGACATGATATGATAGCAAAAGCAGCAGCCATTCAGCATGGTCAGGCAATGACCAATTACGCTACAAAGAATAACCGCGCAGACATCGTTAAGACCAACCATCTTAGCGAGAATCTGCCTCCTATGGGTATGTGGGACGAAATGGTTCTGCACCAGTCTATGTTCAAGCAGAAGTATTCCAAGAAGCCTATTGAACTTACATCCATACGCTTTGAGATTTCTCCATCTGAGGAAGAAGCACGAAACTGGACGATGGAAGACTGGCAAAGATGCCTTGATGAGTTCATTCATGAGATAGACCATATCTCCAAGGTGAACCACATTGGCAAGAGAAAAGGCAAGGCTGCCACATCTGTCAAGCCTACCAATATTGCCAATTCCCAGTATTTCGCTGCTCTGCACCATGACTCCAAAAGTGGTATTCCCCATCTGCATCTGGTGGTAAACCGCCTTGACATGGATGGTAACCTCAATGATGTGAAGTTCATCGGTGAGCGTGCAGTGATGGCTGCAAAAGCCGTCAACCTGCGTCATGGTTGGAAAGACGCAATGGATATTCGTGAGGAACGCATTGCGAAGATAACCAATGTTTGTATGGACGTGCTACGCTCCATGCCAGTCTTTGACTGGAATGTCTATGCCAATAGACTGAGGGATAAGGGATATGATATTGAGTTAGTCCGTGACAAAACTGGTCAAGCAAAGGTACATGGCTATCGCTTCACGTTTGGCAGAAGCACCATCAAAGCTTCAGAACTGGGTGTGGGTAGGAACCTCACGGTATCGAAAATAGAAAATACTTTTCGTAGGCTGAGCCCACAGCCAACACCTGTTGCAGTTGGTCAAAGACCTGCTTCATCAATTCCAAGCGCTACCACAATGGACAGCCAAGATGCGGCAGTTTCAAGTGGTCTGTCTCGGACAGTCGATGATGGCAAACTTGTCCTTCCTGCCAGATTGAGGAATATTATTGAAGTCGATGGCGAGCGTTTCAACATAGTCATGCCGAGAACTGCATACGACACAATGAACAGTTGTATCGAAGTCCCTGAGAATGGATCTGCAAGCCACAATGACATTCTGAATGTGGCAATGCTGCTTTTTATGAACTACCTTGATGCTGCCACCTCTATGTCGGAGTCATGTGGTGGCGGTGGTAGTCCTGGCGGTGGTTGGGGGCGTGGCAAGGACGAGGATGAACGTGACTGGGCAAGACGTTGCGCAATGCAAGCCAATTGGCTCTGCAAACCGATAAAGAGAAGTCGTAGAAGATAACATTAAAACACTTATCAGTATGGGAAGAAACAAGAAAGATGCAGCACAGGATGTGCTAACCCTGTACAATCAGATGCAGGAAGACGAGACTATTGAAAGAGACAAAGAGGAAATCCGCACCACCCTCGATGAAATTGCGTCTGCCAAAGAACTCATCTCTTCTGCAATGAAGGAACTTGCAGAAGCCAATCATACAATGGAATCAACGAAAGTCGCTCTTATGGCTGTCCAAAAGAGTACAGAGAATATCGTTGGTGGTATCTGCAATGCCATTGTAAAAGCAGAGCGAAGCGACCTCAAAGTTGGCATCAATGATGAAGGACTTGCCCAATTGAACGAGCGTAATGACACCGCCATTTCAGCCTTCAAACAAGCTCTTGGCGAGCATGAGAAGCGGATAAATGTCCTATTCACTCACCAACAGAAAGAACTAAAGCGCATCCGAAACATTGAAGAAGGTGCTTACTTCAATGGTCGCACCTATGCTTGGATGTTTGGCTTGGCATTTGCCTGTTGGGTAATCATCTTCGTAGAGATTACCATTTGGATATGTATCAAACTGTTTTAGCGAACTCTAAACAACGCCATTATGACAGACAACGAATACTACAGGTCAAGAAAGGCAGCAGCCGATGCCCTTATCTACTGGGCAAAGACTGGCATGAGACGGTTCACCATGCGTGAAGCTGTAAACGACTATCTGGAGGTGAGCGGTGCAAACCGCTCCTCCATCGGTGGCGAAGAGGCCATCCTCGCACACAGAAAAATAGCAGCCAACCGACTGGCGATTGACTACATCTATGCTTTGTCTAAAGAGGAACTCTCCAAGGTGGATAAGGAGTTAGAGGGGATTGTTGGTGATGTGACGAGGCAAAAGAAAAATCTTTCTTGGTAAATCATCATATAAATAGATTCTTCATAATTCAAATTCATCCATAAATTCATCATCAAGTCCTTGCATGAGGGCTTGTTCACATTGAGCAGTGTATGCAGCACCTTTTAATTGCGGTGTCAGTTGTTTATTATACCATTCTTCTTCATATTCAATCAATCCACTTTCATGAATTTTCTTAATGCATTGATCCTTATTATTGTCTCCCCATATATCAATAGTTCGTTAAAATTTGAGATAATGGCTAAGCAGCTTTACGTTGCCAGCC
>ERZ772860.1966-NODE-1966-length-12828-cov-30.376732_pt1 | contig 12828 bp, 5 predicted proteins | sample MGYA00511342_ERZ772860 | MGnify/ENA primary metagenome ERZ772860 (study PRJEB29015, sample SAMEA2737665) | human gut metagenome | biome: human gut; feature: human-associated habitat; material: faeces | place: China | collected 2012 ... | reverse complement strand
CATAAATCAAAAATGAATAGAACATGATTGAACAAGTGTTAACAATGAAACGGACAGCAGCCTTATGCTTGGTGGGAGCTTTCTGCAGCCTGAATGCTCAGGCTCAGAAGATCCAGGTCAAGGGTAATCTTGTTGACGGTACAGGTGAGCCTCTGATAGGTGCCACTGTAAAAGTGAAAGGTAATGCCAGCGTCGGTGCGGTCACCGACTTAGATGGTAATTTCAGCATCAGTGTTCCTTCTGAGAATTCTATCCTCGTATTTACATACGTAGGTATGAAGACCAAGGAAGTAAAGATTGGTACGAAGAGAGAGTTCAAACTTACTCTTGAAGACGACAACGCCATCGGCGAAGTTGTAGTCGTTGGTTATGGTCAGCAGAAGAAGGCTTCTGTCGTAGGTTCCATCACCCAGACTACTGGTGAGGTTTTGGAGCGTGCAGCTGGTGTCAGCGACGTCGGTTCAGCCTTGACAGGTAACCTCCCAGGAGTTGTTACAATCCAAGGCAATGGTATGCCTGGTGAGGAGGAACCTCAGATTATCATCCGTGGTTCTAGTTCATGGAACAATTCCGACCCTCTCGTTCTCGTTGATGGTATTGAACGTCCTCTGAGCAGCGTGGACATCTCTTCTGTGGAGAGCATCTCTGTACTGAAGGATGCTTCTGCTACTGCAGTCTATGGTGTGAAGGGAGCCAATGGTGTCATCTTGGTTACCACCAAGCGTGGTCAGGAAGGCAAGGCTAAGATTGACATTGGTTTCAATGCTACGTTGAAAGCTCCTTCTAAGTTGCCTAATAAGTACGACTCTTATGATGCGTTGATGCTTCGCAACCAAGTGGTAGAACGTGAACTGGGCATTTATCCTGAAGGTGTTTCATATCTTCGTCCTCAGTCTTTTATAGACAACTATCGAAACCAGACTACGCAGGAGCAGCGTGAACGTTATGCCAATGTGGATTGGCAGGATGCACTTTTCAAAAAGTCTGCTATGTCCTATAATGCGAACGTGAACGTGAGTGGTGGTACAAAATTCGTTAAGTACTTCGCTTCTGCTGATTTCGTGCATGAGGGTGACCTCTTCCGTGAGTATGACAATGGTCGTAACTACAACTCTGGCTATGGATACAATCGTATCAATGTTCGTAGTAACTTGGACTTTGCCATCACAAGTAGCACTACTTTGAAGGTAAATGTGGCTGGTAGCAATGGCGTAAGAAAAGCTCCTTGGAGTAACATGAGCAATAGTGAGTGGCAGATTGGTCAGCAGTGGGCTGGTGCTTATAACATCGCCCCAGATGTGTTCTTGCCACAATATTCTGACGGCTCATGGGGATTCTATCCATCTGCTTCCAATGTAAGTAACTCTGCACAGAATCTTGCTATCGGTGGTACAGCACAGGCTACAACCACTCGTATCAATACAGACTTTACCCTTGAGCAGAAATTGGATTTCATAACCAAAGGCTTAAATTTCCGTGGTACTATCTCTTGGGATAATGTTTTTGTTGAGACAGGACGAGGTATCAATGACTTGAATAATGAAGCCCAGACTAAGTATATTGATCCTGAAACAGGTCAGGTTACTTATGGAAAAGAACTTGAAGGAAATAATAAGTTTGATTGGCAGCAAGGTGTGAACTGGTCAACGGAAGGTGGTTCTGTAGATAATAACCAGACTGTTCGCAACCTCTACTATCAGTTGCAGCTCAACTGGGCTCGCAAGTTTGGACAGCATGATGTGTCTGCCATGGGCTTGTTCTCACGTCAGGAGAATGCACGTGGTAGTGTGATGCCAACTTACCGTGAGGACTGGGCATTCCGTGCTACCTATAGCTATGCAGGTCGTTATAACATCGAGTATAATGGCGCCTATAACGGATCAGAAAAGTTCAGCAAGGACAATCGTTTTGCCTTCTTCAATTCAGGTGCTATCGGATGGACCATTACTGAGGAAAACTTCATGAAGTCTCTTCGTGACAAGCACATCATCGATATGTTGAAGTTCCGTGCTTCCTACGGTGAGATTGGTGATGACAACATTGGTGACCCATTTGATTCTAGTCGTCGCTGGTTGTATATGAGTCAATGGGCGTATGGCGGCAAGACTACGATGGATCTCGACCATACAGAGAGCATCTATACATGGTATCGACAGAACACTCTTGGAAATGATAATGTGAAATGGGAAACAGTTAAGAAAACCAACTTCGGTATTGATTATGGTTTCTTGGGAGGCTTGATTACTGGTTCTTTGGATTTCTTCTGTGATCGTCGTAATGACATCTTGATTTTCGGCTCCAACCGTTCCGTTCCTTCTTATTTCGGAACGACAGCACCTACTATTAATAAAGGTAAGGTTCGTACTAGTGGTTACGAGTGGGAATTGAAACTTAATAAGGTGTTTGCTAATGGCTTGCGACTCTGGGGTAATTTCAATATGACCCATGCCAAGAATAAGGTAATTTTGAAGGATGATGCCATCCTTACTCCAAATTATCAAAAGGAGGCAGGATTTGCCATGAATCAGTATCACTCTTATATAGATAAGGGCTTTATCAATAATATTGATGATTTGATTGGTTCTCCGGCGCACGACTCCAATGACAATCATCGTTTGGTTGGTGACTATTACATTGTTGATTTCAATGGTGATGGTGTTGTTGATAGCAAGGACTCGGCTCCTGTAGGTTATAGCAGTAGTCCGCAGAACACCTATAATGCTACTATTGGTTTCGAATGGAAGGGGTTCTCTGCTTTCGCTCAGTTCTATGGAGTAACTAATGTGACCCGTGACGTAGGATTGGGAAGTTTTGGTAATAAGCTTGATAATGTTTATGATATTGGTACTTGGTGGAATAAGAATCAAACCAATGCAGAATGTGTCCTCCCTCGTTGGGGTGCCACTGCTTCAAGTTACTCCGATGGTACACAATATATGTATGATGGCTCTTACATTCGTTTGAAGAATGTCGAGATTGCTTATACCTGGACCAAGGGTTGGATTAAGGCATTAGGCGTAAACTACCTCAAGATTTACTTGAATGGTAATAACCTCTGGCTCTGGACTCGTATGCCTGATGACCGTGAGGCAAACCTCGGTGGTGGTGGCTGGTTGGGAGCATACCCTACGGTTCGCCGCTTCAACTTAGGTGTTAAATTCTCATTGTAATTATTAAAAAAAATATTCAGATGAAAAATAAGATAAAGACATTATTGTTGACGGGATGCGTCTCGCTGGCTCTCGGTACTTCGCTGAGCTCTTGTCAAGACTACTTGGACAAGGAGCCAGACTCAACAGTTTCTGCAGACGATGCCTTTGCCAATTTCCGTAATTTCCAAGGTTTCGTTGAGGAAATATACAACTGTATCCCTGATAAAGAGAAATGTAACTATTGTCCTTCATGGAACTGGGGTGATGATGAAATCTTCAATCCTGAGGCTGATAATAGAATGACCCATCAGGTTGATTTAGGTAACTTCCGTGCATGGGAATCTACTGGTAACTGGTTAAAGCGTGATGGTGCTTCTACTTCCACTAATAAGTTCGACCACGGTATTTGGAACCATGCGTGGTATTGCATCAGAAAATGTAATCTCGGTTTACAGAATATCGACAAGTTTGTGACTGGAAGTGCTGAAGAGAAAAAACTGATAGAGGGTCAGCTCTATTTCTTCCGTGCATGGTGGCATGAGGAAATGATGCAGTATTTTGGTGGTATGCCTTATGTGGATACTTATCTCGATGCCAATGCCGAGCTGAATTTGCCACGCCTTTCTTATCAGGAATGCGCTGATAAAGCGGCAGCAGATTTCCGCAAGGCTGCCGATTTGTTGCCTATTAATTGGGATAAGACTTCTGCAGGTGCTGCCACACAAGGTAAGAATGATCTTCGCATCAATAAGATCATGGCTCTTGGTTATCTTGGTAAAACCTATCTTTGGGCTGCTAGTCCTTTGATGAAGAATGGTGCGCAGACTGGTGCCAGCAAGAATGGCAAGACTTATGATTATGATCAGGAATATGCTAAGAAGGCAGCTGAGGCTTTTGGTGAACTGCTCTCTCTTGTAGAAGCTGGTCAGACACAATATGCATTGGCAGAGTTTAAGTACAAAGACATCTACAATCATGAGAAATCTGATGATGCCAATAGCTGTTTTTCTGATATATTCTATACCAAGAAGCAGAACTGGAAAATGCCTGGATCGGTTGAAGCTATCTTCCGTGGTCCATCTCCTGATTTTAATGGCTCTAACTGGAACACCTCTAAGGTCTTTGGCCCTAAGGTACAGAAAGTAGTTGCTCATGATAATGTCATTCACCAACCTACGGCCAACCTTGTAGAGGCTTATGGAATGGCTAACGGAGAACCAATCTATTTGGTTGAGAATGGTCAGTATGTACTCAATCCAAAGTCTGGTTTCGACCCTAAGCATCCTTTCAAAAATCGTGATCCCCGTTTCTACCACGATATCGTCTTTGATGGTTTTAAGTATTTGAACGGATCACCTGGTCAGTATGCAGATTTACAGTATTGCCAATTATATACGGGTGGTAATATGCGCCCTATAGAAAATGCAAGCCGTACGGGTTATTTCATTCAGAAGTTGGTGCCTCATACTTGTAATGAAGTGGATAAAGATTACGACTGGGGTGCAGCTTTCCACTGCTATTTGCCATATATGCGTCTTGCAGACATATACTTGATGTATGCAGAGGCTTGTGCTGCATTCGGTGGTGCTACTGGCAAGTCTTCAAACTTTGGTAAGACCGCAGAAGATGCAATTAATACACTTCGCGACCGTTGTGGTGCTGGTCATGTTGCTCCAGAATTTGTTGCAGACAACCATAAGTTCATGGACGAGGTCCGTCGTGAGCGTGAGGTAGAACTTTCTTTCGAAGGATTCCGTTTTTGTGACTTGCAGCGTTGGTTGCTTCTGACAGAGGCACCATATAATCAAAAATTCTCACAGGAGTTTGACCGTGTGGAAAGTGCAGACTTCTATAAGAATCATGATCCTAAGGACGCTGAGGTTGCCAATTATCGCAGAGAGTTGATATTGACTCGTAATTTCAATACCAAGCACTATTGGTTCCCATTGCCAATCAAGGAGACTCAGCTCTATCCAGAGTTTAAGCAAAATCCTGGCTGGTAAGGTTTAAAATTATAAATTAGTAATACTAAATGAATAATGATAGTATGAATTCAAGATTCAAATCATATAATTATAAGCTTTTTGTAGCAAGTCTCGTGGCTTTGGCTCCTCTTGGTGCCAATGCCAAGACTGCACAGACAAGCGAATCCGATACAGCCAGTGCCGACAAGGAGATGGTTCAGGTGGCTTACCGAAAGGTAGCCAAGGATGACATCTTGGGCGGTGTGTCTGTAGTCGATGTAGAGAACTTGATGAAGAAGAATTACCATACTTATAGCCTCGACAATATGCAAGGTTATGTAGGTGGTTGGAATGGCAATTCTCTCTGGGGTATGGATGCCGACAACGCTGGTTATCTCGTCTTGGTAGATGGTGTGCCTCGTGAAGCTAATAACGTTCAACCAAGTGAGATTGCACAGATTTCTTTCCTCAAGGGTGCGCAGGCTGTGGTGCTCTATGGTAGCAAGGCTGCCAAGGGTGCTGTAGTCATAACCACCAAGCGTGGTCATAATGACGGCTTGAAGGTCGAGGTGCAGGCTAATGCAGGTTTGAATGTAGCAAAGTCTTATCCTGAGTATCTTAGCAGTGCAGAGTATATGACTCTCTATAACGAGGCTCGTCGTAATGATGGTCTGTCTGAGCTTTATTCTGCTGAGGACATCTATAATCATGGAGCAGGTTTGAACCCTTATCGTTATCCTAATCTCGATTTCTATTCTTCTGATTATCTCAGAAAGATGAACAGCCGTTATGAGGCTACTGCAGAAATCAGCGGTGGTGGTAAGCGAGCTCATTTCTATAGCAATATCAACTATTATCGCCAGGGCGATTATTTCAAGTTTGGTGAGGCTAAGAATAATAATACCCAGCGCTTCAGCGTTCGTGGTAATGTGGATATAGACATTACTGATGATATTAAGGCTTGGGTCAACTCCAGTGCAACCTTCTATGATTCTCATTCTGCAAAGGGTAATTACTGGGAAGCTGCTGCTACTTGGCGTCCTAATTTTCCACAGAATGCAGCTCCTCTTATCTCCACAGATATGATAGCCCCTAATGCTAAGGCTGCTTGGGACTTGATGAGCGTTGCGAAGTTGGTTGATGGCAAATACTTCCTTGCTGGTACTCAGGCAAACTCCTCCAATGTTTTTGCTGATATCTATTCTGCAGGAAGTAGTAAATTTACTAGTCGTCAATTCCAGTTTGATACGGGTGTCAATATCAACTTGCACAAGGTGTTGAAGGGCTTGTCTTTCGAGACTCATTTCGCAGTTGACTATGCCACCTCTTATAATACTTCTTTCGATAATAGCTATGCTGTTTATATCCCAACATGGGCTAACGTTGATGGCAAGGATATGATTGTCGCATTGAAGAAGGAAGGTGAGGATAAAAAGTCTGGCAACCAGAACATCAGCGGAAGTACAGATAACCAGACCATGTTTTTCTCTGGTCAGTTCAACTACAACAATACTTTCAACAAGGTTCACAATCTGTCGGCAATGTTGATAGCTTCTGGCTTCCAGCAGTCGAAGTCTGGACAGTATCATAAGAACTCTAGTGCCAATCTTGCATTCGATGCTTCTTACAATTATGCCCAGAAGTATTACGCAGATTTTGGATTAGCTGCCATTCACTCTGCCCAGTTGGCTCCAGGTCATCGTGAGGCTCTCTCACCATCACTTTCTTTGGGTTGGAGACTCAAGAATGAGTCTTTCTTGAAGAATTCCAAGGTGGTAGATGACATGATGATTAGTGTATCAGGTAGTATTATCAATGAGGATATTGATATAGCAAATGGTGACAATCGCTACTATCTCTATCAGAGTATTTGGACTTCTGATTACGGCTATGGATGGTATGATGGATCTAGCGATAAATACACCTATTCAAAAAGAGGTGAGAACAAAGACCTTGATTTTATCAAGCGCAAAGAGTTGTCTCTGAATTTCAAGACATCCCTGTGGCAGAAATTGGTGACATTGGATGCAAGTTTCTTCATCAATTCGATGGAGGGTTATCTCATCTCTTCGCCAACATTCTATCCATCTCATTTGAATACTGGTTATCCAGCGGCTTCGTTTATGCCTGTACTGAATTACAACAATAATCGTAGAGTAGGATTTGATTTCGCAGCCAACTTCAATAAGAAGGTAGGTGATGTGGATCTCTCACTTGGTGTGACAGGTACCTACTATACAACCAAGGCTACCAAACGAGATGAGAACAACGTAGAGCAGTATCAGAACAGACAAGGAAAGGCACTTGATGGCATTTGGGGTTACAAGAGCGCAGGTCTCTTCCAAAGCGAGGAGGAAATCAAAACTTCTCCAGACCAAAGCTATTTTGGTGGAACAGTTAAACCTGGTGACATCAAGTATGTGGATGTAAATGGTGATAATAAAATTGACCAATACGACCAAGTCTTCTTGGGTAAGGGTGGTTGGTATGGAGCACCATTCACGCTTGGTGTCAATCTTACAGCTAAGTGGAAGAACTTTACCTTCTTCGCTCTTGGTACCGGTAACTTCGGTGCTTGGGGAGTCAAGAATAATTCTTATTGGTGGGTAAAGGGCGATAGCAAATATTCTGCTGTAGTTCGTAACCGATGGACAGAGGAAACCAAAGAGACTGCAACCTATCCTCGTTTGACATCTCTTGATGGTAACAACAACTTCCAGACATCAGACTTCTGGATGTACAAGACGGATGCTTTCCGCTTGGCTAAGGTCCAGATAACTTACGACTTGCCTAGTACTTTGTTCCAAAAGACATGGCTTAAGGGGTTGTCGGCATACGTAAGCGGAGCTAACTTGCTTACCATTTCAGGAGAGCGCGAAGTCTTAGAGATGAACGTTGGGTCTGCGCCTCAGACACGCTATTATAATATAGGTGTAAAGGCAACATTCTAATCATTTTAAAATGTAGAAAGAAATGAAAGTAAAAAATATATTTATATTAGCAGCAATGTCGCTTACCTTGGTTTCTTGCTCAGATCTCTTCGAGCCTGCAGAGGAAAACAACCGTGGCTTGGATGAGATTTACAATGAGCCAACATACGCTCAGGGACTATTGGGATATGGTTATGCGATGCTTCCTTACAATACCAAGAGTGTTACTGATATTGCTACAGATGACGCTGTAAGCAATGACTTGACAAATAGCTTTCTCAAGATGGCTACAGGTTCTTGGACTGCTAATAGCGATCCTATGTCTAAATGGACAAATGGTCGTGCTAGTATCCAATATCTCAATATCTTCCTTCAGGAGGTAGATAAGGTAAACTGGGCAAAGGACGAGAATGCCCGTAAGATGTATTGTGATAGCCGTAAAGGTGAAGCTTATGCTTTGAGAGCTCTCAACTTGTATTATCTTTTGATGAATCATGGTGGATGGACAGCCGATGGCAAACTGCTTGGCGTTCCTAATTTGACAGAACCAGAGACTTCTACTGATGATTTCAACAAGCCACGTAATACATTCCAAGAGTGCTTGGATCAAATCTATAGCGATTTGGACGAGGCTGCCAAGCTTCTCCCTCTTGATTACAATGATTTGACTAATGATAACGATGTTCCTGCCAAGTATAAGGAAATCGGAGTAAAGACCGCAGGAGACTACAACCGTGTGTTTGGTTCCATTATGCGTGGTCGTATCAGCGGTCGTATCGCTGAGGCTATTCGCTCACAGGTATCTTTGCTTGCAGCTAGTCCTGCTTTCTCTGAAGGTACAAACGTGGATTATGCTAAGGCTGCTGACGATGCAGCTACCGTTCTTGACCGTATCAATGGTGTGAATGGATTGTCTGCTACAGGTAATAATTGGTTTATGCAAACCAGGGAAATCGATGCGCTTGGCTCAGGTGCTTGTCCTGCTGAAATTCTTTGGCGTGGCAGTCGTACCAATGGTGCTGATGACTGGGATCTTGGTCTGAACCAAGAGTCTGATAATTTCCCTCCGTCTCTTTATGGTAAGGGTAGAATCAACCCAACTCAGAATCTGGTCGATGCATTCCCTGCTGTAAATGGTTATCCTATCACCGATGATCGTTCAGAGTATGATAAGTCGAATCCTTACAGCAATCGAGATCCTCGTCTTGACCTTTATATCATTCATGATGGTAGTACTTATAAGGGAAAGACCATTCATACAGACATTACGACGGCTAATAACAATGATGGTTTGAATAAGATTTCCAATTCTACTCGTACAGGCTATTACATGAAAAAGCTGTTGCGTGAGGATTGTAATCCTGACCCTAATGCAAAGAATGCTCAGTATCATTATCCTGTGTATATTCGCTATACTGAGATATTCCTCGATTACGCTGAGGCTGCCAACGAGGCTTGGGGACCAAAGGGTAAGGGAACTCACAACTACTCAGCTTACGATGTAATCAAGGCAATCCGTGAGCGTGCCGGAATTGGCGAGTTTGGCGTGGATCCATACTTGGATGAGTGCGCTGGTAGCAAAGAGAAAATGCGTGAGTTGATTCGAAACGAGCGTCGTTTGGAACTTTGTTTTGAAAATAAGCGCTTTAATGACCTTCGCCGTTGGAAAGCTCCTCTAAATGAGGCTGCGCGTGGTGTAGAAATCACTTCAGAGGCTGGTGTTCCATCATACAAAGAAATGAAGGTTGAGGATCGCAGCTATAAAGATTACATGTATTACGGTCCTATACCACAGAGCGAAATATTGAAGTGGAGCAACTTGCAGCAGAATAAGGGCTGGGAAGTAAAAAATAACGACTAATATTTAAAATTATGAAAACAATGAAGATAAGCAAATATTTGTCCATGGCTGCATTGGGAATCTTGGCTTTAGGCTTTAACTCTTGTGAGAATGGCAACCAAGAATTTCCTGATTATGAGGGCGGTACTACTGTATATTATCCTTATCAGTATATCGAACGTTCTGTAGTTTTAGGCAATGATGAGAATCGCGATAATACGGATGATAACAATCATGTATTGTATATCGTATCTACAATGGGTGGAGCATATAATGGAAAAAACATCACATTGAATGTAGATGTTGATAATTCATTGTGTGACAATCTGTATTTTGAGGATGGAGTCACTCCTGTAAAGCCAATGCCTAGCAATTATTATACAATTCCTACCAAGACGGTTGCGTATAATGGGAAATTGCAGGGACGTCTTCAGGTTAAGTTGGAGGATGCTTTTTTTGCTGACCCAGATTGTGCAAAGAATACATATGTAATCCCAGTTCGCATCAAGGATATGGTGGGAGCCGATTCTATTCTTTCGGGTTCTCCTATCGTTGCAGGTACAACTCCTGTTCGTACTGATGCTTCAGCTTGGTTAATTGCTCCTAAGGATTATATCCTTTATTGCGTTAAGTTTATGAATCCATGGGATGGCTTTTATTTCCGTAGAGGAACTGACAAGATTACAGTGAATGGACAAACTCATGAGGTAAAGCGTGAAGGTGCAACTATTGAAAAGGATGAAGTGAGTCACATTACAACCAAGAGTTTGAAGGAATGTAATTTCGAAGTCTCTGTAAATAAAGCTGACGGCTCTAAGGTCACTTGCAACTTGAAACTTACGTTCGATGATAATGGTAATTGTACCGTTACTTCTGATACAGAGGGCATGACTGCTTCTGGTACAGGTAAGTTTGTAGAAAAGGGAGCAAAGTTGGCTTGGGGTAACAAGGATCGTGACATCCTGACTCTCAATTACAAGGTTGATTTCGGTTCAGGCATTGTTTTGGAAACATCCGATCAGTTTGTTGCCCAGACTCGTGGTAACACCAATGGTATTGTTCAATTCAGTCCTCAGTATATCAGGAAGTAATATTCTTGATAGATAAGTGTCATTCTAATAATTTGATTATTATGAAATTGAAAAATATTAATTTAGGTTTAGGCTTGATGGCTCTCTTGGCTTTGTCTTCTTGTGCTGATGACAAGTTCTCGGAGTACAGAACTGATATGACCAAGAATTTGAAGGAATATCAGTATCTGAATAACTACGAGCCTTTGAAGAAATACGTGGAAGATATGAAAGCTTCCGGCAAGTGCAATCCCGACTTTAAGTTGGGCATTGCGCTCGAAGCAGCCGAATTCAACAAGCAGGCACTTGTATATTGTCTTGCTGGTAGCAATTTCAATGAAATGACTGCTGGTAATGCCATGAAAATGGCTTCTTGTGTGAAAGATGATGGCAGTATGGATTTTTCGTTAGTCAAGGAGTTCGTCAAGAATGCGCAAGATGCAGATATGACGATTTATGGTCATACGCTGGCTTGGCATGCTCAGGCAGCCAATAAGTACCTCAAAAATCTTATCAAGGATAAGGAGTTGCCACCTGATCCAAATGGTGGAAACAAGTACTTGGAGATTGCTTGTGGCGAAGCTGGTGCCAATAAATGGGATAAACAGATTAGTTATGTGTTGCCTAAGGCATTGGTTAAGGGACAAAGTTACGTGATGACCGTTAAGGTAAAGGCTTCGGAAGGTGGAACTTTTGCTGCTTGGCCTATTTGGGAAGCAAGTGATAATAAAAACCAATGGGGTGGTAGTAATGATGTTCAGTATATGGAAGATTATGACATCACTAACGATTATTCTACTTTGAAGTGGGAGTTTACAGCCAATTTCCCTATTGATAAGCTCCAGTTTGTGTTCGGTAACGTAGGAGGAACCATTTCTTGCGATGACTTTAAGTTGACGAAAGCTGGTTCTGATGAGAATCTTATTGAAAATGGAGACTTTGCAAAAGAGTCGGCTCATGGTTGGAACCAGACTGGCTGTACCATCAAGGTGGCTTCTGCAGCCGCATCTGTCGAGGTAGAACAACTAGTTCATGAGCAAACCTATAAAGATGGACCTTTCCCATTCTATGTAATGGGTGGTTGTGAACCTCCTGTTGTGAATGGTGCTATCCATTTTGTTCCAACAGGAGATTGGTCTCAGTTCTTTGTTATGCCAGGTGGCGATAATCTGCTTTCTGAGGGTAATTATGTGGTTTATTTGGATATGACTTCTTCCAAGGATGCTAGTGGAGTAGAATTGACTATGCAGAATGGTTGGGGTGCCAGTGATCAGGCTATTACTGTAAAAGTACCTGTTTCTGCTGGTCGTCATAACGTAAAACTTCAGATGCCTAATATTGCTGGAGGTAATTATGATATTATCTTGAAACCACAGACAGCAGATGCTACTTTGGATGTACATTCTGTTAAGGTTTGTCAGGTCAAGAATCTCAACTCCATTCCTCTTACAGATGAGGAGAAGAAAAATGCTCTTACCACTGCCATGGGAACTTGGATTGATGGTATGATGGAGGCTACTGATGGTTATGTTACATCTTGGGATGTTGTGAACGAGGCCCTTTCTGGTGCCGATAAAGATGGTGATGGCAAGTACGACTTGCAGTCTGCTAAACGAGGCAACGTTTCAGCTGACGATGCAAAGAACAATTTCTACTGGCAGGATTACCTGGGTGACATTGATTATGTTCGCACTGCTGTAGCTGCAGCTCGCAAGAGTTTTGCCGCCCATAATGGTGACCCTGAGAAATTGAAACTCTTCATCAATGATTATAACCTGGAGAGCTATTGGGACGACAATGGCAAGTTGAAGAGTTTGATTCAGTGGATCAAGGATTGGGAGGCTGATGGTGTTACCAAGATTGATGGTATCG